>WNGB01001268.1_pt1 | contig 41419 bp, 39 predicted proteins | sample 5400681 | NCBI WGS metagenome assembly WNGB01 (sample SAMN13153367, study PRJNA577476) | soil metagenome | isolation source: 115 cm soil or saprolite under grassland replicate 2 | place: USA:California | collected 2016-06-15 | reverse complement strand
GTCTCACGGCTTCACCTCGAATGGGCTATTGGGCAGCTCGCCGAAGGCCTCGGGCGCGTAGAGCGCCTCGACGCGCGTGGTCGGCAGCTCGAAGCGGCCCGACTGGTTGAGCCGTATCGTGTACTCGTAGACCCACTTGCCCTTGCGCACGTATGGGAAATAGGCGCGCACGCCGTCGAAGGCGCGCTCCTCGAACGCCACGCAAGGACAGGCAGACCACTGCTGGCCCGTGAGCGCGATGCGCGACTGGCCGCCCAGCCCTGATCCCAGATGCGAGGCACCCGCCGGGATCGGATCATTGACGACGACCCAGGTCATGTCGCTCTGGGCCTCGACCTCGAGGCGCACGCGCACGATGTCACCCCGGCTCCAGCTTCCCGCCTGCTTCCGCTCGATGCCCACGAGGCTCTTGCTGATGGTGTAGCCGCTCGCGAGCGCGGTCTTGAGCGGGACAGCCGCCCGCGCCTGGAGCGTGACCCACGGCTTGCCCGTGCCCGCATGCTCCACCACGACGTCTTCCCGTCTGGGCGGCCACGGCAGGGAAATGCCGGCGCCCTTCGGCGTCTTGGTCCAGTCCACGGAGCGCGCCACGGCGCCGAGCGCGGCCGTGGTCGTGCCGGTCACCCGGGTCTTTTCGTAGGCGGCGGAGAACTTTTCGATGGCGAGCACGCCCCAGGCATTGGCGAGCGTGAGGTCCCAGGCGCCGCGGCGCTGGCGGCCGAGCGCGCCGCCCACGAGGCGGGGCACGTCCTGCTGCCATTGCCCGGTGCGCACGAGATGGAGCACCAGCCGCACGGCATTGACGTCGGGCGAGACCATGAGCCACCAGAGACCGTCGGTGGCCTCCGTGGAGAACTTCATCACCGTGCCCTGCATGGTGAGACGCGCCCGCACGATCAGCGAAGCCTCGGCGAGACGCCGGTCGCGCTCGGGCACCGCCGGCATGCGCGAGAGCAGGCTCCACCAGTCCAGCGCGGCCGACGTAGGCCAGAGATTGGGCTCGATCGTGACGCTTCCGAGCAGGCCCACCTCGGCCTTGCCATAGCGCGAGAGGGCCTCGACGGCCTGGAGCTTGCGAATGGACAGGTCAGCCGTCTCGAGCTCCCGGCGGCGGACGATGGTGCCGGTGACGAACTTCTTGAGCCCCTGCTCCATCCGGCCGCGCGGGCCGTCCGGAATACTCCAGCCCGCCTCGCTGGCTATGGCCAGCACGTAAGAGGTGAGCACCTCGCTGCCATACTCCCCCGTCGGGAAATACTTTAGGAGCCCGTCGCCGTCCTGGTAGGTCGGCAGCCCCGCCATGATGCTCCGCCAGCGGGAGAGGTCGCGAAGCGTCACGGCGCGCGAGACCATTTGCTCGAGGCAGTTGTACGGATACTCGCGCATGTAGTCACGCACGCCCGTCATGCCCTCGACGAGCGAAGGCCGGAGCTGGACGCGGATGCCGCCTTGCCCCGGCAGGGCATCGGCCGGCCGCTCGACCGGCTCGCGCAGCGTCCGCTCCCACTGCGTGAGCGTCGCCTGGTACGTCCGGACAGGCACCGTGCTGATCACCTGCTGGCTCACGCGGACCCGATCGCTGGGCCCGGAGCGCGCGGCGGCCTCGATCTCCCACTTTATGCCGCTGATGCCGGCGGGCACCGTGACATCCCAGCCGGCGACGCGCGCCTCGCCGGCGGGCAGCGTGAGGGACTGCGGCGCGAGCGCGTCCTTGAGCCCTTCGGCCCGGGCGGTCACGGTCAGGTCGTAGGGCTTGTCCGTGGTATTGCGCACGGTCACCTCCGGGCGCATCCGGTCCCCTTCCCGCACCAGCGGAGCTATGCCGGGCAGGACCATGAGGTCCCGCGTCGAACGAATGCTGGCGCGCCCCGTGCCGAAAAGCGCGGCGCCGCCCGTCGCCACGGCCACTAGGCGAAAGGAGGTCAGCGAGTCGTTGAGCGGCACCTCGAGGGCCGCCTCGCCATTGGCGTCAAGCGGCACGCGCGCCTTCCACAGGAGCAGCGTGTCGAAGAGCTCGCGCGTCCCCTGCCGGCCGCCGCCGCCGCCCTGGGGCACGGCCTTGAGGCCGAAGTGCCGGCGGCCCACCACCTGTCCCTGGGCCGTCGACGTCTCCACGAGATAGGATCGCCGTCTCATCATGGCCTCGAGCAGGTCCCATGACGGATTGCGCGCCAGCTCCAGCAGGCCCTCGTCCACGGCCGCGAACGCGACTTCGCTCCCCGCCGGCGGCGCCTTGCCGTCGGCCGTGCGCGCCCTGATCTTCACCCGCGCTTTGTCCCGCACCTGGTAGACCGGCTTGTCCGGCGAGACCGAGACCTTGAGCTCGTGCGCCCGCCAGCCGACACGGAGCTCGGTGATGCCGAGCTTGTGCGCGGGGCGGCCCAGGTCCACCATCGCCGTCGGCTGGACACCGCCCACGCGGCCGCGCACCACGAAGACGGAGACGAAGACATTGGGGGCGTAGTCGTCCTTGAGCGGGAGCGTGACCAGCGGCTCTCGCCCCGACAGCGGCACCACCAGGGCGTCGAGAACGCCCTCGCGCTCGACGGTCACGAGCGCCGTCGCCTCGCGAAAGGGCATGCGCACCTGGAGCCTCGCCGTCTGGCCCGGCTCGTAGCGCCTCTGCTCGGGCAGGACGTCGATGCGATCGCTGTCGCGCACGTCGAACCACCACTCCTCGGAGCCCGCGACCCATACCTCATGGTTCGAGGCGACGGGGCGACCCTGATCGTCCTGGATGCGCGCCTGCAGCACGAGCTGGCCGGAGGCGGCGGTCTTGCCCTGGCAGGGCATGAGCCCCTTGGCGTCCGTCACGCCCCGGCAGAGCTCGCCCAGCCGCTTCACCTCCTGGACGTACTCGTAGGCGTAGAAGCCGCCGACCAGGCGCTTGCGGTTGGCGTAGCTCTTGCGCTCGAGCACTTCGATCCGCACCGGCACCTGGGCGACCGGCTTGCCCGTGAGATCCACCACGGCCGCCGTCACGCGGAGATCGTTTCTCGAGGCCGCCCAGGACTCCGGCCTGAACCCGACCAGCCAGCGCGCGGGCCAGAGCGCCACCCGTGTCGCGGCCGTCAACACCTCGCCGTTCGGATCGCGGAACTCGACTTCGGTCAGCACGTCCTGCGGCACGGGCGAGCGCGGGAGCTTGCTGATGGTGACGCGCGCCGTCCCCGCCGCGTCCAGCGTCACCTCCTCGCGCTGGTGCACGCTCTGCGGCGGGCGCCCCGGCGCGCGCGTCTCGGCGTCTTCGTCCGGGCCCTCGTCCTCGTACTCGTAGTCGCTGCCGCTTCTCCTGGTGATGCCGGGAGCGAGCGAGCCGTTGGCGAAGGTGAAGTCCTCGAAGAGCTCGAATGTCGGCAGGGCCCGTGGCGAGATCTGCGCGCGCACGGTGACGGGCTGCTTCGAGGCGCCCCCGCCCGCCAGATACTGGACGCTGATGTCGAGGGGAAACTCCGAGACGGCCACCAGCGGGTCGGCGGGCGGCTTGAGGGTGCCGCGCATGAGGGGAACCCGGAACTCCTCGACGCGGAAGCCGCTCGAGATCACGGCCTGCGTCTGCCCCGGCCGCCGGCCGCCTTCCCCGGCCACCTCCAACTCGATCTCGTAGCGGCCGAGCTTCGCGCCTTTGGGGATGGGCCATGCGCTCTCGGCAATCCCCGCCGCGTCCCACGTGAGCGCCAGCTCGTACTCCTCGTTGCTGCCCTGGTGGCGGATCTTGAGCGTGCCCGGGCGGTCGGCGGCCGCGGGAATGGCGAGGCCGCGAAGCTCCTGACGCCGGATCACGTGCTTCATCGAGACGGTCTCTCCGGCGCGGAAGAGCGGTCGGTCGAGCACGGTCTGGACATTGAGCGGTCCCCGCCAGTCATAGGTCGGCAGGTTGAAGCGCCACGGCTCGATGCCCTGCTCCCAGCTCGAGTGGACGAAGGAAAGATCGTCCGCGGTCTGGGCCGTGATGAAGAGGCCACCGCCGAGGTAGCCGCTCGTCTCGTTGCCTTCCGCGTACGTGACGGGGCACTGCGGCGCGGCGTCGCGCGTGGGAAGTCCCGTGGGGCGCGCCATGCCCTGCGCGTCCGTCGCGCCCTTCCAGAGCGCCCGGCCATTGCAGTCGAAGACCGTCACGTGGGCCGCTCGCACCGGCTGCGCCTTGTCGAGCGTGGTGACCCAGACCAGCGAGCCCGCCCGGCCCCACTTGAAATGGGCAGACAGGTTGGTGACGAGCGAGCCCGCGGGAACGAACATGGGCTTGGGCTTTCCCAGGAGCGAGGCGCCGAGGCGCGCGCTCTCGATCTCGACAAGGTAGAGGCCCGGGTCCTTGAGCGGAATGCCGACGACTTCCATGGCATCGGCGCCACCCGGCTTGGGCAGGCCGAAGGCTTTCACGGGCGCACCGGCGGGCAGCGAAGCGAACAGGGAGCTCTGGCGATCGGCCGCGGCCAGCTTGCGTAGCCAGGGAAGCATCTCTCCGACTCGATCGGGCGGAACCCGGAGGACCTTGCCCCGCATCCACTCGCGCAGCCCCGCCGGCCCCGACGGGATACCGAGCATCCTGAGCTGGACGGTGGGCTCGAGGTTGCGGAGGGTGACGGGCAGGGCGGGATCGGCGTAGCGCTCGAGAATCCCGAAGCGCGCGGCGAACTTGGCGAGGGGCGGGAAGGCCTCGGTCTTGACCGCGAGCGGAAAGGCCGCGGCATTGACGGGCATTCGCCCCGCATCGTCCTTGAGCCCGGCGGGGATCTCGAGCGAGAACGTCTCCTTCTCGGGAAAGGGCCCCTTGAAGACCACGCCGGGAACGAGCGGGCCCTCGTCCCCCTCGCGCTCGGCGGCCCAGCGCTTGCCGCCGGGTTCGACGAGCACGATGCGGCGCGCGTCGCTCCATGGAACCTGGGTGCCGAAGTTGAGCCGCATCGACGCGACCGGCACGCACTCGGCCCTCGGGCTCTCGCGCAGGCACTCGAAGCTCGCCGTGAAGGGTCCCCGCACCTCGAAGGCCAGCCCCTGGTCCTGGTCGGTCTCCACGCCACTGAGGGAGGCCACGCCCTTGCCCCAGGAGAGCGTCACCTTGGCCTTGTTGGGAAAGCGCTGCCGGGCCTGGACGACGAGGACACCGTCAGGACGGGGACGCTGGCCATAGCGCGCCTTGAGAATGGTCTCGCGCGGCTCGCCCGTCAGGATGCGGATGCCGATCCTGTCCGGCAGCGCGTCCACCGTGAATCCCGCGTGCCGCTCGACGGAGGCGACGGCGGCAGGCGCGTCGAGCTCGAGGACAAAGGCCTGGTCCTCGTCGATGGAGCTCGTGCCCTCGCGCGGCTGAGAGGATCGTATGGCGGGCCCGCCCGTCGAGAATGCGAAGACCCGGTGGCCGCCGAGCGGCCGCCCGTCGAGACTCTCGAGTCCGGCCCGCAGCGTGAACGTGCAGCGGACGCCGGCGGGCAGGTCGCGCGCGAAGTCGTAGACCCAGATCCGGGTGTCCACCCAGCGGCCGGCGCCCGATTCCGCGCAGGCGACCTCGAAGGGATCCCTGAGGCGCGGGTCGCCAAGCGGCACCATGGGCACCGAGAACTGGGCCTGCGCCTGACGCACGGCCTTGACCGTACCCTGGGGCGAGAACCCGCTCACCTGCGGCTCGGGCGTTTGTCCCGCGGCCGAGGCGACGAGGGAGAGAAGGGCGAGACCCGAGAGGAGGCACAAGATACGGCGCATGCGGACCTCCGGCCGGCCACCCGGCCGGGCGAACAATGGGCGATGAGGGGCAGACGAGCGAGCCGGAATGTTAGCATGAGGCCCATGCGGCCGACGGCGGGCCCCAATCCGTTCCTCGACGCGACAGCGTGGCAGATGCTGGAGCGCGTCGCCGCACGCTTCCCCGACCGCGAAGCCATCGTCGCCGCGGATCGTCGCATCACCTACGCGGACTTCGTGCGGGAGAGCGGGCGTATGGCACGCGCGCTCCTCGCCTGCGGGGTCGGCCGGGACGACAAGGTCGCGCTCTGGCTGCCCAACCGGCCGGCGTGGCTCTTCGTGCAACAGGCCTGCGCCATGATCGGGGCCGTGCTGGTGGCGCTGAACACGCGCTACAGGGCGCACGAGCTCTCGTATATCCTCGGGCAGTCGGACTCCACCACGCTCATCCTGACCGATCACCTCGGGCCCATCGACTTCTTCGAGACGCTGGACGGGGTGCTGCCCGGCCTTCGAGACGGCGAGCCGGGCAGCCTCGCGTCGGCCGGCTTCCCAAAGCTCGAGCGAGTCATCGTGGACGCGGACGATCCCTACCCGGGCTGCCTGCGTCTGGACGACCTTCTCGAGGCCGGCGAGGAGCCCGAGTGGCAGCAGGCGCTCGACAAGGCGCGTCCGAATACCTGCGCCGACGATCCGTGGACCATCCTCTACACGTCGGGAACCACGTCGTTCCCGAAGGGCGCGCTCATCAGCCACCGGAATGCCGTGCCTCACGGCTGGTACGCGGGCAAGGCCCTTCGTGTCACGGAGGCGGATCGTGTGCTGCATGCGCTCCCCATGACGGGCACGTGGGGCGGCCTGTGCATCCCGCTGTCGACCTTCGCCCACGGCGCCTGTCTGGTCGTGATGGAGACCTTCGATCCCGCGGTGGCGCTGCACCTCATCGAGCGGGAGGGCATCACCATCTGGAACGCGGTCGACGCCATGGCCATCGCCGTCCTCGATCACCCGGATCTCATTCGCCGCAAGCGCTCGACGCTCCGCACCGGCGGCTTCGGCATGACGGGGGGCGGGCGCGACGGCCTCTTCGACGACGTGGTGCGCAGTCTCGGCGTTCCCCAGGCCTATCAGCCTTATGGCATGACCGAGCTCAATGCCCTCTCCATGCTGCACGATCTCGACGAGAGCGACGAGTCACGTGCCCTGCCCGGAGTCTGGGCGCCCGAGGGCCTCGAGGTGCGCGTGGTCGATCCGGCCACCGGCGAGGACACGGCGGTAGGCCGCGAAGGCGAGCTCTGGTTCCGCGGGCCCCTCGTCACGCGCGGCTATTACAAAAAGCCGGAGGAGACGGCCCAGGCCTTCTCGGCCGACGGGTGGTTCAAGAGCGGCGACCTGGGGGTGCGCGACAGCGAGGGCCGGACCATTTTCAAGGGACGGCTACGCGAAGTGCTGCGCATCAGCCACTTCATGGTGGCTCCGGCCGAGATCGAAAGCTTCATCATGACGCATCCGAAAGTGTCGCAAGCTTTCGTCATCGGCGTGCCCGACCCGAAGATGAACGAGGCGGCCGTGGCCTATGTCATCGCCAAGCCGGGGGAGCGCGTCACCGAGGCGGAGATCGTCGGCCACTGCCAGGGCAAGATCGCCTCGTACAAGGTCCCCCGCCACGTCCGCGTGGTGGACGATGTGCCCCGCGCCCACGGCCCCCACGGCGACAAGGTCCAGAAGGCCCGGCTCCGCGAGCTCTATCTGGCCGAGAGCCGGCCGGAGATCAGCGAGGGGAAGGCTTCCGCCGATCCGCGCAGACCGCGCCCCCCTTGAGCACCAGCTCGATGCGTGCCGGATCGAGGAGCAGGCTCACATCGGCGAGCGGGCTGCCGTTCACCACGACGAGGTCGGCGAGGCGCCCCGGCTCGATGGTGCCGAGGTCGCCCTCGAGGCCGAGACATTTGGCCGCCCACTGCGTGGCCGACCGAAGCGCTTGCATCGGCGTGAGGCCCGCCTCGACCAGGTGTTTGAGCTCCAGCGCGTTGTTCGAGGCGTACGTCAGTCGACGATGAAGAGCTTCGCGCCGACCGCGGTGGAGGAGCGGTGGGACTCCATGTCGTCCGCGACCTGGTAGCTCGTGCCGGGCGTGAGCACGAACGTGCGCCCGTCCTGAAGCTCGGTGTGCAGCTCCCCTTCGAGGCACAGGAGCACGTGCCCCTTCGCGCACCAGTGATCGGCCAGGTAGCCGGGCGTGTACTCGACCATGCGCACCCGGACGTCGGCGAATTGCTTCGTCCGCCAATACGCCGTGCCGGTCTTTCCCTTGTGCTCGGTTCTCTCCACTTTCGACCAGTCCGTGGTTCCGAACGAGATGTCCGCCATCCTCATCGTGTGGGCTCCACGCGCCGAAGGTGACGCTCTGCGGGTCAGGTCCTCGGCCGGGGCTGACCCGGATCGTCGTCTCGCTCGGTACTATCGGCCCTCCCCCGGGCGCGCGTCAAGCGCGAGGGCCGGGTCTCCGCTCTTCTTCGCGGAAGCATTTGCGCCGGACGGTACGGCCGGGTAGCCTACAGCAGCCCATGAGCCTGCGTGTCGTCCTCGTTTCGCCTGTTCCGATCGACTCGCCGCGTGGCAACGCCATCACCGTTGCGCGCATCGCCCAGGGGCTGCGCGCCGGGGGCCTCGACGTGTGCGTGCGGAGCACGGACGATGACGGGCTCGCCGAGTATGCGACCGGCCGGCCGCCCGCCCTCGTGCACGCCTTTCACGCCTACCGCGCAGGGCCACGTGGCCTCGCCCTGTCCAGGAGCTGCCGCGCTCCGCTCGTCATCACGCTCACGGGCACGGACGTCAGTGACGACTTGCGGGACTCCGCGCGCGGACGCGTGGTGCGCGAGACACTGCTGGGCGCCATGGCCATCACCGCCTTCCACGACAGCATCGCGGCGGAGATTGCCACCGCCCTCCCCGCCGTCGCGTCGCGGCTCGCCGTCGTGCCCCAGAGCGTGTCGCTCCTCTCCGCGGGCGCGGTGGGAGGCGGCGCGGCCCTGCATGGCGATCCGTGCCTCCTCTTTCCCGCCGGCATCCGTCCGGTGAAGCGGCCACTGCTACCCCTGGCTTCGCTCGACGGCCTGCTGCAGAAGCATCCGGGTATGCGGCTCTGGTACGCGGGGCCTCCCCTCGACCCGCGGGAAACGGAGCGACTGGAGCGGGCGCTCAGCGGTCGTCCATGGGCGCGCTACCTGGGGCCGGTGCCACACTCGGCCATGCCCGCGCTTCTCGAGGCCGCCGACATCGTCCTGAACTGCTCGCTCTCTGAAGGCGGCATGGCCAATGCCGTGCTCGAGGCGTTCGCCCTCGGCCGGGCCGTGCTCGCCTCGGACATTCCGGGCAACTGCTCGCTGGTGGAGGACGGCGTGACCGGGCTTCTGTTCCGCTCGGAGACCGAGCTCCGCCGCGGCGTCGAGAAGCTGGCGGCCGACCCGGCCCTGCGCCGGCGCCTCGGGGAGGCGGGCCGGCGGCTGGTGACGTCCCGATTCACTCCGGCGCGCGAGACCGAGGGCTATCTCGACATCTACGCGCGAGTCACCGGCCGGGCGCTGGTATGAGCGGTCCCGACGGCGTCCTCCTCTTCTACTATGGCGGCTGCACTTTCCAGATCTCCCCGGGCGCTCAGCCGCCCAAGGCGGGCTCGCTGCTCTTCTGCCGTCATCTGGGCGTCCGGAGCGGCGAGCGCGTGCTCGAGATCGGCGCGGGGACCGGCCTCGCGGCGGTGCTCGCCGCCCGGGCGGGAGCCCACGTCATCGCCACGGATATCCGTCCCGAAGCCGTCGCATGCACGCGGGACAATGCCGCCAGGAACGGCGTGGCCGAGCGCGTGGAGGTGAGGCTCGGCGACGGATTCGCGCCGGTGGCCGGCTTGCGATTCGACCTGATCTGCACGAGCCCGCCCCAGATGCCCACCCCGCCCGAGCGCGAGCGCGACGACGCCCTAGCCGCCGCCGACAACGGCGGGCTCGATGGCTGGTCTCCGCTCGCTCGGCTCATCGGCGAGGCTCCGGCGCACCTCGAGCCGGGCGGGCGGCTCCTCTTCACCCTCTTCGGATTCCTCGGTATCGAGCGGGCGCGCGCGCGGCTTCGCGCAGCCGGCCTCGATCCCGTCGTGGTCGCCCGCGAGAGCCATCCGTTCCCGCGCATCGGCTATGAGAGGCTCGATCACCTCCGCACCGTGGACACGGAGGGCACCATTCCGCGCGACGCTGTTCCCCGCCACGTGGACCGCTACGTCGTCGCCGGATATCTTCGACCACGGCTGGGGCCACCACTGGGGCCAGGACCGGGGCCATGACCGGCCGCGGTAGCGATGACGGCGTGCTTCTCGGCGTGGACGTGGGCGGCACCAGCATGTCGGCCGGCATCGTCACGCGCGACGGGCGGGTGCTCGTGACGCGGGCCCGGCCCACCCACGGGCCGGAAGGCGGCGGCGCGATCGAGCGGATCCTCGGCCTCGCCGCCGAGGTCCTCGCGCTGCCTGCCGCGCGGAGGCAGCGCCTCGCAGGCGTGGGAGCGGGATTGCCCGGCCTCGTGGACGTGGCATCTGGAACCGTGGGTGGTGAAGCGCATCATGTGCCCGAGCTCGTCGGCGTTCCCATGGCCAAGCTCCTCGCCGAGGTCGCAGGCGCGCCCGCCTTCGTGGACAACGACGTCAACGCGCTCGCGCTGGCCGAGGGGCGCTGGGGCGCGGGCCGCGGCGCGAAGTCCTTCGTGCTGCTCGCGGTGGGGACGGGGGTGGGCGGCGGCATGGTGCTCGACGGCCGACTCCATCGCGGGGCCGGGGGCTTCGGCGGCGAGCTGGGCCATGTGCCGATCGCCTTCGACGGGCGGGCCTGCATCTGTGGAGCGCGCGGATGCCTCAAAGCCTACGTGGCGGGGCCGGATCTGGCGGGCGAAGCCTCGCGACGGCTCGGGCGCCCCGTGGACACCGCCGGACTCTTCGAGCTCGCCGACCGTGGCGATGCCACGGCGGAAGCCGTGGTGGCCGAGGCCACCGAAGCCCTCGCCGCGGGACTCGCCATCATCGTGAACGGCATCAACCCCGAGCGCCTGCTCGTCGCAGGCAGCGTCGGCCAAGCCTTCGCGCGCCGCGAGGGAGACCTGCGCGCGCGCCTCGCCCGGCGCGCCTACAAGGACGCGCTCGCCACCACGCGTCTGGCGTTCCTCGACCTGGGCAAGGACAGCTCCGTTCGCGGCGGGGCCGCGCTGGTCCTCTATGAGCGGGAGCAGGCCTCGCGCACCTCTTCGTCCCCGCCTCACCCGGGTTGAAGCCACTCCGGTCGTCGCGTATGCTTCGGGGGCACCGCCACCCGACGCCCCGACGAGGAGGCCTATCGTGAAGCTCGACATCGGCATGCTCACCCATGACCTCAAGACGCTGCCCGACTACGCCCGCAAGGTCGAGGCCATGGGCTATGACACGCTCTGGTCGGCGGAGACCCAGCACGATCCCTTCCTGCCCCTGGCCGTGGCGGCCACCGTCACCTCCAGGATCAAGCTCGGCACCAATATCGCCACCGTCTTCTCGCGGAGCCCGATGATCACGGCCATGATCGCGTGGGATCTGCAGAAGGCCTCGGGCGGCCGCTTCCTCCTCGGACTGGGCAGCCAGGTCAAGGCGCACAACGAGCGGCGATTCTCGGTCAAGTTCGAGTCGCCGGGGCCCAAGATGGCCGAAGCCGTCCGGGCCATCCGCGCCATCTGGGATTGCTGGCAGAACGGGACCAAGCTCAGCTTCAAGGGACAGTTCTACACCTTCGACGTCATGACGCCGTTCTTCAATCCCGGACCCATCGAGCATCCGAAGATTCCCATCATGATCGCCGCCGTGAACGCCTACATGTGCGGGGTGGCGGGGGAGTTCTGCGACGGCATGCACGTGCATCCGTTCAACAGTCCCAAGTATCTCCGTGAGGTCGTCCATCCCACCGTGGAAGGCGGGCTCAAGAAATCCGGACGCGCGCGGAAGGACTTCACCTACGCCACGGCCAGCTTCGTCATCGTGGGCGATACGGAGAAGGAGCGGAGCGAGCAGGCCCAGATGGTGAAGCAGCAGATCTCCTTCTACGCCTCGACGCGCACCTATCAGCCGGTGCTCGACGTCCACGGCTGGGGCGGGCTCACCTCGCAGCTCCACAAGAAGAGCATGGAGGGGGACTGGAAGGGCATGGCCGACCTCATCACGGACGAGATGCTCGACACCTATGCGGTGACGGCGACCTATGACAAGCTCCACGAGAAGATCATGGAACGCTATCGAGGCCTCCTCGACTGCACGTCGCTCTACCAGCCGTACCAGCCCAATGTGGGCGACCCGCGCCTGCCCGCGCTGGTGAATGCGTTCAACGGGTAGCGTTACGACTCCCCTCACCCTGCCCTCTCCCCAGAGGGGAGAGGGATCCATCGGCGGGGTGAGGGGGATCCGGTACTCGCGGAGGATGACATGACGAGCAAGGTGCAGGTCGAGATCAAGGCGCCCGTCGCCACCATCACGCTGAACAAACCCGAACGGCTGAATGCCCTGGACATCGAGGTGTGGGAGGGCATCCGGGAGGCCGCCATCGCGGTGGACGCGGCGCCGGGGGTGCGCGCGGTCATCCTGCAGGGGGCGGGAGGCGCCTTCTGCGCGGGCCTCGACGTCAAGGCGGGCTCGACGCTGGGCACCGCCTACGAGGCATCGCCGGGCGCAGCTATTCCGCAGATCCGCACTCATCTCGGACATCTCCAGGACTGCTTCACGCGCCTCGAGCGCGTCCGCGTGCCGGTGATCGCCGCCATCCAGCGCGTATGCATGGGCGCGGGCATGGAGCTGGCACTCTGCTGCGATATTCGGATCGCCGCCGACGGCACGCTCTTCTCCCTCCCCGAAGTCCAGCTCGGCATCGTGCCCGACATGGGCGGCACCCAGCGGCTGCCGCGCACCATCGGCATCGGCATGGCCAAGGAGCTGATCTATGCCGCCCGCCGTTTCGACGCGGCCGAGGCGCTGCGTATCGGCTTGGTGAACCACGTCTACCCCGCGGGTGAGCTCGGCGCCCGGGCCGCCGAGCTGGCGGCCGAGATCGCCGCAAACGGGCCACTGGCCGTCCAGGCGGCCAAGCAGTCCATCGACGGCACCTACTGGCGCGAGCGCGAGGCGTGGCTCAGCTGGGAGGCCGAGCAGGCCGTCGGCCCTCTGCTGTCCGAGGATCGCCAGGCGGGCATGAAGGCCGCGGCCGAGCGGACGCGCGCCGACTTTCAGGGCAAGTAGTCACACACACCGGAGGCTCCATGGCAGATCTCTACGAGCTCGGAGACAAGCCGCCGCTGGGGGAAATCCCCGCGCGGATGCATGCGTATCTCGTCCGGCAGAACCGTTTCGGCCAGCCGCGCGATGCCTGGAAGCGTGAGGTGATCCCCACCCCGACCATTGGGCCCGACGAGGTGCTGATCTACGTCATGGCCTCGGGCATCAACTACAACAATGTGTGGGCCGCCCTCGGCCAGCCCCTCGACGTGATCGCCGAGCGGCAGAAGCTGGGCGAGCCCGAGGACTTCCACGCGGGCGGCAGCGACTGCTCCGGTATCGTCTGGGCCACGGGCAAGGACGTGAAGAACGTGCAGGTGGGCGACGAGGTCATCGTGCACAGCGGCTGGTGGCGGCCCGATGACCCCTGGGTGCTCTCCGGCAAGGACCCGATGCTCGCCGAGAGCACGCGCATCTGGGGCTATCAGACCAACTACGGCAGCTATGGCCAGTTCGCGCGGGCCCAGGGCCATCAGTGCATTCGCAAGCCGAAGCGGCTCACCTGGGAGGCCGCGGGCTGCTTCCTCCTCTGCGCTTCGACCGCCTACCGGATGTTGATGGGCTGGACGCCCCACACCGTGGAGCGCGGGGATGTCGTGCTGGTGTGGGGCGCCTCGGGCGGGCTCGGCAGCATGGCGCTCGAGATCACGCGGGCCGAAGGCGGGCGTCCCGTGGCGGTGGTGTCGGACGAGGCGAAGCGGAAGTTCTGCACGGAGCACGGGGCGGTCGGGGTCATCAACCGGAGCCAGTTCGACCACTGGGGTGTCATGCCGGACACCAAGGACGGCAAGGCCTACGGCAACTGGGCCAAGGGCGCCCGCGCCTTCGGCAAGGCGGTCTGGGATGCCCTCGGGGAGAAGACGAATCCGAAGATCGTCTTCGAGCATCCCGGAGAGGCGACGCTGCCGACCTCGGAGTTCGTGTGCGCCACCGGCGGCATGATCGTCATCTGCGCCGGCACCACCGGCTACAACGTCACCCTCGACCTGCGCTATCACTGGATGCGCCAGAAGCGCTTCCAGGGCAGCCATCTCTCCAACGATCAGCAGGCGGCGGCGGTGACGACGCTCGTGTCGGAGGGCAAGGTGGATCCGTGTCTGTCGCACACCTACCCATTCGACGACATTCCCGAGTGCCACCAGCTCATGCTGGAGAACAAGCACCCGTACGGAAACATGGGCGTGCTCGTCAATGCGCCCAAAGCCGGGCTCGGCGCGTCCTCCTAGAGCCGCGTGAAGGCGCTCGCGTTCAACGAGCACGGCGGGCTCGACAAGCTTCGCTATCAGGACGTGCCCGACCCCACCCTGGGTCCGGGCGACGTGCTCGTCCGCGTGCGCGCCTGCGCCCTCAATCACCTCGACCTCTTCGTGCGTGAAGGTCTGCCCGGATTCGAGCTTCCCCTGCCCTTCTGGACGGGGTGTGACATCGCGGGTGACGTGACGCAGGTGGGCGCGGCGGTGAAGGACGTGGCGGTGGGCGAGCGCGTCGCCGTCAACCCCAACCTCCACTGTGGTCACTGCGAGTTCTGCATGAAGGGCGAGCAGAGCCTCTGCGTTTCCTACGGCATTCTGGGCGAGCACGTCCAGGGAGGGCTCGCCGAGTACGTCCGGGTCGCCGGGGACAAAGTGCTGAAGCTGCCCGAGCCGGTGACATACGAGGACGCCGCCGCCTTCATCCTCGTGAACATGACCGCTTGGCGGATGCTCGTGACGCAGGCGCGTCTCCGGGCGGGCGAGGATCTCCTCATCATCGGCGTGGGAGGCGGCGTGTCCTCCACCGCCGTACAGATCGCCAAGCTCTGCGGGGCCCGCGTCTGGGTCACCTCCTCGAGCGACGAGAAGCTCGACCGCGCCCGAGTGCTGGGCGCCGACGAGTGCATCAACTACGCCCGGGAGGACTGGGCCAAGGTCGTCTGGGAGAAGACGGGCAAGCGCGGCGTGGACGTGGTGCTCGAGAACGTGGGCGCCGCCACCTGGAAAGGCTCCATCCGCGCCCTCGCCAAGGGAGGCCGGCTCGTGACCTGCGGCGCGACCTCCGGCCCCATTGGCCAGACGGATATCCGGTTGGTGTTCTGGAAGCAGATCTCCATCATCGGCTCGACCATGTCGAGCAATGCCGAGTTCCACGAGGTGATGCGCGAGCTCTTCCGCGGCCGTCTCCGCGCCATCGTGGACACGGTGATGCCGCTCACGGACGGCGTGGATGCCCAGCGCCGTCTGGCCGAGGGCAAGCAGTTCGGCAAGATCGTCCTCCGGCCCTAGAGACGTCTACCTGGGTGTCCCCTCCCGGGACCGGTCATCGTGCGTGATCGGCGAGGCAAGCCCGACCAGGAGCCGCACGGGCGGCTCGCGCCGGGTCGACTCAGAGGCTCAGTACCAGCGCGGATCGCCGGGCAGGACGGGGACGGGCTTGCCGTCCACCTGGAGCACCCGCGGGCGGATAGTCTCCACCGGGAGCACGCCGAGCGCCTCCACCACGCTCGAGGCCGGGGCGCCCCCGCCCGCCACCAGCTCGAGGTTCTTGACGGTCGGCGTCCGCAAGCCGATCTCCTTGCGCTTCGAGGCGGAGATGGCGTCGGCGGGCGTCAGCCACTTGAGGTCGACGATCTCGTGGCCGTCCACCACCGGCTCCTGCTCCGGCGGCATGAGGGCGATGAAAAAGCGCGTGTCGAAGCGGATGGGCTGCTCCTCCGGCGTGATCCAGTGCGCGAAGTAGGCGAGCCGATCCGTGGCGAGGGTGAGGCGCTCGGCGCGCAGCATGTCGAAGAAAGCGGGGTTGGATTTCTGGCACGCCGCGCGATATGCCTCATAGCGCTGTCGCGACCCGGGCGTGATGCGGAGCAGGCGCCCGTCGCTCTCGTAGGCGAGGAGCACGCCGACCTCCTCGAAGGCCTCGCGGATGGCGCCGACCCAATAGGACAGGGCCTCCCGGGGATTCAGACCGCCCCCGAGCCGAGCGCCCGCCTCCTCCGCGGTCAGCCCGCGGCAGAACTGCTCGCCGTCGGTCGGCATGTCGTCGGCCTCGATCTTGCCTCCGGCGAACACGTAGTCACCCGCCGCGAACTTGCTCTGGGCGTGACGCTGCAGGAGCAGCACCTCCACCGCGGACGGCGAACGGTCACGGAGCAGGACGAGGGTGGCGGCGGGGGACGGAGTCGCGGGCTTGGTCATGGGGCGGTCGACACGATTGTCACACAGGAAGGCTCGGACTGTCCAAGCGCGTGCTACTGTTTGGAATGGCAATGAAGCGACTCGGACTGCTCGGAATGCTCGCGCTCGGCCTCGTGGTAGCCGGCTGCGCCTCGAGCAAGCCGTCCCCTCCGCGATCGGACTCCGCGCCTCGCACGCGCTGTCTCAACGACCGGAACGAAACAGGGAGCACCCGGCCGATCTTCTTCCTTTTCTGCATGGAGTCGCCCTGATTGGCACGCGGAAGGTCAAAAGACGCTTGCGGATAGCGGGGTGCGGTGAGAGAATCCGCGAGCAGTAAAGGGGTTGAACATGGAAGAGAAGATGGCTGATCTCAGGCGGTATCCGCGGACCAAGGTCAACTGGCCGGTGGTTCTCGAGGTCGGAGATCGTCACTTTCACCTCCAGACCGTGAACCTGAGCCCCATGGGCACCAAGGTCGGGCCCGTGGAGGAGCCACTCGAAGTCGGCAGCACCGCCAGGCTCAGCATTCGCCCCCCGAGTGGACGCACCTTCGACATCAGCGCCATTGTGTGGCGCGCCGATCGCGACGGCTCGGCCTTCTTCTTCGTCGGCGTGGATGGCGACGCGGACGTGTACGCCGAAGCCTCTCCGCGTCCCCGGCTCCCCCAGGACTGATCGCTCTTCTCCACGCCCCTCTGGGGCGCGCTACCGACGTCATCCGTCCACCCGCGGCCAGCGAGGACCCACCATGAGCGCGGAAGCCAGGATCAAGGAGCTCGGCATCGCCCTGCCGCCGCCACCCAAGCCGGGAGGCAACTACGTGCCGGGGGTGAGGGTGGGCAATCTTCTCTTCCTCTCCGGCCACGGTCCCACGCGGGTCGACGGCCAGCCCGCGGCTCGCGGCAAGGTGGGGCGCGATCTGTCGACGGAAGACGGCTACAAAGTGGCGCGGGAGGTCGGCGTCAATCTCCTGGGCACGGCGCGGACGCTCCTGGGTAGCCTCGACAAGGTCAAGCGCGTCGTCAAGGTGCTGGGCATGGTGAGCTCCGCCGAAGGGTTCGGCGATCAGCCCAAGGTCATCAACGGGTTCTCGGATCTCATGGTCGAGGTGTTCGGTGAGAACGGCCGGCATGCCCGCTCGGCCGTGGGCATGGCCGAGCTGCCGTCGGGCATTCCCGTGGAGATCGAGATGATCCTCGAGGTGGAGTAACGCCTCCCTCCAGGCGACGATCGCCGCTCGATACGTCTAGGCTCCGGCAATGAGGCGAGGCAGCTCACGGAGCGCCTGGGCGATGCGCGGGCCGTACCAGGTGGCGAGCTTGCCGTCGATCAGATGGATGCGGCGCTCGCGTAGGTCAGGATAGGCGTCGAAGTCGGCCACGTGGGCCCGACGGAAGCGATAGGGCTCGTCGGGCAGCAGGATGACCTCGGGCGCCGCTCGCACGACCTCGTCGAGGGTCACCTCCGGGTAGCGCGAGGCCGACCCCGCGAAGACGTTGTTCCCGCCGCACACCGTGAGCATGTCGTGCGCGTACGTATCGGGGCCGATGCTCATCCAGGGCCTGCGCCATATGGGATAGAAGACACGGGGGGCGGCGCGGCCGGCCAGCCGGCGCCGCGCATCGTCGAGGGCCGCGAGGAGGTTCGCTTCCATCGCTCGTCCTTCGTCGGGTCGGCCGATCACCGCCCCCAGATCGCGGACGAGCCGAATCCCGTCGGCTACCGTATGCGGATAGATGACGTAGACAGGAATACCCCAGCTCCGGAGAGTGCGGACGTGCTCGCGCAGGTTCTCCTCGACATTGGCGATGACGAGGTCCGCTCCGAGGTCCCGGATCATCTCCAGCTTGGGATTCTTCTCGCCGCCTACGCGGGTCTTGGTCGCCACTCCGTGGGCGGGCTCGGTGCAATACACGGTGCACCCCGCCACGGCCGCGCCGGCGCCCAGCGCGAAGAGCAGCTCGGTGACGCTGGGAATGAGGGAGACGATGCGGCACGGGGGGGCGGCCAGCATGAGCGCTTCACCCGTGGCGTCGAGAAAAGGGCCGAGCGCCATGCGCGGAAGTGCCCGGGGTCAGTTGACGCGTGAAGGGGGGCGCGACGTCACGACGACCTCGTAGAACTGCATCGCGCGCTAGGATACCATGGGGCCCGGACCATGGTGCGCGCCGCGGATTTCGTCTACCGCCTGCTCTACGGTGGCGTCCTTTCGCGGCTCCCCGAGTCGGTCGCGGTGCCCCTCGGCCAGTGGGGACTCCGGCGCCTGCCCCTCGATCTCCTCCCCGTCTTTCGCCACGAGGATGAGCGCCTCGCCACCACCCTCGGCGGCGTGCGCCTTCCGAATCCGCTCATCCTCTCGTCCATGTACTACGACACGGTCATCCTCCGGCGCGCCATGGGTCTGGGATTCGGCGCGGTCACCGCCAAGAGCATCACCCCGAAGCCGAGGTCTGGACATCCGCAGCCGAATCTCGTTCGCATCCAGACGGCCGAGGGGCCGGGCCTCGTCAACTGCAACGGCTTCCACAATCCCGGCCTCGATGCCTACCGCCGTGACGTGGCGCATCTCCCCCATCGCGTGCCCCTCATCGTGGCGGCGGCCGGCGAATCGCCGGAAGACTACGTGACCGTGGTGGAGGGGCTCGCCCCCTTCGGCGATCTGGTCGAGATCAACATCTCCTCGCCCAACACGAAGCTCGTGTACGGCTGGTCCGAGCGGCCGGCGGAGCTGGCGGAGATGTTCCGCGCGGTGCGCAAGGCCACGGACAAGCCCATCATCGTGAAGGTGTCGCCGGACTTCCGGCGCAGCAACGAGGAGACCACCATCCCCGCCGCCCTCGACGCGGGCATCACCATCGTGAACTGTGGCAACACGCGCCGCGTGGACGAGCCGCGCCTCTCGCAGAAGACGGGCGGGCTCTCGGGGCCGGCATTGTTCGCGGAGACGCTCACCAATGTGCGCCGGCTGCGTGAACGATTCGCGGGCAGGATCGAGATCATCGCCACCGGCGGTATCGACACGCCGGACAAGGTGCTCCAGGCGCTCGGCGCGGGCGCGACCGCCTGCGCCTACTTCACGGGATTCATCACGCGCGGCCCTTTGCTGGCGCGGAGAATTCTCGACGCGCTTGTCAATATAAAAAAGTAACCCACAGGTTATCCACTTATCCACAGACATCCACACAGCGAAAAAAAGCACGCTCTGATGCGGTTTCGCGAGCACGTATCGAAAATATGACGCTCTGGCCGTCCACCGCTTCGACGGGGGCGCGGACAGTCAGGTTTGATGCGTGTCCGGCGGGCCGAGAGCGCGGAAAGCCGCATCTGGCGCGGCGAAAAAAAACTTTGACATGATCTGTGCCGATACCTAAGGTTGACGCCTGCGCGGCATTGTCGAGGTAGAAAAACAGAACGCGAACATGCTGCTGAGGGGATGGTGAGTATGGAGGCCAGCCGGAAGCCGCTCGCGAAGGTCGAGGGCAGGAAGCGGATGCGACTCAGCGGACTCACCGTGGTATGGAGGGGGACGCCGAGCCTCGACGACTGGGTCGCCTACATCGCGAATGGCACGAAATCGAAGAAGCTGATCCTTGCCGACCACGCCTCCGAACGGAGGGTGAAAGGTCTCCTGACGCGCATCCAGAGCATGTCGAAGAAAGAAGTCGAGAAGCTCGCCAAGGGCTAGGCGGCATCACGTGCGGCAGGTTCTGCGGCTTCTCGTCTTCGTTGCCCTGCTCGGCATCGTGGGGTGCGCGAGCACCCAGCCTGCCCCGACCGTGGACATCAGTGGCAAGTGGCAAGGCACGTGGGTCAGCACCAATCAGCCGGCGGGCAGCAGTGGGCAGATCGAGATGACGGTCACGCAAACCGGCTCGAAGTACGCCGGCAATATCCTGGTCACCGGGGGCCTCAACGATCCGAGTGGTCTCACCGAGGGGTTCGTGACGGGCAATCAGGTGGAGATAGCCGTTCCGGCGGGCATGACGGGCAGGCTGACCGTGAACGGAGACGAGATGAGTGGCCAGATTGCCGGCATGAGCGGCGCCATCGTTAAGCTGCGCCGTCAGCGGTAGCCGCCCGCGTCCGACCTTCTCCTAGCTCAGCACGAGCGGCTTCGTCGTCGCCACCGTGGACGGATCCTCGGCCCAGATCGCCGGATCGCCGTCCACGAACAGCTCCACGGTGTTCCCGTCGGGATCCTCGCAGTAGATCGACTGGCTCACCACATGGTCCCGGGTGCCACGTATCGGCACGGCGTGTGCCTCGAGGAGAGCCTTGGCCTCGTGGAGCAGGTCCAAGGAGTCTCCGAACTTGAGCGCCACGTGGGCCAGCCCCACCTCCTGGTCCGGCGGGCTCGGCGCATCCGGCCCCACGGCCATGACCGCCAGGTCGTTGAATGGTTCGTGCCCGCGGAGAAGAACACCATGCGTCCCGGAAAGCGGCCCACCTCCTTCAGCCCCAGCACGCCGGAATAGAAGGCGGCCGAGCGGTCGAGGTCTCGCACCTTCAGCACCACGTGCCCCACGCCTTCGATCTTCATAGATTCCCCCTCTGAGCCAGGCTGATGAACCGCTCCCTCCCGATAATGACGTGATCGTGGATGCGCAGGTCGAGGAGCTTGGAGCATTCCACCAGCTGGCGGGTGAGCCGGAGATCCTCCCGGCTCGGCGTGGGATCGCCGCTCGGGTGGTTGTGGAGCAGGATGATGGAGGCCGCGGACTCGATGATGGCCGGCTTGAAGACTTCGCGCGGGTGGACGAGGCTGGCGGAAAGCGTCCCCTCCGACACCACGATGTCCCTGAGCAGGCCGTTCTGCGAGTCGAGCAGAGCCAGGCGGAAGATCTCCTTTCGGAGGTCTTCCATGAGCGGCGCATAGCGGGCGAAGACCTGCTCGGGGCTCGAGAGGATGGGGCGTGCGTGCCCATTGCGCGAGCGGAGACGCCGCGTGATCTCGAAGGCGGAGGCCAGGCGCACTGCCTTCGCCCTCCCCACGCCGCGTACCGCCGCCACCTCGGCCACCTCGCGCCCCGCCAGCTCCTGGAGCGTGCCGAACTGGGCGAGGAGCGCATGCGCCACGTCGAGAGCGCTCATTCCACGAATGCCCGTGCCGAGCTGTATCGCCAGCAGCTCGCCGTCCGATAGCGCAGCGGCGCCCTTGTGATACAGGCGTTCCCGCGGGCGCTCCTCCGCCGGCCACTCGCGAATCTGGGACGCGTGCTCCACGTAGCGAAGTATGACGACCCGGGAGCGGCCGTCAATGTCCAGCATCTGATACGGCAAGGTCCAACGAGGCGGAATCGTGATCCTCAGCGCCTCTCCCCTTGGTACTGCGAACTTGCCGAATATGGTGCTCGAGATGAAAGCCCGTTACTCCTTGAGCTTGTTCTCGGCGTCGATGCCGGCTTTCTTCCAGCCTGCCACCGTGACCTCGATGGCGTCGATGTAGTCCGCTCCGTATCCCGCAGTCGTCTCGACGGTGTCTTGAAGCCGCCTTGGAGGCCGGCCCCGGCCAGTAGTCGCCTCGCCTCCTTTGGATCAAAGTCATAGAGCTCCCGGCCTTCCGCTGGCAGTCTGATCAATCGGGATGGACCGTCGACACCATGCAGTCGAACTACTCGCTCGCGGAGCCGGAGGCCGACCGGCGGCTCCTCCGCGCGGCGGCCGATAGCGGCACCGCCGTGATCGTCAATTGCCCCTTCGCCGAGGACGCCATGTTCAACCGAGTGAAGGGCCAGCCGGTCCCGGAGTGGGCGAAGGACGCTGGCGGCGAGAGCTGGCCGCAATTGTTCCTCAAGTGGATACTCGCCCAGCCCGTCGTCAAACCAGTGCGCGGCCTACGAAACCCTGTCCGACGGGCTTCGGAAAACGCTCGACGCTCTCATCAGAGTCAACACCTCCACCAAGGCTGATGCATCGAAGACTCGCGAGGAGCTGCGTCCAGCACAACGCGGTGAACGACTACGCGGGCTTTCGCCGCATCATGCAGCGGGTGACGTTGGCGGGGGACACCCGGTCGGGCTAGGAGCGACCTCGACCGGTCATTCGATCACCCGGTCCGCCCGGATCAGGACCGATTTGGGGATGGTGATGCCAAGGGCCTTCGCGGTTTTCACATTCACGGCCAGCACGAAGCGGTTGGGACGCTCCACGGGAAGGCTCTTTGGGCTTGCGCCCTTCAGGATCTTTCCAACCATCACGCCTCCTTGCCGATACAACTCGATCAGGTCTGTCCCGTACGCTATGAGGCCGCCATCGTCCGCGAAGAAAGGGAACGGCATCATGACGGGCAGACGGTGCTTCGCCGCGAGGTCCACGAGCTGCCTGCGGTAGGTATTGAACACCGGCGAAGACAGCGTGACCATGGCCCCGGCGCGAGCTCGGATCGCGGCCTGGAACGCGGCCTCGAACTCGCTGGGCCCGCGCGCTTCGAGGACCTGGAGCTTGAGGCGGAGAGAGGGGGCCGCGGCCTCTGCTCCTTTCAGCGGAACCCGGCCAGTGGCGGGATCCCAGAGGACGGCCACGCGGGAGACCCTTGGGGCCACTTCCTTGACCAGCTCGAGCCATTTGCCACCCAGTTCGGGGAAATCCAGGAATATGCCGGTGACGTTCCCGCCCGGGCGGGCGAGGCTCGCGACAATGCCGGTGGCGAGAGGATCGGTCTCGAGGTCAAGGGCCACGATGGGGATGGTCGTCGTTGCGTTCCGGACGGCGTCTATTCCTGAAGAGGCCACGGCGAAAATGGCGTCAGGCTTCATGCGGACCAGCCCGGCAGCGATGTCGGATAGCTGATCGGCCGTGGTTGTCGGAAACCGAACCTCGATGGCGACGTTCTGTCCATCTACGTAGCCTTGTTCCCGCAGGCCCTGCTTGAAAGACTCGAGGATGCGGGCGAGTTCAGGACTCGGCGGCGCTGGCCTGAAAAACCCTACCCGGAGAATGTTCACCGGTTGCTGGGCATCGGCAGGTCCCAACGGAGCGAGGAGCCCGAGGAGGATAGCAACGAGCAGCACAGCGATTCCCGGTCTCATGCCGTCTCCCAATCGGTGTGGGCCGCCAAGCTCTTCGCTATCCGGGCGCGCGATATGCGAACTGGCAGGTCTGCCTATCCAGAGAGGAGTCTGGCTCTGCTTCCTGAGGTCATTATCGGATCGGGCGGACGCTGGACCTTGGAGTCTCTTCGCCAGAAAGCACGGGGTGGACCATAACCCAACTCCTCTGACGGGCGCAAGGGGCACGCTTGCAAAGCCTGAGCTGTGGTGCAAGGACGCTGGTGGGTGTTCCGGGGCCTTAGCCGCCGCTTTGCGAATCGGGAACGCTGCCGTCCCAGCGCCACGTGGGCACGTGGCCCCAGAAGTTCTGCGTTGCCGCGAAAGAGGGACCAGCCGTGAGAATAGATCCGGTCAGGATTCGCCCGGCCACCCCTCGGAGGCCCCGCCCCGCAACAATCTACAACGGGGAGCATACGCTGGCCTTGGCCGGGTTGATGGAACTGGGCCTGCCGGTGGCTAAAGCTGCACTCGCTTGGTTTGCGCCCAGGTTGTATGGCGTGCTACGTACTGCCGCGTTCTGCAACATCGTCCGGTGTATGTTTGCGCGATTCTTGGACCTGCCCGGGTTGTCCAGCTTCCGAGACGCCCTCCAGGATCTCTTCGGGTCCGGTGAGCTGGATTTCGCGCGCCTCATCCCCGAGCCCGCTGATGGTGACGGTGACGGCGCGCGGAGGCAGGAGGGGGAGGAGCTTGTCGGCCCACTCGACCACGGTCACCCCTTCCCCGTGGAGCATCTCGTCGATGCCAACATCGACGAGCTCGGTGAGGCTCGCCGTCCGGTAGGCGTCGACGTGGTAGACGCGCAGACGACCCTGGTACTCGTTGACGAGCACGAAGGTCGGGCTGGTGACGTCGGTCTCCACGCCCAGGCCGCGCGCGAGCCCCTGGAGGAAGCAGGTCTTGCCCGACCCCAGCGCGCCGATGCACGCGACCACGTCGCCCTTGCCCAGCCGCGCTCCCAGCCGTTGGCCGAGCGCCCGTGTCTCGTCGGCGCTCCGCGAGCGAAGCCTCATCGCGGAGAGGAATTGAGCGCGGCCGCGATGGCCTCGATGATGTCGCCGGCCGCCATCCCCTCCTCACCGTGATCGGCGGCGGCGAGGTCACCCGCCAGTCCATGGAGGTAGCAGCCGGCCTGGAGCGCGGCCAGCGGGTCGAATCGGCGAGCCAGAAAAGCGCCGATCATGCCCGTCAGCACGTCGCCGCTTCCGCCCGTGGCCATGCCCGGATTGCCCGTGGGATTGACGAAGATCCGCCCGTCCGGCGAGCCCAGCACGCTGCGCGCGCCCTTGAGCACGAGGTGCACGCGATGCTCGACGCAGAAGCCCCGCACGGTCTCGATACGGTCGGCCTGGACCTGGGCGATGCCGACACCGAGGATGCGCGCCATCTCTCCCGGGTGGGGCGTGAGAATGCGGGGCGCGGGCGCCTGCCCGAGGAGATCGAGATGTCCGGCGAGGGCGGAGAGGGCGTCGGCGTCCACCACCATGGGCCGTGGCACCTCCGCCACGAGCGCGCGCGCGAGGGCCTGGGTCTCCGTATCGAGGGAGATGCCCGGGCCGAGGGCGACGGCGTCGCGCTGCATGGCGAGCTCGACGAGGGGCTCGCGCGCCTTGACAGCCAGCGACTGGGCGGCCGTCTCGAGGATGGGCTCGGTCATGGTCTCCATGCTGAAGCCGGCCACGATCGGCTGCTGCGAGGCAGGCGTCGCGACGGTGCACAGTCCCACGCCGCTTCTGAGCGCCGAGCGGCCCGCCAACGCCGCCGCTCCAGTCTTTCCCACCGAGCCGGCGATCACGAGCAGGTGACCGTAGCTGCCCTTGTGCGCCTCCGCGGGCCGTGGAGGGAAGAGCGGGCGGATGTCGGACGCCTCGAGCAGAGCGGTGCTCGCGCCGCGATCCACTTCGACCTGCGGGACACCGATGGGGACGACCACGACCCGACCCGCGTGCTCCGCCGCGGGGTGAAGAAGGAGTGAGCGCTTGAGGCCCGCGAAGGTGGTGGTGAGGGTGGCGCGGACCGTGTGGCCGAGCAAGGCGCCCCCGTCGGAGCCGAGGCCGGACGGAAGGTCGAGGGCGACCACGGGCACGCCGCCGCGGGCGGTCGACCGGTTGATCTGCTCGATGACTTGAGCGGTGAGGCCGCGCGCCGCCCCCGTCAGGCCCGTGCCGAGGAGAGCGTCCACGACCAGATCCGCTTCGGCAAGCGCGCGGGCCACCGTGGCCGGTCCGGACTCGTCGCGGATCTCCTCGACCTTGCCCCGCCAGCGCCCAAGGGCCTGGACGGCATCGCCGGTGACCTCGGCGCGAAGGCCCACCAGAAGCACGCGCACGCGCGCGCCCTTGGCTTTGAGGTGGCGGGCGACCACCAAGCCGTCGCCGCCGTTGTTGCCCTTGCCGCAGAGCACGAGGATCCGCCTGCCCCGCACCGGGGCCCACTCGCGAGCGATGACGGCGGCCGCCCCCCGCCCCGCATGCTCCATGAGCCGCGGGCCGGGAATGCCCAAGGTCTCGATCGCCCGAGCGTCCAGCGCCCGCATTTCGGCCGCAGTGAACACGGGCTGCATCGCTACCGCCCCCGCGCGGCCGTGGTCAGGAGGTCGGCCCACTGGACGAGGAAGTCGGCGAGCATGTCCGTGTAGGCGTCACGCGAAGTCGTCCGGGCCACCTTCGGCAGCTCGACGTGGAGCGCCTTCTCGGAGCGGCCGAGCACCCCGTCCGACTTGGACGCCGAGGCCGAGTAGCGCAGGGTGTCCAGGGGCTCCACGAAGATCTCGAGCCGCGGCGTCTCCGGCCGGCCGCGAAGATAGGCGTCGCGGATCAGCTCGAGGAGCGTCTTCACCTGCCACGCGTCCTCTTTGCTCAGCCCGACCGTGGCGATCTCCACGCGGCCGGCGGTGTCCTGGTGACCATTGCCGTGCACTTCGACGTAAACGCGCAGAGGACCCTGGCTGGCTTCGGTCACCGACCGGCTATAGTCTTCGAAGACGCGTCGCGCTCCCTCCGTCTGCGTCTCGGCATTGGGTGGCGCGCCCGCGAGGCTCTCCGTGGGGCGATTGACGTTGTAGCGCCGTCCCTCCGCGTCGAGCTTGCCAAAGCCCGTGGCCACGGCGGAACCGAAGCCGGTGCGGCGGGCGAGCTCGAGCCCGATCACGTCGGTGGCGCTGTCGGTGGTGCCGTGCGGCGCCCCCACGACATGGCCCGGACGCCCCTTCTGAACGCTGAGACTCCCCTGCCCCGGCAGTGGCGCGGGCTGGTCCGATCGAGGAGGTGGTCCGGCGGTGGGCACCGATTCTTTGCCTCCGACGAGCCCCGCGCAGCCCGAGAGGAAGAGCGCGAGGCTCAGGACGAGACTAGGAGCGCCCCGCCGCGCCATCCGGCGAGTCTCCGACGAGGAGCGCCTGGGCCATCGCATAATCGCCATCGTGACTCAGCGAGAGCAGCACGCGCGAGGCTCCTTTGGCGCGGGCGATCGCCTGGGTCCGTCCCGTCAGCACCATGATCGGGGCCTGGCCGCGCTCGCGGCGCACTTCGAGCTCGCGCCAGTTCACCCCCATGCTGAGCCCGGTGCCCAGGGCCTTGAGCGTCGCCTCCTTGGCCGCGAAACGCGCGGCCAGGTGTGGGATGGGGTCGCGCCGGCGCCGGCAGTAGGCGATCTCGTCGTCGGTGAAGACGCGACGAAGGAAGCGATTGTCCCAGCGCGCCACCACGCGGCGGAGTCTCGGGATCTGCGTGAGGTCGACGCCCACGCCCTTGACCTCCGTCACGAGCCGATGGCCTTCCTGATGATCCCCGACAGCTCCGCCGCCACGGATTCGATGTGCGAGCGGTCTTCGCCCTCGACCATCACCCGGGCCAGATTCTCGGTGCCGGAATAGCGCAGGAGGATGCGACCCGTCGGCCCCATCTCGCTCTCGCGCGCGGCGACGCGGACGGCGAGCCCGGAGATGGATTCGAGGGCCGGCTTCTCGCGCACGGCGACATTGACGAGCACCTGGGGGAACTTGCTCATGCAGGCGGCCAGCGCCGAAAACGTCTGGCCCGTTTCCCGCATCACGGCCAGGAGCTGGAGCGCGGAGAGAATACCGTCGCCCGTGGGGGCATGATCGAGGAAGAGCAGATGGCCGGATTGCTCGCCCCCCAGACTCGCGCCCAGCCTTGACATCTCCTCGAGCACGTACCGGTCGCCCACCTGGGTCTTGACGGTACGGATACCTTTCTCTCCCAGCGCCTTGTCGAGGCCGAGGTTGGCCATCACGGTGGTGACCACCACGTCCCCTTTGAGTCGCCCGCCCCCGCCCAGATGACGGCCGCAGATGGCGAGGGCATAGTCGCCGTCGCGCACCTCGCCCTCTTCGTCGACGGCGATGAGCCGGTCGCCGTCGCCGTCGAAGGCCAGACCCAGGTGCGCCCTGGTCTCCCGCACCCGGCGCGCGAGGCGCTCCGGATGGAGCGCGCCCGAGTGCCGATTGATATTGAGGCCATCGGGTCGCGCGGCCACCACCACGACCCGCGCGCCGAGGGCGCGAAAGAGGCGGGGGGCGACACGATAGGTGGCGCCGTGCGCGCAGTCGAGGGCCACCGTGAGGCCGCCCAGATCAAAAGGGAAGGTCTGACGCACCTTGGAGATGTAGTCGGCCTCGGCGCGGTCGTAGTGGACGAGACGCCCCACGGCGGCGCCCGTAGGCTTGGGCGCGCCGTCCGGACCGGCCAGGCGCGTCTCGATCTCGTCTTCCCAGGCGTCGGGAAACTTGGATCCTTCGGAAGAGAAGATCTTGATGCCGTTGTCCTGGAAGGGATTGTGGGAGGCGGAGAGCACCACGCCCCCCTGGGCCTCCAGGCTTCGCGTGAGATAGGCGATGCCGGGAGTCGGCAGAACCCCGACGGTGAACACGTCGGCGCCCGCGGAGAGCGCGCCGGACACGAGCGCCCCTTCGAGCATCGGTCCCGACCGCCGCGTGTCGCGCCCCACGACGAGTCGTACCTTGGCGAGGCCGTGGTGCTCGAGGAGGGTGGCCACGAGCTGGCGCCCGAGGCGGAAGGCCAGCTCCGTGGTCAGCGGCACCTCGTTGGCCAGGCCGCGGATCCCGTCGGTGCCGAACAGACGCCCCATCAGCGCTCTTTGGCCAATCCGACACGCACGACAGCCGGCGTGATGCGCAACACGCTCACGCCGGGCGGCACGATGATCTGATCCGGTCCCAGGCCCACCACGAGCTCACCGGGCTTGGCGCCGGCCAGGCTCACCCTGACCCGGAGCGCCTCCGGCGACACGCGAGACAACGCGAATCGCAGTCCGTGCAGCTGCACGTCCACCGTGTCGGGTCGCTCGCTCGTCACCTTCAATCCCGTCGGCACCGCTTCGAGCTCGACGGGGAGGGGAAACGTGACATTGGTCTTCTCGGAGCTCATCACGAAGACCCAGAGACCCGCCGAGACGGCGAGGGCGAGGAGCTTGAGCTCCCAGTGGCGCGTCAGCACGGACAGGGTCATGCCCTCATTTCCTCAGCCAGTCGCGCGCGGGCTCCCACCACGGCTGGTCGGAGAGAGGCGCCGCGGCCTCCAACGAGAAAAGCTCGGCGAGCCGGCGGCGGAGGGCCTCGTGATCGGGCGGGCTCTCGATGCGCCCCGCCACGGCCAGGGAGATCCGGCCGGTCTCCTCCGACACCACGAGGACGACCGCGTCGGTCTCCTCGCTGAGCCCGAGGGCCGCCCGGTGGCGCGTGCCCATCGCCCGCCCGAGCTGGGCGCTGCGCGACAGCGGCAGGAAGCCGCCCGCCGCGGCCACGCGGCCGGCGCGGATGAACACGGCACCGTCGTGCAGGGGCGAATAGGGCAGGAAGAGGCTCTCGAGGAGATCAGCCGACACCATCGCATCGAGGGGCACCCCGAGCTCGGCGTAGTTGCGAAGTCCCGTCGACCGCTCGAGCACGACGAGCCCTCCGATGCGCTTGGCGGCCAGCGACTCCGCCGCCTTCACTACCTCGTCGAGGAGATGGCTCTGCTGCTCGCGCCCGGCCCGCGTCATGGCGCGGAAGAACGGGTTCTGGCCGAACTGGGCGAGCGCCCGTCTGAGCTCCGGCTGAAAGAGCACGATGAGCGCGAGGACCCAGAAAGACCAGAAGTTGTCGAGGATCCAGCTCGTGCCGTAGAGCTCGAAGCGGTTGGCGAGAAACGAGGCGGCCATGAGCGCGCCCAGACCGAGGAGCATCTGAACGGCCCGCGTCTCCTTGAACATGACGAAGACGCGATAGAGCACCACCGCCACGAGCAGGATATCGATGGCGTCGCGCAGCCGGAAGCTCTGGATGGCCGGCCACATGCTCAGGGACGCTCCCGGGCTCGGCGCACGGCCTCGGCCACGCGCACGGCCTGCACGGTGTCACCGACGTCATGGGCACGGATCAGGTGCGCCCCCGCGAGCACGGCGGCGGTGGCCGCGGCGAGCGAGCCGGGCAGCCGGCGGGCGGGATCGGGCTCGCCCGCGATCTCCCCGATGAAAGACTTGCGCGACGCCCCGACGCAGATCGGCCGGCCGAGGGCGCGCAGCCGCTCCAGGCCCCCCAGCACCGCGCAGTCCCACGCGTGCCAGGCGATATCGCGTCGTCTGAAGAAGCCGATGCCCGGATCCACCACGACACGCCGAGCGTCTATACCGGCCCGCTCCGCGATGCTGAGGCCCGTCCGGAGCACCTCGAGAACCGTCTCGACCGGCTGGCCGACCGTCGTCGCGCCCGTCTCGGACGCCATGGCGATGACGCCGGCGCCCCTCCTCGCCACGAGCCGCGCGAGGTCGGGATCGCCGGTGAGACCTCGCACGTCGTTGATGATGCCCGCCCCGGCGTCCAGCGCGGCACGGGCGGGCTCGACCCGGCTGGTATCGGCGGAGAGGGGCACGCCGAGCTTGCCGGCGAGGAGGCCGATGGCCCAGGCCAGGCGCTCCGCTTCTTCGGAGGGGGAGACCGCGTCGGAGAGATACGGAGCCGTAGACCTCGCCCCGACGTCGAGCAGCGTGGCACCGTCCCTGACCATGCGCTCGGCGGCACGCAGGAGGTCGTCGGAGCGCGTGACCACCGAGCCCGCGTAGAAGGAGCCCGGTCCCACATTGAGCGCGCCGACCACGGCGACGGGCAGGCCATCACCCAGAGAAACTCCGGCCAGAGCCGCTCGGACGGGGGAGGTCACGCCCACAAAAATACCATTGGCGGCAACCACGGGCTCAATCGAATTCGACGCGCTACGGGTAGTAGGGGCGCCGTCACGCGCGTGGCGGGAGTCAGAGGGGAAGCGTGCATGAGGGAGCGACGCCCGAGGCTCGGGCCGAGACTGCTCGGAGCTGGATCAGGCGGGAGCGGGGGCTTCCTGGAAGGGTCGCGTGGCCAGGATGCGGTGAATCTCCTCGCCGTCCAGCGTCTCGCGCTCAAGCAAGGCCCGCGCCAGCGCATGGAGCTTCTCCAGGTTCGAGTCGAGCAGGTGCTTCGCCCGCGACGCGGAATCCGTCACGATGCGCTTGATCTCGGAATCGATCAGAACGGCCGTCTCCTCGCTGTAGTCCTTGGGGCGGGAGACCTCGCGGCCGAGGAAGATGTGCTCCTCCCCTTTGCCGAAGGTCAGCGGGCCCATCTTCTCCGACATGCCCCACTCGCAGACCATCTTGCGCGCCATCTCGGTGGCCTTCTCGAGGTCGTTGCCGGCGCCCGTGGTCTGCTGCTGGAAGACGATCTCCTCTGCGGCGCGGCCGCCGAGCAGGATGGTGATCTGGTTGACGAGGAACTCCTTCGAGTAGCTGTAGCGATCGTCCGTGGGCAGCTGCATGGTCAGGCCGAGGGCCCGGCCGCGCGGGATGATGGTCACCTTGTGGAGCGGATCGGCTCCCGGCAGAAGATAGGCCACGAGGGCGTGGCCGCCCTCGTGATAGGCGGTGGTGCGCTTCTCGGCGTCGGGGATGATGATGGAGCGGCGCTCCACCCCCATCAGGACCTTGTCCTTGGCGTTCTCGAAGTCGATCATCTCCACGGTCTTCTTGTCCTGGCGCGCGGCGAGGAGCGCCGCCTCGTTCACGAGGTTGGCGAGGTCCGCGCCGGAGAAGCCCGAGGTGCCGCGCGCGAGGACCACCAGGGCCACGTCCGGCGCGAGGGGGATGCGGCGGGCGTGCACCTTGAGGATCTCTTCGCGCCCCTTGACGTCGGGGCGCGCCACCACCACCTGGCGGTCGAAGCGCCCGGGCCGGAGCAGCGCGGGATCGAGCACGTCCGGCCGGTTGGTGGCCGCGATGAGGATGACGCCCTCGTTGGTCTCGAAGCCGTCCATCTCCACGAGGAGCTGATTGAGGGTCTGCTCGCGCTCGTCGTGTCCGCCGCCCAACCCGGCCCCGCGGTGGCGGCCGACCGCGTCGATCTCGTCCATGAAGATGATGCAGGGCGCATGCTTCTTGCCCTGCTCGAAGAGATCGCGCACTCGGGAGGCGCCCACGCCGACGAACATCTCGACGAAGTCGGAGCCCGAGATCGAGAAGAACGGCACGTTGGCCTCGCCCGCGATGGCCTTGGCGAGGAGGGTCTTGCCCGTGCCCGGAGGGCCGACGAGGAGCACGCCCTTGGGGATCTTGCCCCCGAGCTTCTGGAACTTGGGCGGATCCTTCAGGAACTCGATGATCTCCCGGAGCTCTTCCTTGGCTTCTTCCACACCCGCCACGTCCTGGAAGGTGACCTTGTTCTGCTTCTCCGAGATGAGCCGCGCGCGCGCCTTTCCAAAAGACAGCGCCTTGGCGCCCCCGCCCTGCATCTGGCGCATGAAGAAGATCCAGACGCCGATGAAGAGGAGCATGGGCACCCACTGGAGCACGTAGGCGTACCAGGGATTGCTGTCTTCGGGCTCGACGGCGATCTTGACACCCTTGTCGCGGAGCAGCTTGACGAGGTCGGGGTAGTCGGCGGTGAAGGTCCGGAAGGCGCTGCCGTCTCCGAGCTTGCCCGTGACGGATTTGCCGCGAATGAGCACTTCCTTGACCTCGCCCGACTCCACACGCTTGAGGAAGTCGGAGAAGACCATCTTGCCGCTGGAGGGCTGGCTGGCCTGGAACACATTGAAGAGGACGAGAACGATGAGGCCGATGACCATCCAGAGGGCGAGGTTCTTATAGAACGGGGAATTCATCGCGTTTGTGAGTATAGCATACGGGACCACGCGTCGGCCGGGGGGAAGGCGGGCTTTTAGTCCTCCACGAGGACGTGAATCTCCGGCAGTCCCCGGTAGTTCCCGCCCAGGTCGAAGCCATAGCCGACCACGAAGCGGTCCGGGATGACGAAACCCACGTAGGTCAGGTCCAGATCGAGGTCAGCCTGACGGCGCTCGATCTTGTCCAGCAGGGTGCAAACCTTGAGACTCCGCGGGTGACGTGTCTCGAGGTTGCGTCTCAAGTAGTGGATGGTCCGGCCGGTGTCCACGATGTCTTCCACGAGGATGACGTCGCGCCCTTCGATGGAGACGGAGAGATCGGCGGTGAGGCGGACGGCTCCCGATGAGCGCGCCCCCGCGCCGTAGGACGACACCGCCATGAAGTCGATGGCCAGCGGCGACGGGATGGTGCGAATGAGGTCGGCCATGAACACCGCGGCGCCCTTGAGGACGCCCACGAGAAGGGGAACGCTCCCCGCGTGCTCGCGGGCGATGGCGCGGCCGAGCTCGGTCACCCGGGCGGCGATCTCCTCGCGGGCGATGAGCACTCCCCCGGGCCGCTGAGGCATGGGGTCCGCTCCCGCCCTACTTGGGCGTGATGAATGCAGCGAGAGAGCGCTCACCCCGCACCCGCTCGGCCACGCGTTGGGCTTCAGCCTTGCTCTTGAAGGTGCCGATGCGGACGCGGTAGTTCGGCTGGCCGTCGGTCCCCGCGGCCGACGCGACGTAGGCGTCGAAGCCCGCCTGCTTGAGCTGCTTCTGGAGCGCGTCGGCCTGCGCCTGCGTCTTGAAGGCCGCCGCCTGCACCGCCCATGGGCCCACCGGCTCTGCGGTCGGGCGGGAGGCCTTGTCACCCGACGCGGGCGAGTCGGAGGTGGCCGGCTTCTCGGCATGCGCATCCGACCGCGCCGATACAGGAACGGGCGCGGCCCTGGTCTTGTCCTCGTGGCGCGCCGCCGCATCGGCAGAGCCGCGGCCGAGGGGCGCGGTCAGCGTCTGGTAAAAGGTCAGCTGCTTCTGGTCGACCGGCGGTGGGTCGACATCGGCCTCCGCCAGTCCGCCACGCTTGCCGGGCGGCACCGTCTTGCGGGCGCTGCTCTCGACGGCGGTGACCGACGCGGGGCGGCTCCACTGTCGACCCACGAGGATGCCCAGGGTGAAGGTCAGGCCCATGATGACGGTGGCGGCCACCAGGAGGGCGATCCACTGGAGCGGGCCGTTGCCACGCCGGGCGCGGCCTCTCGCCGTCGAGGTGCGCGCGGGCATCACATGCTCTCCGGAGCGGAGACGCCCAGAAGGTCGAGGCCATTGCGCACCACCTGCCCGACCGCCGCGGCGAGGCCGAGGCGCGCCAGGGTCAGATCGCGATCCTCGGTGATCACCCGACGGGCCTTGTAGTACGGGTGATAGAGACCGGCGAGCTCGGTCAGATAGTAGGCAAGGCGGTGAGGCTCACGGGCCCGCGCGGCGCCCGCCACGAGAGCCGGATACTGGAGCAGGCGCTTGATGATGGTCTGCTCCTCGGGAAGCCCGAGGGGTCGGAAGTCGACCTGGTCCCACGGCGGAACGGTGATGTGCTGCTCGGCCGCGGTGCGGAAGAGGCTCGTCACCCGCGCGTGGGCATACTGGACATAGAAGACGGGATTGTCCGCCGACTGTCGCGTGGCCACCGCGAGATCGAAGTCGAGTTGGCTATCGTGCCGGCGGGTGAGGAAGGTGAAGCGCGCGGCGTCGCGCCCCACCTCTTCGATCAGCTCCTCCATGAGCACGAACTCACCGCGGCGCTTGGACATGCGCACGGGCTGTCCGTCGCGGAGGAGGGTTACGAGCTGCACGATGAGCGCGTCGAAGCGCTCGCCGGGGTGGCCGAGGGCTTCCATGGCGGCCTTCATGCGCTGAATATGGCCGTGGTGATCGGGGCCGAGGAAATCGATGACCCAGTCCGCGCGTCCGAACTTGCCGTAGTGGTGGAAGGCGATGTCCACCGCGAAGTAGGTCAGCTCACCGTCCGACTTGCGCAGGACGCGGTCCTTGTCGTCGCCGAAGGTGGTCGAGCGGAACCAGAGGGCGCCATCCTGCTCGTAGGTGTGGCCGGCGGCCTGGAGCTCCATGATGACGCGCTCGGGCAAGCCTCGGGCCCGCACGTCGGCCTGCTCGTGCGCCCACGTGTCGAACCGCGTGCCGTAGGCTTCGAGCACGGCCCGCTGGCCGTTGACGATGTCGGTCACCGCCATCCTCCCGAGGCGCTCGATCCGCTCGGCTTCGGGCAACGCGGCCAGCGCGCGCACGCTCCCGGGATCGGCGGCGAGCCACTCCGCCACGAGATCCACGAGGTATTCGCCCGGATAGGAATTCTCGGGCAGCTCGGCCGCCTCCCCCAAAGCCTGGCGCAGTCTCACGTCGACGGAGCGCGCGAGCGCCTGGAGCTGGTTGCCGGCATCGTTGACGTAGAACTGGCACTCGACGCCGTGGCCCTGCGCGCGAAGAATGCGCGCGAGCGCATCGCCCACCGCGGCCGCGCGCGCATTGACGATGACGAGAGGCCCGGTGGGGTTCGCCGAGACGAATTCGAGCAGCATGCGCGTGCCCTGTCCCGCCTGACTGGTGCCGTAGGCGGGCCCCTCGGCGAGAATGCCCTTGAGAGCATCCGCGCACCACTCGGGGGCGAGGAAGACGTTGAGAAATCCCGGGCCGGCGACCTCGAGCTTCACCACCATCGACGTGGGGGGAAAGTTGCTCTTGATCGCCTCGGCGATTTGCCGGGGCGCCTTCTTCGCGGGGCGGGCGAGGGCCAGCGCGGAATTCGTGGCGTAGTCGCCGTGAGACTCCTCTCGCGGCACTTCCCACGCGATGTCGTCCGGTGCCGGCAGCCCTGCTTTGTCCAAGGCTTCCCTGAGCGATCTCGTCAAGAGGTCCGTGATCGAATTCTGCATTCTGGCTGTTTAAGCGACGAATCGCCGCGCATGGCGGCGTCGGTCAATGATAACCCTCACATTTTGCCCGCCCGCAGAAATTAGACGCGCGAAAAGGAGACGTGCGGTTAACGCGCCGCGCGATGCGGTGGTCGTGCCGCGTGGCGACCCTACCGGTGGTGGCTCCCCCCCCGAGGGTCAGCCCCCGAGGTCAGCTGAAGACGCGGAGGAGGACGAGAACGCCGACGAGGCTCGCCCCCGCCGCCGCCCCGAAGACGCGGATGGCGCGGTCGAGGGCCGCGACGTCCGGCGGCCCTCCGTCGCCGAGCCGATAGTGGCCGCGCTTTTCCAGCGTCACGCCGAGCGCGCCCGCCATGGCCGCCATCGTTTGCCCCGCATTGGGACTCGAGGTCGCGCCGCGGTCGCGACGCCACGCGCGCCATGCCCCGGCGGTCCGCTCGCCAGAGAGCCACGCACCAGCCACCACGAGGAGAGCCGCGAGGCGCGACGGCACCAGATTGAGAAGATCGTCGAGTCGTGCCGTGGCCCAGCCGAGCTGCTCGAGCACACCCTCGCGATAGCCGATCATCGCGTCCGCCGTGTTGACGGCGCGATACGCCCAGGCCGCCGGCATGCCTCCCACGAGGTAGAAGCAGAGCGGGGCGACCCAGCTATCCGTCAGATTCTCCGACAGCGATTCGATAGCGCCAGACGCTGTCGCTCCCGGATCGAGAGAAACCACGGGCCGGCTCACGAGATGCCACCCCAAGGCAGCGCGTGCCCCCGCGAGATCACCCGAAGCGAGGGCATCACGCACCTGCCACACGGCGGAGACGAGCGCGCGGAGAGAGAAGCTGCACTTGAGAAGCCAGGCCTGGGCGAGCAGGCTGATCGGCCACGGCAGCCATGCCGCGACGGACAGGACGGCCAGAGACCCAAGATATGCGACGATCGCCACCCCGGCGATGAGCGCGACCCCGTAGGTGACGAGGAAACGTGAGGGGAGGCGATCGGCGCCGCGCCGGCCGGCGGCGATCAGACTGCCCATCCACGAGACGGGGTGAAAGCGATTCGGCGGGTCTCCCAGTGCCAGATCGAGGACGACGGCGAGGAGCAGTACCGCCACGCGAACCTAGCGGAGGTCGAACACGATGGGCAGCCGCACGCGTAAGGGCCGCCTGGGCAGATTCTCGGGCAGAGGCACCGGCGGAAGCGACCTGACGGCGTCGAGGGCGGCGTCGTCCAGCATCGCGTGGGAAGAGGATGCGACGACCGTGACGGCGCGCACCTGGCCGGAGGGCTCGAGCACCACTTCGACCTCGACCTTCCCGGCCAGGCCGCGCCGGCGCGCGGAGAGCGGATAGACGACCAGCTCCTGGATGCGCTGCCGGAAGCTGGTGAGGTAGGGCCCGAACTCCGCGGGCACCTCGCTCCGTCCCGCGCCCGGTCCGGCGAGAGCGAGGCGTGACCCGCCTCCCGCACCGGCCCCCTGTCCCGTGCCGGTCGGCGCATCGCTGGCAACTCCGCTCCCCGCGCCTGCCCCCGGCGCCGCGGGCGGCGCCGATCGTGCGCCGTCTGCCGGAGCGTCCGCGACAGGGCCCGGAGGGGGATCGGCCGTGGTCATCTCGCCGGAAAGCCCTCGCTCGGGCTCGGGCGCCGGAACGTTCTCCGCGGTTCGAGTCGCTGCGGATGGAGGCGCGGCGCGGGCGCTCGCGCGCGACGGTCCACGAGCCGTCGCCGGAGCAGCGGTCTTCGGTCCGGCGGAAGTCCGGGCGGCGGGAAGGCGCTCGTCTCCGGCCTGAGCGCCCGTGGTGAGATCGCCCGCAGTGAGATCGACGAAGAGGGGTTCGGGCTGACGCAGGCTTGCGGCGAGCAGCAGGACTCCCGCGAGGGCGCTCGCATGGAGCGCGATCGAGCCGCCAATGGCCAGGGCTCGCCTGGGCTGCATCAGCGGTTCCGCTCCAGCCATCCCTGGATGCCCGCGTCCAGAGCCGCGCCCGCCGCCCGCGCTATGCTCCAGCCCATCTCGCTCACCGGGCCGCCGAACTGAGCGCGCGGCCCCCGGCCGGTGGCGGCGATGACGATGGCGTCGCTCGAGGTGCCGCTCACCGCTCCGCCCGCGGCATCGCGTACTCCTGCCTCGTTGAGCAGGAGCGCCTTGACCTCGGTCACCGTCATCACCGCGTTGACGAGGGCGGCGGGCTCGGGATCGGCGTCCACCACGACGATGGTATTGATCGTGCCGTGCGTCCACTGCGTCACGGGTGCCCGCCCCGCCGCCACTCGATTGCTCAAGCCCACCGTGGCCACGGCCAGAGTCCGGATGCCGGCGCCGCTCTCCTCCCCCACCGTCGCGCGCTCGGTCCACGCACCGGTGAGGAGGCCGACATAGGGCTCGGGCACCCCCTGGGCGCGCGCATAGGCCCCGAACATGGCCGACGGGTCCGCGCACGGATCATCGAGGGCGACGTGCAGGTTGACGATGGCTCGCGCCGAGACCAGCCCACCGCCCCACACCGCCGAGGAGAGCACGTTCAACGGCTGGGAGGCGGTGAGCACCACCGCCTCCGGCCCAATCCACACCGCGAGACCCTCGATCATCGGGCCTGCCTCAGAATCCGGCCCGCAGGCCGGCGAGGAAGTTGGCCCCCAGCGACGGGAAGCCGCGCACCTCGGCATACGACTCGTTGAGGATGTTCTGGGCCCGCGCCACCAGCTCGAGGCGCTGCAGCCAGCCGAACTGATTGAGAATCCGATAGGTGCCGCCGGCGTCGACCCGCGTGTGCCCGCTGTTGTACACGTCGCCGAAGCTGTCGAACTGGCTGCTCACCACGTACACCTGGGTGAAGAGGGAGAGGCCGCGCAGCGGCTCCCAGGTGAGGCCGGCCGTGCCGGCATTGCGCGGGATGCGCGGGAGCGGCCGCCCGGTCGACAGATTGTCGGTGTCCGTGTACGTGTACGCGAAGGACGCCACGAGATTCGGGAGGATGTCGATCTCCGCGCTCGCCTCCACGCCCTTCGAGCGAGCCTTCCCCGCGTTGACGGGCCCGCCGAACGGCGCGGTGGGGAGCACCACGCAGCACGTGATGGCGTTGGTGAAGTGGGTGGCGAAGTACGTGAACTTGAGGCGGACGCGGTTCTGCCAGAGGTTCTGGTCGAAGCCCGCGTCCCAGGTCTGGCTCCGCTCCGGCTGCAGGTCCGGATTGCCGAATTGGGGGAAGAAGAGATCGTTGAAGGTGGGCGCCCGGAATCCGGTGCCGGCGCTCCCCCGCAGCCGCGTGCCCGTCTCCTTGATGACGAAGAGGAGCGACCCCTGCCCCGTGGTGGCGTTTCCGAAGACGCTATTGTCCTCGATGCGCGTGCCGCCCGTGATGAAGAGCCGGTCGAAGAGGCGAAACTGCTGCTCGAAGAGGAACCATTTCACGTTCTGGGAGGCCTGGAAGACGCCCTTGTTGTCCCCGTGCTCGTAGCGGTAGCCGAACCCGACCGTGCTCGTGCTCCACGGCCCGATGATGATGGAGTTGAGGAGCTCATATTCCAGGCGGTCGGTGTCCACCTGGGAGCGAAACGGTGCGTCGAAGTCGACGCCGGGATCGACCGGATCCTGAAAGCCCTGGTTGTTCGTGTAGCGGCCGAAGCGGCCGCGGCTCTCCCACCATTCCACCGGACGCGTCTTGGCGTCGACGCTCAGTACCGTGGTCTCGGTCTGCTGCTTGGCGTTGGGGTTGATGATGGGCACGATGGGCTGGGGCGGAGGGAAGACGCCCTTGACGGGCACGCCGGTGTCGTTCTTGTTGTAGCGGTAGCTGACGCTCAGCGCGCTGTCGTAGGGCAGGGTGATGCCGACCCGGCCGCCCGCGGCATTGTTGTCCGAGTTGTCGTTCTTGAACTGCCCGTTGCTCTCGAGATGGGAACCGTAGAGCGAGTAGTCGAAGATCTTGTACGTCCCGTTGATCGAGACCCGGTTCTGGAAGGTGTCGTAGTTGCCGTCCGTGTTCTCCACGATGGCGGAGAAGGGGCCCGCGCCCTTCTTGGTGATGATATTGACCACCCCGCCGATGGCGTCCGCTCCATAGAGGGTGGCTTGGCCGCCGCGGATGACCTCGATACGGTCGATGAGATCCGGGGAGATGTCGGACAGGTCCGTCTGGCCCAAGGTAGGGCTCGATACGCGGACCCCGTCCACGAGGATCAGGACCTGGTTCGCGTTGGCGCCTCGGATGCTGAGGCTCGAGGCCTTGCCGTAGCTGCCCAGTTGCGTGACGTTGACGCCGGGGATATTCCGGAAGGCGTCGTCGACGGTGGAGTAGTGATAGGTCTTGAAGTCTTCCCCCGTGATCACGCTCAGGGCGACCCCGAGCTGCTCGGCGGGCGTGGCGATCGTGGTCGCCGTGACCACGACCGGCTCGACCCTCTTCGTGTCCGGTTTCGTCTCCTGCGTCGTGTCCGGCTTCGTCTCCTGTGTCGTGTCCGGCTTCGTCTCCTGTGTCGTGTCCGGCTTCGTCTCCTGCGCTTCTACCGCGACCGCCATGGCCAGCATCGCCGCCAGCAGCACTCCAAGTAGCTGTCTCACCACCGCTCCTTTTCTTTCGAAAGGGGGCTCCTCGGTGTCGCGATCAGGTCTCCTGACTCGTGGATCGTGGCCGCCGCCCGGCCTTCCCGGGATGTCTCCCAGTGGCTTCCGTTACGCGGATACGGGCGTGGCTCCCCACTCACAGTGGCGGGACCGTGCCGGCTTCTCACCGGCTTCCCTAAGATCGCGACGATCACTCCGCGGGCGGCGGTCTCACCTCCCCTCGGGCCAGAGGACGCTGACGGTCGGTCGGCGCGTGGCGGGGTGCTTGTCCACCAGGACCCGGCAGCCGTACACCGCTTCCAGCACCGGCTCCTGCAACACGTCTTCAGGGGCGCCGAGCCTCACCGCCGAGCCTCCCGCGAGGAGGAGCAGGCGGTCGGAGACCTCGGCGGCCAGGTTGAGATCGTGGGAGACGATGAGAATGCCCAGTCCCTCGTCCCGGTGGAGACGTCTCAGGAGCGCCACACACTCCGCCTGGTAGCGCAGGTCGAGATGCGCGGTGGGCTCGTCGAGCACGAGGAGTCGCGGCTGCTGGGCGAGCGCCCGCGCGAGGACGACGCGCTGGCGCTCGCCTCCGGAGAGGCGCTCGAGCGACTCGCCCGCGAGGGCTTCGACCCCGCTCAGGGCCATGGCCTCTCGCGCGATGCGCTGGTCCTCCCGGCTCTCGAAAAAGCGCGCGGGCGCATGGGGGAAGCGTCCCATGAGGACGAGCTGCTCGACGGTGAACGGAAATCCCTGCGGGACGTCCTGGGGCACCACGGCAATCCGGCGGGCCACGGCGGCGCGACCGAGCGCCGCCACCCGCTCGCCGCCGACCAGGATCTCCCCTCGCGTTGGACGGAGCACGTGGGACAGGAGTCGGATCACCGTGGTCTTTCCCGCCGCATTGGGACCGATGAGCCCGAGCACTTCGCCGGGGGCCACGGAAAAGCTCAGGTCGCGGAGCTCGAAAGGCGGGCGCCCCGCTGCGCCCTGCGGATAGGCGAAGCTCACGCCCCGAAACTCGGCGAGCGGTGTCACGGGGCCACCCGGGCCACGCGGGAGCGCAGGAGCCAAATGAAGAAGGGCGCTCCGCAGAACGAGGTCAGCACCCCCACCGACAGCTCGGCGGGCGCCACCACGGTGCGCGCAAGGGTATCGGCGGCGAGGAGGAATGCGCCGCCGCCGAGGAGCGCGGCGGGCACGAGCACACGATTGTCCGGCCCGAAGAGCATCCGGAATACCTGGGGCACGATGAGACCGACGAAGCCGATGGGCCCGACGAACGCCACCACCGTGCCCGTGAGCAGTGCCGCGCCGACGAAGATGCGCCGCTTCACCCGCAGAGCGTCGACACCGAGCTCGATCGCCGCCTCTTCGCCGAGGGCCAGGAGGTTGAGCGCCCGCGCCTGTCCCAGGATGAGCCAGACTCCCGCCGCGGTGGCCAGGGTGAAGATCGCGAGCTGGCTCGGGGGAATGGGCGCCACGCTCCCGAGCAGCCAATGGATGACGCCGCCCAGCCGGTTGGCGTCCACGATCGAGATCAAGACGGTGATGGCGGCCGAGAAGAAG
>WNGB01002808.1_pt1 | contig 41464 bp, 36 predicted proteins | sample 5400681 | NCBI WGS metagenome assembly WNGB01 (sample SAMN13153367, study PRJNA577476) | soil metagenome | isolation source: 115 cm soil or saprolite under grassland replicate 2 | place: USA:California | collected 2016-06-15 | reverse complement strand
TCGGAGTCACCGGTTGATGCATAGATTGCTGCGAAGCGGTTGGCCTCGTAGAAGACACGGTGCCCGAACTCAAACCCGGTCGTCGTGAGGAGCTGATGGACCGCCCTAAGCTGGGCAGCGAAGGTCGCACCGTGGCTAGACGGATGGTTGAGATGCCAAGAGGCGTCAGTGGCAATAGCGAGAAACACCCGAACCAACTCGTCTTCCCCAGGCGAACATTCAACTGGCTTGCGATATTCGCTTTGCAGATCTTCCGTAGCCACGCGAAATTCGAAGACGTTCGCCCGGTCCAAGACTTTGGGCGAGAACATATAGGTAGTCTCATCGACATTGACCGTGCCGACCACGAAGAGGTTTCTCGGAACCATGATCTGCGGGTCTGAGCTTGGTGCAATCCTCCAGTTGCCATCGTCTTCGAGATGGAGGTTAGGAAGCACGGGATACTCGGACTCCATGCCGGACAAGACGTCTGCAAAGTAGCGCTCCACATGCGCGAGGTTCATCTCGTCAAGGATCAACAGGTACGGACTTAATGGGTCCCGAGTGGCTATCAGCATGAATTCCAGCACCCTAGGAACTTGCCATGCTCGTTGACCGCCGATCGCCGGCTGGAGAGCGTCTTCGAAGCCAAAGAGCGCTTCGGCTCCAGTCCAATCAGGCCGCACGGGCTCGATGTGCGATCGCCCTCTCCCCAGCCACTCACCAAAGCGAAGTGCAAGCTGCGTCTTCCCCGAACCTGACAAACCCGTCAGGATCACGAAACGCTTAGTCGCCAAAGCGGCGACAAAGGCCCGTACGAGGCGATCATGAGACGGACCAAATGAGATGTGCGCTTCGGTTAGGGCAGCTCCGAAGCTTCGAGTAATCGATCCCAAGTCCGCCGCGATAACTCCTTGCGGGCGGGGTCCCGCTTGGATCGGATTTTCAATGTATCGTTCGTAAATGCTTAGAACCGCCTCCAAATCGTCTTCGATCTCTTCATCTTTGGGTATCGCGCCCGCGACGTATGACTTGTATGCGATGGTGCTGACTTCGTAATCGGCACCCAACTCTGACGTAGCTGCAAGGTCAACGCGGTCGTCAAGGGCGAATCCCTGTCTGCCAGCTCAGGAAAACGACCACGAAGGACCTCGGCCTTGTTACGCAAAGTTCGCCTTGCCTCTGCGATTCTAAATTCCTTTTTTAGTTTGGCGACACCCTGATTGAATGTGATATAGACACCTTGAAGATCCTCGCGAAAGAGAAAGACGCAGTAGACGCCTCGCTGGTTGGAGGTCGTTTCCCGAGAATCCAATATGGAGATCCAAGGAACCTTGGCCCAATTGCCTAGGCCTGGCGAGGCAACAACTCTAAGCGTTTCGCGTGTGCGAACCGGTTCGCTGTTTTCCAAAGCTGCCCTGACTCTCTGAAACTGTCCGGTCATTGGATGAGACTTACCAAATTGCTCGGTTCGTGCTTGCGCATAGCCCTGGAGAATCGCCTGAAGCCCGTCTCTGATCGGGTTGCCTCTGTCCGGCCGATCGAGCACCTCAACCTCAAACCCTAGCTCCCTAATCTTGCGAGCAACCGATGCTTCACCGCCGGTGAATTCATTCGAGCGAAGAGGGCCTCGGTCCGGGAATTCAAATCCGTGGGCAGCCCCGGCGATGGCTTTCGAGTCGTAACGTTTACCGTTAGCGACAACGAAGTACCTTTTCGCCTCACCAAAGCCGTATTTGGCAAGGAACTCGGCCCGTCCAAGCCGATCGTACTCAGAGATTGCGGCCAGGACCGAGTCACGACTCTTGATCTCTCGTACTGTCACTCGCATGTCCTCCCGGATTCAAGCCCCAAGACGTGGATTCTGCTCAGAATCGGGGCGAGATGCCAGCGGCAGGGTCGAGCGGTTCAGGTTGGCGCGGGCGATGATTTCGCCGAAGTGGTCTTAGCGTCGGCATGGTTCTGGACGTACTTCCACTATCGCTTGGCCAGCTCGCGCTTGGTGCCCTCGTACAGCTCGTGATCGGCTTGGTTCGAGCGCAGCCACTCGCCGAACAGAAGGTACCTCACCAGTCCGCCAGCTCCGCCGCCAACCGGTCGTCGGCGTCAGTGACCGATCAGCTCGTTGCCATGTGCCCGATCATGGCATTGGGCCTGTGACTAATCCCGCGTGCTAGTCGGATCTTCCCAGTGGTCGTGTGGTCTTTCCGCTGCTATAATTAATGTATATTCGCTTGTGCATCTCATGGTGCCCGACAGAAGGGAAGCCCGTGTCTACGTCTTCGAAGTCTTCCTTGACTTCGCGTCCTGGTCGCCTGCATATGCCTACTACCAATGGCAATCCCCTGCACAGCCTCAAGCGATCGATACTCGCTATTGGACGCAAGCATTGGCTGGTGGCGATTGCGCTCATCATCGGTCTAATTGTTGGAGCCGCTTCTGCTGGAGCTGACGGCTCTGCCAATTCGCTACGGTCTCAGCTCGATGGCCTCCGTAGCAGGACGGGGCGCCTCATCGGGGACCTTCGTGGGCAGAATTCTCGCCTGAGCGCCGAGAGCGCACAGTCGCAGGAGAATCTGACCAATCTGGAAGCCCAGCTTCGTGAAGCCAAGGCGACACAGCCCCTTCCGAACTTCATGGGACAGTCAGGTGATAGGGCGACAGCGATGGCTGATGAGCACGGATGGTCGCTCACTATGAAGGAGAAGGAGTCCGCCAAGCAGGCCGGAACCGTTCTCTCTCAGAATCCCAGGCCAGGGACTGTCATGAGCCTCGACGCCCCCTTCACCGTCGTCGTCGCGAAGCCTTTTCCTCCGAAGTTGCCAACCCTGGTGGGGAAGACGCTGAAGCAGGCAAGGGCCTTTGCGGAGAACCATGGATGGAAGCTCGTCGTCCGTCGCGAGACCTCTTCTCGGGCCCCGGGGACGGTCATCAGGCAAAGTCCCACGGCAGGAACCTTCATGCGCGGATCGAGCACCCTGACGGTCATCGTGGCTAAGAAGGCTCCCATTGAATCGGGAGGGGGAGGCAACTGCCACCCGTCCTATGTCGGCGAGTGCCTTCGTCCAGACGCATCCGATTACGACTGCGCGGGCGGCTCAGGCAATGGTCCGTATTACGTCTACGGCACGGTGCGCGTCGTCGGGCCCGATGTCTTCGATCTCGACAGAGATGGCGACGGGTATGGGTGCGAGTAGATGGGGAGATCCGCCTACCGCTTCGCGAGAGTCCTGAACGATCTGCAGACCTTGTTCTCGGGCAACCCGCGCCGCATCGTCAGGCGGGCCAAGAACAAGGTCGTAGGAAGAGCTCTCGGCCGCGCCGGCTTCTGGCGTTGGCTATGGCAGTAAAGGAGAAGTCATGACTCGAATGATCCGCTTCATCCTGATCGGAGCCACGCTCGCAGCAGGTCTGCTCGCAGGCCAGCCTTCGGCATCGGCAGCCCCCTGCGTGCGTATCAGCAAGATCTGGTACGACTCGCCTGGGACAGATACTGGCAGCAACAAGAGTCTCAACGCCGAGTGGATCCGGCTGAGGAACTACTGCGGCACCGCTAAGTCGCTGACGGGCTGGAGGATCCGGGACGTCGCGAATCACGTCTACAAGTTCGGCACCTTTCGCCTCGGTGGCGGTAAGTACGTGACGGTTCACACAGGCTCCGGGACCAACACGGCCGGGAATCGCTACCAGGGCCGCGGTTGGTACGTTTGGAACAACGACAAAGACACGGCTTACCTCAAGAACGCATTGGGCAGTTTGATCGACACGTGCTCTTACAACAACCGTTACGCGGACTACGTGAGCTGCTGAGGTAAGGCGGCCCTCCCAGGGATCAGGCGAGGGCGGTGAGCTCCTCGCGGACCTGGCGGCTCGGACCACGTCCCTTCGCCTCCCTGAGCGAGAGCACTGCCGCAGCACTTCCGTGGCCTCGTCCTTCCGTCCCGCCAGGCGAAGGACGAACCCCAGGTCGTTCCAGGCGCCGGGTGCTGACGGGGCCCCCTCTATGGGCTGGATGACGCCGCCGAACTACCTCGCTGGGTTCCTGGCTTGCCCCCGCTGACAAATCCGGTCACCAGCGGTCATCATTGTCGGCGGGGGAAATCCGGAGAGTTCAGATGGACACGACCGAGACATCAACGCAAGCTCAAAAGCGGTGGCCGCTCATGGCCCTGTCCGACCGGAGGCTCGACACGCTCATGCGGTTCGCTGTGTTCATCCCGATGCTGCTCGTGGGCCTCGGGCTCACCTTCACGCCGCTGTTCCGGCGCATCTGGCAACTGTTGTCGGTCGTCATCGCCACGGCGACGATCCTGCTCTGGGTCTATTACGTCTCGCACATCCAGACGTTGCCCGCCGAGTACGGGTACATGGGCGTCATCCTGATCACGGCGTTCACCTATACCCTCCTGCGGCTGCGGTTCCTCCTGGTCGTGCTTATCACGGTGATCGGCATCGCGGCGTACCTGCCGTACGCCTTCACGGCCCAGTACATCTTCGACGTGAGTCGGGTGCTAGCGACCCTCTTCCTGGTCTCCTTCGGCTTCCTGGGAGGGCTGGCCGCCTATCGAATCGAACGATTCTCGAGACAGGTGTTCCTGCGCGAGCGCCAGCTCGACCAGGAGCGGTCGCGATCCGAAGGCCTCCTGCTGAACATCCTGCCCCAGGCGATCGTCGAGCAGCTCAAGACCTCCTCCGGCGGGCGGATCGCCCAGGCGTTCGACCAGGTGACGGTGGTCATCGCCGACGCGGTCGGATCAACGGCGCAGGGGGCACGGTCCTCGCCCGAGGAGTTCGCCGGTGCCCTGGATGAATTGTTCCGCCGGTTCGACTTGATCGCCGACCGGCACCGCCTCGAGAAGATCAAGACCATCGGAGACGCGTACATGGCCGTCGCCGGCGCGCCGGTGCCCATGGCGGATGGTGCCGGTGCGGCTGTGGCGATGGCGCTCGAGATCCTCGCCGAGGCTGGACAGGTCCGGTGGCCGTCCGGTGACCCGATCCAGATGCGGATCGGGCTGGCCACCGGGCCGGCCGTCGCCGGAGTCATCGGGTACCGGAAATTCGCCTACGACCTGTGGGGTGACACCGTGAACCTGGCGAGCAGGCTCCAGGAGTGCGGAGAGCCCGGCCAGGCCCTGGTCTCGGAGCCCACGGCCAGGCAACTGGCCGATCGGTTCGAGTTCGGACCCGCCCAGATCGTGGATCTGAAGGGCAAGGGGCCCACTCCGGCCCACGTCCTGCTCGGCAGCCGATCGGACGTTCCGATCTCCGTGCCGTCCTCCTGAGGCAGGATGACCGGCGCGCGGAACCTCGTCTTGGCGGCGGTGTGCGTCGCCCTGGCGGCGTGCAGCCCATCCGGTCCGGGCCGGACACCGCACGGTCCCGGTGGACCGAAGGGGACGATCTTCGTCGGCGTATCCGGCGCCTTCACCGAGAACCAGATCGTCGCGGAGATGTATGCGCAGGTCCTGGAGCGAGCGGGCTACACCGTCGAGCGACAGTTCAACCTGCGGTCTCGAGAGATCTCTCAGAATGCCCTGGAGTCTGGGCAGATCGACCTGAAGCCGGAGTACCTGTCCTCATTGCTCCTGTTCCTGGATCCGAACGCGCAAGCTTCGAGCGACACCGCGGGTGTTGCGAACCAGGACAGACGACTGCTCCAGCCGAGAGGGATCACGGTGCTCACGCCGTCCCCGGCCCAGGACACCAATGCGTTCGTGGCGAACGCGAAGACGGCCCAGCGATTCCGCCTGACCACGATGAGCTCCCTGGCTCCCGTTGCCGGCCAGCTAACGTTCGGCGGGCCGCCAGAATGCGCTCAACGGCCGTTCTGCATGCCGGGACTCCACAAGGTCTACGGGATCCTCTTCAATGATTTCAAGGCCCTGGATGTGGGAGGGCCGCAGACCATCGCCGCGCTCAAGGCCAACGAGGTGCAGATCGGCCTCCTGTTCTCCACGGACCCGAGCATCAGGCAGAACGGGTTCGTCTGGCTCGTGGACAACAAGCACCTTCAGAACGCGGAGAACATCACGCCGGTGATCCGCTCCGAGAAGCTGAACGCCGAGGTTCGAACGTTGCTCGATGCGGTGAGCGCGCCGCTCTCCAGCGACACGATGACCGGACTGGTCGGGAGGGTCGTGATCGACGGGCAGAGCGTGGCCGCTGTGGCCAGGGAATTCCTCGTCGCAAACGGCCTGCTTTAGCCGTAGGCGCCTGGCGCGCCAAGGCGACAGGCGCGAAGATGGGCCGCCATCCACTGGAGTTCGGGCAGGGATGCGACGGTGGTCACGCGAAGCGTTGCCTCGGTACGGATGAACCGGTGGGCGATCCTCGCCGGGTACGGCCTGCTCGCCGCGTGCACCCAGCTCCTATGGCTCTCGTTCGCGCCGATCACAACCCAAGCCCACCGAGCCATGGGCGTTTCGGAGGGGGCCATCGGCGATCTCGCCGCGATCTTCCCTCTCATGTACGTGATCCTGGCCCTGCCGACCGGTCGATGGCTCGATCTCCGCTTCGAGCAGGCGCTTTCCCTCGGCGCGGTCCTCACCGCCGCGGGAGGTCTTCTGCGGCTGGTCGGGCCGGACGTCGTACGGGTGGGCCCTCGCGGGGCAGGTGGTGATCGCGGCCGGCCAACCGCTGGTCCTGAACTCGATCACGAAGGTCGCCGCCCGTTACTTCCCTGGTTACAGCGGGGCGTCGCTCTTGATCCTGTTGGGTGTGGCGTGTGGAGGTAAGGCGACGTCGAATTCTCCGGCCGTCAGGGGTCAGCCTTCGCGGATCGCTCGGAGGACCCTCCGTCGGATGCGGGAGTTGATCCGCTTCATCCCCCCGCCGACCCGGTCGCCCTCTCGCTGACGGATGTGCTCCAGCCTCTTGGTCACGTATCTCCACTCGATCTCTTCGAAGCGAGCGGCGGCAACGGCCAACGCGGAGTGGAATTCGACTCCCTCGCTGGCTTCATCGATGGCCTGCCGGAGACGCTCCAGATATAGATCGTCCAGCCCGATGATCCTCGCGTGCCCCGGACCGATCGATAGAAGGACTGTCCGATTCTCGTCTCCATCGAGAATTGACTCCGGAAACTCGACAACGGCGGCCAGGCCGGGCCGCTCCCAGTGTCTCCCGGTCTTCCTGAACCCGAGGCGTCTCAATGCCTCTTCGTCTTTGCGACTGAGAGGAGCCACCAGGTCCAGATCCGTCTCGTGATACTCGGCCTCCGTCCAGTACTCCTCGGCGGTTCCGCCTACGACGATCGGTTCGTGGGTGAGGACCTCCCTCAGAGCAGCTGCCAGCAGGAGGTGACGCTCGAGCCTGTCTGGCTCGTGGTTAGCGAGGTCTAGCAGCTCTCGGGCCTTGGAATCGCTCACGGGTCAGTCCGTCGGCAATCAGAGTTCTGGCTTCGGCGGGGGTCGGATTGCGATCCCATGGATCAAAGACGTAGCCCTTGAGCACCTTCGCCACCCGCCGGCGACGTTCTTTACTGGTCGCCTCCTGGCTGTCCTCAGCGAACCGGAGAGTGAGAATGTCCAGCCTCAACTCGGGAAATGACAGGCTGCTTGGTGCCGAGGCGGAGAGCAAGCTGCTCCTGCGTCAACCCCGCCGCAAGGCGCCACTTCGAAATCTCTCGACCCAAAGCCATCGTGTTCATGTTCTCCTGTTTATATAGCACAAATGCTATAAGCGGTCAAATACATCGGATATCGACGGCTAGCGCGAGCCGAGGAGCCTGAGGTCGACCACGAGGGTCAGCCGGCGTGCATGCTGGCCGGTACCTGGCTGCGGAATGGGATCTCTCCCCGTTCCCGCCGGGCGTCTACCAATAGCGGGCCGTCGCCATCGCCATGACGGCGAGGAGCAGCAGCGCGAGATCGATCTTCCCGTGCGTTTCGACCCCGCTCGAGAGCTGATCGACCCGCGCCTGCTGCTCCGGAGAGGGCGGCCCCCCCGACGCCAGGCTTGGCGACCTCAGGCAGCGGTGGCCGGCTGTGCTGGCGCCAGCTCGAGCTCGGTGGTGATCTCCACGCAGCCCTCGAGCGTCCGGGCCACCGGGCACTTGGAAGCGTGGAACCCGAGGACCCGGTCGATCACCTCCCGCTTGCCGGGATCGGCCTGTAGCCGGTAGCGGACGTGGATTCGGCGAACCACGATGACTCCGTCATCGGTCTTCTCGATCTCGCCCGTCACGTCGGCTACCAGCTTGCCGTCGGATGCTGGAATCTCGCGCGCCTCCAGCGCGCCTCCCAGGGTGCCAGTCAGTCAACCTCCGGCCGCGGCCACCACGTAGTCCAGCGTGGCAGCATGCGCTTCATAGGTTCCCGGCTCACGCTTGTAGTGCTCGGCGATCTCGTCGTGGACGCCGAACAGGACCGGTGAATCCACGGGCAGCGTGGCTCTCCGCGTACCGCCGGAGAGGCGCTCGATGCGAACTCGGGACGTGTATGCGACGGCCATGGCGCCCTCCTCCCGTATCACCAACTGATGTACCCCCACGCGCCTGGAACCCTACGCCTCGCTGCGAGCTTGCCGCGCTTGACGACGGCTGGTTCACAGGCAGACAGTCTCCCCTACGAGACGAGCGGCCCAGCCAGAGAGGAGGACGTCGTCATGCCCATCCCGACCGAACCGATCGGAAGCATCCCGAGGCCGACCGAGCTGATCGAGGCCGTGCAGGCCCATGCCACCGGGGAGCTGTCGGACTCGGAGCTGCGCCGGCTCCAGGACGAGGCGGTGCGCGACACGATCAAGCGATTCGAGGAAACCGAATCCCCGGTCATCACCGACGGCGAACAGACCAAGCCCTCGTTCGTTTCCTACCCCATCGCGGGCCTGGACAACCTGGCTCCGGAGGGCGTGGTCATCCCCTTCGCAGACGGGCACACGCGCCAGCTCCCGAGCCTCACCTCCGGCCCGTTCCGCTACTCGACCCACGCCGACGCCTACCTCCGCGAGGCCAAGCGCCACGCCACCCGGCCGGTGAAGCAGGCCGTCATCGCCGCCTCGGCCATCTCCCTGATCTACCCCCAGGACGGCATCGAGGGCTACTCGCGCGACCAGTTCCTGGCCGACTTGGTCGCCGAGGCTGAAGCCGACATCCGGGGATCCCTCGACGCGGGCGCCCACAACGTCCAGATCGACTTCACCGAGGGCCGGCTCTCCGTCAAGCTCGACCCGTCCAAGGGCCTTCTTCGGTCGTTCGTGGACGTGAACAACCGGGTTCTCGAGGGGTTCTCTGACGAGGAGCGGGCCCGGATCGGGGTCCACACCTGCCCCGGCGGAGATCAGGACTCCACCCACTCGGCCGACGTCGACTACGCGGAGCTGCTCCCCGACCTGTTCCGCCTGAACGTAGGCAATGTCTACGTCCAGCTCGCCAGCGAGCCCGACCGGCCCCGGGTCCTTCAGATCATCAAGGAGTCGATCCGGCCTGGCCAGCGGGTGTTCGTTGGGGTGATCGACCCGATCGATCCGCGCATCGAGACCCCTGAGGAGGTCCGAGACCGAGTTCTGGAGGCGGCCGAGTTCCTCTCCCCCGAGCAGCTCGGCACCGGCGACGACTGCGGGTTCTCACCCTTCGGCGACGACACCTCGACCTCCCGGGACACCGCCTTCGAGAAGATCCGGACCCGGGTCGAGGGGACCCAGATGGCCTCGGAGAAGCTGGCGCTCTAAGCCTGTCTCAGTCCTCTGGCGGGCCCAGCAGATCGTCGATGGCGAGCGCGAATCCCGGAGCTTGGGGCGTGTCCAGCGTCTCTCCACGAGCGAACAAGAGCGGGTGGCCGTAGCGATCCTGCTCCAGGCGATACACCTCGACGCGTTCGGCCTCGAGGTCGACGAACCAGTACTCGGGGACGGCGAACCGTTCGTACAGCTCTCGCTTGCGGATCAGCTCGAGCCGTCTCGTGGAGGGGGAAGAGACCTCCACCACCAGGTCCGGCGCCGAGCGGAAGAACCGCCTCTCGAACCGTCCGCGGTTCTCGGGACGCACGTAGACCACGTCGGGCTCGACCACGTTCGTCTCCGAAAAGTAGATATCGAAGGGGGCGGGCAGGACCTCGCCACCGTGCTCCTCACAGTAGGCGTACAGCCTGTGGACGAGCTTGGCCACCACGCGTTGGTGCCGCGTGGCCGGAGCGGCGGTCACGATGAGCTCCCCGTCGATGAGCTCCCGCCGGAGGTTGTCGTCGGGAAAAGCCCGCAGGTCCTCGTAGGTCAGGCCGGTCTGGGGATGGGTGGCCATCGTTCACCTCCCGCGTCCACCATGCGAAGGGTAGGAAGAGCCTACGACATCTCCGGGGGAGGCCTGGTCGCCAACCAGCGGTGGTGGGCAGCCCTGTTCGAGTGACTCCTCTCCAAGTAATCTCTTCAGCCGTGACAACCTGCTCGAGCTGCGGAGCTGTAAATCCACCTGGGCAAAAGTTCTGTGGCGAGTGCGGGACCCGCCTTTCGGCGCTGTGTCCCTCATGCGGGACCCAGAATCCGCCCGGGCAGAAGTTCTGCGGTGAGTGCGGGGCCCGCGTCGATGCCCAGGGCCGGTCACCTGCGCCTTTGCTGGCGGGCGGGCCCTCGGCCGTCGGTCGCGCAGCCGCCACAGCCGAGCGTCGCCTCGTCTCCGTGCTCTTCGCCGACCTGGTCGGGTTCACCACACTGTCCGAGGACAGAGACCCCGAAGAGGTCCGCGATCTCCTCACCCGATACTTCGACACCTCTCGTCAGCTGATCGGTCGCTACGGCGGAACCGTGGAGAAGTTCATCGGCGACGCGGTGATGGCCGTGTGGGGGACCCCGGTGGCCCAGGAGGACGACGCCGAGCGGGCCGTCAGGGCGGCCCTCGATCTGACCGAAGCGGTCACCTCCCTGGGCGCCGAGGCGGGAGTGCCAGGTCTGCGGGCTCGGGCGGGTGTCCTCACTGGCGAGGCGGCCGTGACCATGGGTGCCGAGGGTCAGGGGATGGTGGCCGGGGACCTGGTGAACTCGGCTTCCCGCATCCAGGCGGCGGCATCTCCAGGGTTCGTGTTCGTGGGCGAGGAGACGAAGCAGGCGACCGAGTCCGCCGTCGCCTACGAGGATGCCGGTGCTTACGAGCTGAAGGGCAAGGCCGAGCCGGTCCGGCTGTGGCGGGCCCTGCGGGTGGTGGCTGCCAAAGGAGGCTCCAGGCGCGTGACCGGTCTCGAGGCTCCATTCGTCGGCCGGGATCGCGAGCTGCGCCTGCTGAAGGAGCTGTTCCATGCAACGGCGGAGGAAGGCACGGCGCACCTCGTGTCAGTCACGGGCATCGCCGGCATCGGTAAGTCCCGTTTGTCGTGGGAGTTCGAGAAGTACGTCGACGGCCTGGCCCAGAACACGTGGTGGCATCGGGGACGGTGCCTGGCCTATGGCGAGGGGGTGGCGTACTGGGCCCTGGCCGAGATGGTCCGGATGCGGGCAGATATCGCCGAGGGGGAGCCCCCCGACGACGCGCACGAGAAACTGCGCGCCGCGATCGCCGAGTTCATACCCGATCCCGAGGAGCAAGGCTGGGTCGAGCCTCGCCTCGCTCATCTCCTGGGCATCGAGGAGCACGTCGCCCGGGAACAGGCCGACCTGTTCTCTGCCTGGCGACTCTTCTTCGAGCGGGTGGCCGAACAGGGGCCCACGATCCTGCTATTCGAGGACCTCCAGTGGGCCGACGCCGGGCTCCTCGACTTCATCGAATACCTCCTCGAATGGTCCAAGGATCACGCGCTCTTCATCCTCACGCTGGCCCGGCCGGAACTGCAGGATCGTCGGCCGACGTGGGGAGCAGGCAGGCGCAACTTCATCTCGGCTTACCTCGACCCACTGGCACCGGCCGCGATGGAGGCGCTCCTGCGGGGGCTGGTCCCGGGCCTGCCGGACGAGCTACGAACGAGGATCCTCGATCGAGCCGAGGGCGTGCCGCTGTACGCGGTCGAGACGGTGCGGATGCTCCTCGACCGGGGGCTGCTGAAGAAGGAGGGATCCGAGTACCGCCTGACCGAACATGTGGAGGACCTGGAAGTCCCGCAGACCCTCCACGCCCTGATCGCGGCGCGTCTGGACGGTCTCGCCGCTGAGGAACGGTGGCTCCTCCAAGTCGCCTCTGTCATGGGCAAGACGTTCTCCAAGCCCGCCCTCGCCGCGGTGACGAGCATCCCGGCAACAGAAATGGACACCCTGCTGACTTCGCTCGTGCGCAAGGAGGTGTTGCAGGTCCAGGCTGATCCTCGATCGCCCGAGCGTGGCCAGTATGGCTTTCTTCAGGACCTGGTGAAGCGCGTCGCGTACGAGACCTTGTCGAAGAAGGAACGCAAGGCCAAGCACCTCGCGGTCGTCTCGTACCTACAGGCGTCCTCGAGCTACGAACAGGATGAGATCGTGGAAGTGGTCGCGTCCCACTACACCGAGGCGTATCGGGCGGCGCCGGATGCTCCCGATGCGGAGGGGATCAAGGAGAACGCGCGGACGATGCTGACGCGAGCCGGTGAGCACGCGGCCTCGCTCGCCGCCAACGAAGAGGCACAACAGTACTTCGAACAGGCGGCCGACATGGCGAAGGATCCCGCCACGCGTGCCGAGCTCTTGGAGCGGGCGGGCATGATGGCGCGCATGGGTGGCCGGTCTGACGTAGCGATCGACCGGTTCGAGCAAGCCATCGCCCTCTTCGAGCAGGCGGGGCGTAGGCACGCCGCAGCCAGAGTCTCCGCCCGCCACGCCGAGATCATGTGGCAGGCCGGACGACTGGCGGACGCCGTCGGCCGCATGGAGCGCGCATTCGAGACCTTGGAGAGCGAGGAGCCCGATGAGGACCTCGCGATATTCGCTGCTCAGCTCGCCCGCCTGCTCTACTTCTCCGGCCACCCCGATCGGGCCCTGGAGCGGCTGGAGATGGGCCTGGACATCGCGGAGGCGCTCGGCCTTCCCGAGGTTCTCTCGCAGGCCCTGAACACCAAGGCCGTCGTCATGATGTCGAGGGGCAGGATCAACGAGGGGGTGGCACTTATGGAGTTCGCCCTCAAGATCGCGCTGGAGAACGACCTCTCCTCGGCGGCCCTCCGGGCCTACTACAACCTCGCGGATCAGTCCATTCAGGCGGACCGTCACCAGGACGCGGTCGATCAGGTGCAACGAGGACTGGCTCTCGCGCGCAAGATCGGCAACCGTGCCTGGGAGTGGCAGATGCTCGGTCAGTTCTATCCCTTCATCGCCCTGGGTCAGTGGGATGAAGCACTGGAGATGATCGGTTCGATCCCTCAAGAAGGGCTGCATGAGATTCGGACGGTCTTCGGAAACATCCTGATCGGCCTGTCCATCATCCACCTGAACCGCGGCGAGCTCCCGGAGGCCGCCAAGGTCTTCGACCGGCTGTCCGAACTAGAGGCGTCTGCCGACGTCCAGGAGCGCGCGTCCCTCGCCGTGGCGCACGGCATGCGAGCCCGGGCCGAAGGCCGGCATGCGGATGCACTCGAGGCAGCCCAGCAGGCGTTCGGGGGCCAAGAGCTGCTCGGGTTCGGTTCGGAGATCGTCAAGGAGGCGTTCGTCCTGGCGACCGAGTCGGCATTGACCCTCGATGATGAGGCCAAAGCGAAGGAGCTCCTGGCGACCGTGGAAGGGATCCCTCCTGGGAGGCTGCCGCCCTTTCTTGATGCGCAGGCGAAGCGCTTACGTGCCCGCCTTGCGGAGCAGAGGGGGCCGGACGGCCAGGTCGAGCAGCTCTACAAGGCAGCCACCGGGGTGTTCCGAGAGCTCGCCACCCCCTTCTCGATGGCGGCCACACTCCTCGAGCACGGCGAATGGCTCGTCGCGCAGGGACGGGCTAGCGAGGCGGAGGAGTTGCTGGGCGAGGCGCGCGAGATCTTCGCCCGGCTCAAGGCGACGCCATGGCTGGAGCGGGTTGAGCAAGCCTCTTCGGCTGGGCACGAGTCCGAGGCCGTCACCGGGCGGGTCTGAGGCTGCCCTCGAGCGAGGGCCCTTCGAAGTCGATGACGCCCGCGGTACTGTTGCGCGATGCGGCAGCGTGTCCTGGTCACCGGCGGGGCCGGGTTCATCGGCTCGCATGTGGTGGACGAGCTGGTCGCAGAGGGACACGACGTTCGCGTCATCGATTGCCTCGAGCCGCGTGCGCATGAAGCCCGGCCGGACTACCTCGATCCGAACGTCGAGTACGTGTGGGCTCCGCTCCAGGACCGAAAGGCGCTCGAGCAGAGTCTTCGAGGCGTCACCGCGATCTCCCACCAGGCCGCGATGGTCGGATTCGGCGTCGACTTCGGCGACGTCGCCGACTACGTGACCAGCAACGACCTGGGCACGGCGGAACTGCTCCGCGGGCTCCACCAGACCGGGTTCACCGGGCGGATCGCCCTGGCCAGCAGCATGGTGGTGTACGGCGAAGGCGCGTACCGGTGCGACGCGCACGGCCCACAGCGACCGGGCCCCCGATCCGAGGACGACCTCTCCCGCGGCCGCTTCGATCCCCCGTGCCGCACGTGCGGCCGTCCCCTCAGCCCCGAGCCCGTCTCCGGAGACGCCCGCACGGACCCCCGGAACGTGTACGCGGCGACGAAGCTCCACCAGGAACATCTGTGTGCCCTGTTCGGGCGGGAGGCCAGCGTTCCGGTCGTTGCGCTCCGCTATCACAACGTCTACGGACCCAGGATGCCTCTCGACACCCCCTACGCCGGCGTGGCCAGCATCTTTCGCAGCAGCCTGGAGCGGGGCGCCGCCCCTCAGGTCTTCGAGGACGGGAACCAGCTGCGGGACTTCATCCACGTCTGCGACGTGGCCCACGCCAACGTGATCGCGCTGACCACGGAGGAGCCGGTAACCGGAGCGTTCAACGTGGCCACCGGCACACCGCACTCGGTCGGTGAGATGGCCACCGCCCTGGCCGCGGCCTTCGGACCCTCCGCTCCTGTTCCCCAGATCACCGGCCGGTTCCGCCTGGGAGACGTCCGGCACGTCTTCGCTTCCGCCGAGCTCGCGGCGAGGGTCCTGGGGTTCCGGGCCAAGGTGGACTTCGCCGATGGGGTGCGGGAGTTCGCCACCGCGCCGCTCCGATCGGGACCACTGAAGCAGCCACGCGAAAAGGGCTCGCCCCGGAGGCGGGGTCACGGTGTGACGACCACCCGGACCCTGTGAAGCCCGGTGGCGCCCGATGGTGCCCGACCCCGTTCTTCTGAGGTCTGCACCGCGCCCGTCCCGTCGGTGGCCCGCACCGCCAGCATGTACGTTCCCGGCCCGGGCGGTGACCAGGTCCCGCTCCACAGCGCCCAGGCGAACCGGTCGGGCGCGTAGTCGAGGGTCATCTCCTGCCAGCTGCTTCCATCGTCGGCGCTGACCTCGACCTTCGAGATCCCCCGGTCACCCGCGTAGGCCACGCCGTTCATCTCGATCGCCGGCTCGGCCGAGAGGCTCACCGACCGCCCGTTGGCGGGTCGGTCGAAGCGCGACGTCGTGTTGACGAACCATGGTCGCCACCCTTGGCGCTCGTAGTAGCCCTCGAGAGGGTGATCCAGGACCTCGATCCGATCCACCCACTTGACGTTCACCTCGCCGTACGTGCCCGGCACCAGGATCCGCACTGGGTACCCGTGCCGGTGCGGCAGGGGCTCGCCGTTCATCTGGTAGGCCACGATCGTCGAGGGCTTCATCGCCCGGGCCAACGAGAGCTGGTGGAGGTATCCGTCGGCGGCGTGCATGACCACGAACCGGCCCTCCGCACGAGGCCGGGCCGACGTCAGCAGGGTGGCCAGTGGCACCCCTCGCCACATCGCGTTGCTCATGAGCCCGCCCCCCACGCCGTTGCTGATGCACTCGAGCGTCTGGATCTGGGAGGAGGAAGGCAGCGCGGCCAGCTCGTCGAACCCGTAGGTGTGAGGCCTCTCCACCTGTCCGGCCACCTCCAATCGCCACAGGCCACGGTCGATCACTGGATCGATCAGGTTCTTGGTGACGATGTAGAAGCGATCGTTCGGCGTGACCGGATCGGTGCGGGGCCCGCGGACGGTGAGGCCATCGTATCCGTTCGGCCCCACCGTGGCCCGCCTGTACAACAGGTTGACCAGGCCACCCGAGAGGAGGGCGAGGCCGAGCCCCACCCCTCCCAGCAGCAGCGTCCGTCGCCCAAACACTCCTTGGGTCGACCCGTCCTGCTGTTCATCCGTAACCGAAGGTGACCCTACGGTGAGCGCACCCAGGGACAACCAGAAGACCCCGCCATACACGGCGAACGACAGCAGGATCGCGATGGCACTCGCCGCCGTGGCGGGACCCGGAGGCAGCCCACGGTAGTTGGAAGTGAGCACCGGCCACAGCAGTACGACGGTTCCGATCGCGGCGACAGTGAGGACCGAAGCCAGGGCGCCAATCCACGCGGCCCTTCGTTCCCGCCGACTCAAGAGGATGGCCGCAGGGATCCCGGCAAGTGTGGCCAGCGCCACCTGCAGCGCGAACCCCGAGATCAGGGCGACCTCCTTCCCCCTGGTCAGGCCGCCCAGCTTGGCGGCAAGACGCCCGAACTGGCTGATCGAGAGCATGGGGATGACGCGGTCGCTCGCCAGCTCCACCAGGAGCGGGACGCCGGCGAACAGGCGAAGCAGGACGGCCAAGAGGACCATGGCCAGCGCCGCCGCGAACCCGGCCACCAGCCCGTTCACCGCACCACGAACCCGTTCGCCGGTCATCGCCGTTCCAGGGCGCCGAACCACCGACGCGCCGCGCTCCACATCTCGATCGTATGAAAGCCGGTCCGCGCCGCCAGCGCCTTCGCCCACAGGCAGACCTGGGTGCTCATGCGGGCGCCAGCCGTAGGAGCAGGATCTCGTCGAGCGCTCGGGCGAACCTGGTGGCGGGAGCGAGCTCGGCCACGGCCTGGGCGTCCTCGAATCGATCCACGTCCCTGAGCACAGGGAGATCGGCACAGCGAAGGCCGAGCCGGCGGAGCCGCTCGCGCTGGGCCCTCCCCGTTGACGGCGAGCTCATGGGGACGCCCAGAAAGACCCGAGGGTCGGCCCGTCGCAGCCCGATGGTCCACCAGCCTCCATCCTCGGCGGATCCGAGGACAGCATCCGCGCCGGGCGACATGAGCAGGCGCATCGCGTCGTCGAGGAGGGCCGGGGTGATCTGGGGCGTGTCCATGCCCACGAGAAACGCCGGGCCGCGCACTTCGCGGAAGGCGTTGGCCAAGCGAACGTCGAATCCGTTACCGTTCTGCGCCGCCACCCGGAATCCCGGGGCGAGCCAGGGCCCCGGGGCTCCATCCAGGACCAGCGTGCGCCGGCCGGCCGCGCTGCGGCTGACCGCTTCGAGGGTGTCGATCAGTGCCGCCTCCGCGAGCAGGGCGGCCTGTTCGAACGAGAGAGGTGGGCAGAGCCTGGTCTTGGCGCGGCCCGGCACGGGCGCCTTGGCCATGATCAGGATCTCCGGTCGGCGGCGACCCGCCCGCGCATCTCCCGTCACCGGCCGAGCTCCACCCGACGGAGAGCCGCCGACATGTCGGTGACCGCCCGAACCGTTCCACGAACGGTTCCGGTCACCTTCGACCGGCCCGAGCGGGCCAGGTACGCGACCGATACTTCTTCGATCCTCCATCCTGCGGCGATCGCCAGAAGGACCATCTCCAGCGGCCACCCGGAGCGGCGGTCCCGGACCCCCAGCCGGAGAAGCTGATCTCGCCGCGCCGACCGCATCGGACCGAGATCCGTGAGTCGAAAGTCACTCCGCCTGCTGACCCGCGCGGCCAGCCACCGGTTCGCGATCCTGGCGTGAAGCGGCCACGCGCCCCGTCGCGGTCGGCGAGACCCCAGGACGAGGTCGGCCCTCTCCTCGGCGACCGGCGTCGACACCAGCGGGAGCTGGCACGGGTCGAGCGAGCCGTCGCAGTCCATGAAGCACACGACCTCGGAGGTGGCAACGAGGAGTCCCGCGAAGCACGCCGCTCCGAAACCGCGGCGCGGCTCGTGGACGACACGCGCCCCCAGGTGCGCGGCCAGCTCGGCGGACCCGTCGGTGGAGCCGTTGTCGACCACGATGGGGTCGAACTCGACGGGCATCCGTCCGAGGACCCACGGGATGGCTCGGGCCTCGTCGAGGACGGGGAGGATGACATCCGTCACGTATCGAAACTAGCGATGAATCTTCGACGCCACCCCCCGTTCTTCCTTACGATTCAGAGAATTCCGCATCAAGCGAGATCGTCGCCGAACCCGACGTTTCTATGATCCCGGGGGTGTCGGAGCCTCGCCGTTCGAACGTCCTCACCGGCGTCACGCTGGCGGCCTGGACCGCGCTGCTCGTCCTCACATACTTCCTGGGCCTCCCGATCCTTCACCGGAAGCCGCGGACAGGAATCTTCGTCCCTCCACTGGTTGCGGGGGTCGATCCTCGCTTCCCCTCCCGGGCGCTGATCCCGATCGCCCTGGCAACGTTGATCCTTGCGGCTGTCCCACTGCTCTCGGCGCGCCTGAGATGGCGATGGGTTCTGCTCTTGGCCTTCGCCGCGGCGGCCACATGGGCGATCTCCCTCGCCCTGGTCGACGGAGTGAGCGAGCTGACGCGACCGGTGCGGGACACCGTTGACTATTTGCACGACGTGCCGCAGGTGGGCAGTCCCGGCGTGTTCCTGTCGCACTTCGTCGAACGGATCGGTCGCTACCAGCAGCACGTTCGGGCCCATCCACCGGGAATGGTCCTACTCCTTTGGACGATGGATCGGATCGGGCTGGGAGGCGCCGCGTGGGAGGCTGCCCTGTGCGTCGTCGGCGGCGCCTCGATGGTGCCGGCCGCGCTGATCTCCCTCAAAGAGCTCACCGGAGAGCCGTGGGCTCGGGCAGCGGCGCCCTTCGTCGCGCTCGCCCCGGCAGCGGTCTGGGTCGCCACCTCCGGCGACGCCTTCTTCGCCGGAGTGAGCACGTGGGCCCTGACGTTGGTCATCCTCTCGATCCGGCGGGCGGGGATCCGATCGGATGGGCTGGCACTCGGAGGCGGCCTTTTGTTCGGGGGAGCCCTCTTGCTCTCCTACGGTCTGACGGTGTTGGCCCTGGTCCCAGGGATCGTGGCTGTGGCGCACCGGCGGGTCCGCCCGCCTCTCGTGGCCGCCGTAGCGACCACCGCCGTCATCCTGGCCTTAGCCGCGGCCGGTTTCTGGTGGTTCGCCGGCCTCCGTGCAACCCTGGTGGAGTACCGGGCGAGCGTGGCCAGGTTCCGGCCGCAGAGCTATTTCTGGCTGGGGAACCTGGGCGCATTCGCCGTCGTTCTGGGCCCTGCTGCCGCCGTGGCGCTGGCCCGGTTGCGGGACCGGCGGACGTGGCTCCTGGTGGCGGGAGGGATCGTGGCCGTGGCAGTGGCGGACATCTCGGGCCTTTCGAAGGCGGAGGTCGAGCGCATCTGGCTGCCGTTCGCCCCCTGGATCCTCCTGGCGGGGTGGGCCCTCGTCGAACCCCGCCTGCCCCGGCCGTTCTCCCCGGCCGCCCCAAGGGTCTGGCTGGCGCTCACCCTCGCCACGGGGCTGGCCGTCCAGCTCCTCCTTCGAACCGTGTGGTGACTGGTCGTTCTCGGTCTTTCGCGCCGCCCTCCTTTTCGGTTGACATTCGGCATGATGGCGAACGTGCACAACGGTGGGGCGGCGGTCAGCGTGCGCGGGCTACGGCATTCCTACCATTCGCCCGCGGGGTCGCTCCCGGTTCTGGAGGACGTCTCTTTCGAGGCGGACGAAGGAGATTACTGCGCACTCATGGGCCCATCGGGGTCCGGCAAGACCACGCTCCTAGGGCTTCTCGGGGGTCTGGACGTCATCCAGGGCGGAAGCGTCCTGGTGGGCGACGTCGACGTCGCGGCGCTCGCCGGAAACGACCTGGCCGAGTATCGGCGGCGGACCGTCAGCTTCGTCTTCCAGCATTTTGGCCTCCTCGAATCCCTCACTGCGGCCGAGAACGTGGAGCTCGCGGGGACGCTCGCGGGGGACACCCCCGCCGTCCGGCGGGCCCGGGCCACCGAGCTGCTGGCTTCGGTGGGTCTGCAGGATCGGGCGAGGCATCGCCCCGGACAGCTGTCGGGGGGAGAGCGTCAACGGGTGGCGATGGCTCGGGCTCTGGCCAACCGCCCACGGCTCCTCCTGGCCGACGAACCCACCGGCAACCTGGACGTGGAGTCCGCGGCCGGAGTGATCGACGTGCTCGAGTCCCTCCGCGAGCGAACGGGCTGCACGCTGATCGTGGTGACCCACAACCACATGCTGGCGGACCGGGCGAGCCGGCGGTTCGTCCTCCACGGCCGGAAGGTCGTCCCCGAATGAAGATCCGGGACGCGTTCGGGCTCGCCGTTCGCGACGTGGCCCGGAGGCTGGGTCGAGCCGTCCTCACGATCCTGGCGGTCGTGCTGGCGGCGACCCTTCTCACCGCGCTCATCGTCATCGCCACCACGGCGAAGGCTCGGGTGATCGGACAGCTCACGAAGGGTGGCCCGTTGGCCACGGTCAGAGTGGAGGGGTCGGGCCTCGACGATGCCGCGCTCCGCCGGATCGAGGGACTGGGTTCGGTGCGGGCGGTGTCCCCGGTCGTGGTCGCTCGCGAGGTGGTCGTACCACCAGCCCCTCCGACCTACCGGCCCTCGAACGGAACGTCGCTCAGGACGGCCGGAGATGCCGAATCCTCGAGCGCCCCCCTGCACCCGTACATCGACGGCGTGGTGGGGATCGATCTCTCCCGGCCCGACCTGTTCCCGCTCAGCGTACTGGCCGGCCGGCTCCCCCGCGCTTCCTCCTCGACCGAGGTGGCCGTGACCCGGAATTATCTCGCCTATGTCGGCGTTGCCGCGGACAACGCGGTGCGGGTTCTCGGAACCGAGCTCGAGCTGGCGGCCCCGCGCTTCGTCGGCACCGACAACGACGACGTCTGGGGGCGCTGGACCAGGGCGACGGTGGTCGGCGTGGTGGCCCAGGAGGCCGGCGAAGGCTCCATCGTGGCGCCCATCGGACCGGTCCGCGCGGCCCAGCGGTTCACCAACGCGGCACGCGACCCGACTGGGCGGTTCTCCAGCGAACCGTACGCGGCCTTCCTGGTGGAGGCCCGGACGCTCGACGGCGTCCCGCGGGCCGTCGAGGAGATCGATGCGCTCGGCTACTCGACATCGGCTCCTCAGAGCCTCATCGCCAACGTCCAGCGCTACCTGCATGTCGTCGAGATCGTGTTGACCGCGGTCGGCCTGATCGCCCTGGCCATCGCCGCTCTCGGCGTCACCAGTGCGCTGCTCGCTGCCGTTCGCGAGCGACGCCGGGAGATCGGGGTCCTCAAGGCCATCGGGGCACGCGACCGCGACGTCCTCCAGGTGTTCCTCATCGAGGCCTCCGTGCAGGGGTTCATCGGGGGGGTCATCGGAGCGACGACGGGGTGGGCCCTGGCCAGGACCGTGGCGGCCGCCGTGAACAGCTACCTGGTGAGCAAGGGGCTGGTCGGGGTCAAGCTGGTGGCGCCGCTTCCGATCCTTCTCGGCGCCGTGCTGGGAGCGACGCTGCTGGCCCTGTGCGCCGGGGCCGTTCCGGCGATCCGAGCCGCCAGACTTCCTGCCCGCGAGGCCATGGGAGGTCTGTGAGGTGCGCTGGACGAGCGCCATCTCCGCCGCATGCGTCCTGACCCTCGGGGCAGCGCTGACGGCGTGCGGAAGCTCGGCGGGGTCGATCGGCGCCGGGGCGGTGCCGTCGGTGAGCCCGCCCGGCCCCGCGCTGACCTACGTGGCCATCGGGGCGAGCGAGACGCTCGGCTTCGGCGCGGACGATCCGATCACCCAGGCATGGACCCAGGTCTTCTACCGAACGGCGCTGCCTCGGGCGGCCACACTGGTGAACCTGGGGATCCCGGGAGCCACCGCGCAGGAGGCGCTGCTGCGGGAGGTGCCCGAGGTCGAACGCCTCCGTCCGGATGTGGTCACGGTCTGGCTGAACGTGAACGATTTGATCAGGGGCATCCCTCCGGATGAGTTCGGCCGGCTGATCATGGGCATCCTCGCGGGCCTGCGGGGCGCCGGTGGTCCGACGGTTCTCATCGCGAACACGCCGCCGCTCGGCCAGCTCCGTCGATTCGCCGACTGCCAGCCCTTCGCGCCTGCTTCCCGAGGAGGGTGCGATCAGACCCGCCGCCTGACGGCGGAGGAATTGGAGTCGATGGTGCGCGCGTACAACGCGGCCATCGCCCAGGCAGCAGCCGACGAGGGAGCCATCGTCGTCGATCTGCACTCCCTCGGTGTGAGCGCGGAGCGCGACGGGACGGCGAGCGAACTGATGAGCCGCGACGGGTTCCACCCGAGCACCGCCGGGCATCTGTTGATCGGGCGGGCGTTCGCCCGGGCCTTGCCCGCGCTCACCCGTTGAGTCTTGTGATGGCCGCCCTTCGTCTCCCGGACGGAGAGCGACTGTCGCGTTGCCTCCGTCTCTCGCCCTGCTGTCCCCGGGCTCGTCTTGGTTCCTTCCTCCCGACGGCGCTCTTTACCCACCCGATGATCAACCTTCCGGGTCCCCGGGAGCACTCTCCGCCGGCTACGGGAGTTGATCGGGTGCGAGGGCAGGTGGTGCTCGTCGGAGACGCTGCCCATGCGATGTCGCCCAACATGGCCGAGGGCGCCCGGATGGCGCTCGAGGATGCCCTCGTGTCGACCAGGGATTCATGCGCGTCGCGTCCTTTGTGGCGGGCATGGCCGGGCTGGGGGCCCGGGATGTCGATCGGGCCAGGGAAGCCGCCGATCGTTTGGAGGCGGCGCCACGGACCGGCAGGTGACTCAGTCGGTCCAGGAGGCTTTGTGGGCCGGGGTGGCTGCTTTGGAGGGTCGATATGACGTCGCCGTCGCCGGTTTCCGGCAGTCTGTTGGACGACTCCGAGACCTGGGCGTGAGCTTCAACGGGGCCCAGGCTGCTCCTGAACGCCACCGGCCTGGATCATCCTCGACGGGCCGGCCTGGCCCTTCACCTTGGAGCCATTCTCGACCTCCCGACCATCGGCGTCACCGATCGCCCGCTCGTGGCCACCGGGGAGCAGCCCCCGATCCAGCGGCGCACTCCCAGCCTCCTTCTGCTGGAAGGCCAGGTGGTTTGGTCCGGACGAAGTGGAGCACGCACCCCATCGCGGTGCACGCGGCGTGGCGGACAGATTCCAAGACCGCCCTTTCCGGTCCTGTCCGTGACTGGGAAGGCCCGGACTCCTGAGCCGATCCGGCGGCCCCGCCACCTCGCCAGGTTGGTGCGAGCCCGGGACGAAGGGCGGGTCCATCCGGGCGGTGAGGCCGAACGAGCATAGATTGATCGTGGGTACCCGCAGAGGGAGAGGTGATGGTCGAGGCCATCGTGCTCATTCAAGTGAGACCAGGCCCACCGGGCCGGGCTGTCTCCAGGAAAGTGGGCGGGATCAGGGGAGTGGTCTCCGCGGAGGACGTCTCCGGCCCTTACGACGTGATCGCTCGGGCTAGGGCTCGAAGCTTGGATGAGCTCGGCAAGCTGGTGGTGGCCAAGATTCAGGGGCTGGACGGCGTCGTCCGTACCCTTACCTGCCCGGTGGTCCACCTTGAGTGAAGGCGGGTAGAAGGTTCCACAGGATCGGGCGATTTGAGAGGGGGGACACCTCCCGCTCGTTCGAATCAGCTCTTCAGCACGTCGTGTGGCTGGCGTGAGCTCCTGTGCGTCCCCCGAAGAGCTACGCTGGCCCTCTCAAGGAGGTGGTCAGGATGCCCACCGTCTCCGAACATCTGCGGACCAAAGACGTGGCCTTCGACCTCATCTCCCACACTCAGACCTACACCTCCATCGAAGAGGCTCGAGCCCTCGGTCTTGCCGCGGACGAGGTCCTGAAGACGGTCGCGGTGAAGACAGCCACGGGATACGCGCTGGCCGTCGTCCCCGGGATCCGCCGACTCGACATGAAACGCCTCCGAGAAGCCGTGGGCGACCGTCACATTCGCCTGGCCACCGAGGAGGAGCTCGAACGGGACTTCCCGGACTACGACCTCGGCGCTCTGCCGCCCATGGGGTCCCTTCTCGGCGTTCCGATGTACGTGGATCCGGAGGTCAGAAAGCACGAGACCGTCGTCTTCGCTGCAGGCCGGCAGACCGAGTCGGTGAAGATGCGCGGAGAGGACCTGCTCCGCGGCGAGCCGGCCACGGTCGTCACACTGGCCAGGCACCCGGAGGAGGAAGAGCGGGGCAAGGAGCAAATTGGCTAGGTAGGAGCCTCGACACGCTGTCTGCCGCCGAGGCGTCAGTCCGTTCCACGCTAGTCGATGACGACGTGAGTCTCGGTGCCCCGCACCCCCGAGATGCTCTGGATCGTTGTCAGGACCGTATCCGCCAAGGCCTTCGTGTTGGCTACATCGACAAACGAGAAGATGTCCGGTGTGCCCCAGCATGCGTGCGCCTGCTTCACGCCCTCCACGCTGAGCATGGCCGAGAGCACCTCCTGATTCTTGCCGGGCTCTACGGACACCAGGACGTAGGCCGAAACCATGTGCCCCACCCCCTTCGCCTACCATCTCAGCCTACCGCCGGTCGCACCCCGGGGTCACAAGGCGCGTTAGCGCAGCAAACCTAGCCTGAGGCCGCGATACCGAACGCTACCAGGGAGCATCCTCCAGTCACGCAAGCGCCAGTCGAGCGGCGACCAGAGTCGGGCGGTTCGCGCACCGATCAGCCAGGACTACCACTTTTACGGCGAAAACCTACCTCCCACCGCGTATGCGCCGACCACTCCCAGTGGCATAGCCTTCGCCCGCCGAATCAGGCAGAGGAGAAAGGGGAGGGGATGGTGAGACACACAGCTTCTCAACCACGGTCACAGAAGTTGTGGCTGCTCGTTGGCGTCGTGCTACTGGCCGCTCTGCTGTCAACGATTGGTAGCGGGCAGGCCGAATCCGCAAGCAGCCGGAGTGGAGTCAGAGGACCGAAGTTCACCGAGGCGGCGGCATTCGACGTGTCCAGGCCGCTCCGTGAGCTAGCGAAGACGGCCCCGTCCTCGAAGGGGAAGGGCGGTGAGGTGCGGCCCGACCGCGGGCCTGCCGTCGCCGATCGGGGCCACTCGAAGGACGGAGCGATCCAGAGTGAGACGGCACCGGCCGCCATTCCCGCTCCGCTGGCGAACTTCGAGGGGATGAGCAACCAGGACAACTTCGACGTCTTCGGGTTCCGCGTGAATCCCCCGGATCCGGTGGGCGACGTCGGCCCGAATCATTACGTGGAGATGGTCAACCTCGTGTTCGCCATCTACGACAAAGCGGGTAACAAGCTGCTCGGGCCGGTCGACTCCGGCACGCTGTGGGCGGGCTTTGCCATTCCCGACTGCACCGAACCCTCCGGCGACCCGATCGTCCTGTACGACCAGCTCGTGGACCGCTGGCTCCTCACCCAGTTCACCACGAGCGGCCTCGACGACCCGTCGAAGCCGTTCTGGAACTGCGTCGCCATATCCACGACGGGCGACCCGACCGGGACGTACTACCGATATGCGTTCGAGACGGAGAACTTCCAGTTCTTCCCGGACTATCCGAAGTACGGCGTGTGGACCGACACGTACGTGATCACCACTCGCGAGTTCGGACCGACGGTCGAATACGGGATCGGGGTCTATGGGCTGGAGAAGAACAAGATGGTCAATGGCCAGCCAGCTCGAGCCGTCAGTTTCTTCCTGGACGGGAACGACCCGGCCATCCTGCCGCTCGTGGGCGACGGGCTGCTTCCGGCCGACGTGGACGGCAAGCAGAAGCCGATGAGCGACGCCAAGATCCCACTCGTGGGGACGCAGGACGACGGCGCGTCGTATGGTGCTACCTTCGACGCCCTGAACATCTGGGATCTCGCGGTGAAATGGCGCTCGACGCCCATTGCATCGCTGAGCCTCAACACTCAGCTGCCGACCGCCTCCTTCGACTCGATCTTCCCCTGCGCCCCGACGTCCCGTGACTGCCTGCCGCAGCCCGGGATAACGAACCCGGCTCAGTATCTCGACATCCTTTCGTACCGGCAGCGGCCGACGTGGCGGCTGGCCTACCGGAACTTCAAGGGGTACGAGGCCCTGGTCACCAACCAGTCCGTCGAGGCCCTTCCCGGAGTCGCCGGCGCCCGCTGGTACGAGATCCGGCGCGTCGGGAGTGCCTACAGCCTCTACCAGCAGGGTACCTACGCGCCGAACGACGGTGTGCACCGCTGGATGGGGAGCGTCGCCATGGACCGGAAGGGCGACGTCGGCCTTGGCTTCAGCGTCGTCAATGCGATCGACGTGTTCCCGGGCATCCGCTACACGGGCCGGCTCGCCGGTGACCCGCTGGGACAAATGACGCTCGGCGAGGGCGTGATCATCAACGGCACTGGAGTGCAGACGACGACGAACTCGCGCTGGGGCGACTACACGTCGATGAACGTCGACCCCGTGGACGACTGCACCCTGTGGTATGTCAACGAGTACTACACATTTGAAGGCCAGCAATCCTCTCCGGCCGGGTGGCAGACGCGGATCGCCAGCTTCCGCCTGCCCGGATGCTGACAACGCAGGCCGCGTAACACGTGAGTGGGGCCGGCGCCAGTCGCGCCGGCCCCACCGCCCTGACGTGAATACTCTGCGAGGCTGTGGGATCGGCCTGACCTGGAGCCTTGGGCTCGATGCCGGGTTGCCCGCCCGGGCCAAGGTGCCAAGATGCCTCACCAATTGAGCGCGGATGCGCTCTGTGTCGATTCGATCCCGGGCGGAGATGCGGTAGCCCCCTGAGGCGCCTCAGCGCGTTCGCTGGCCTTCTCGACGAGCCAGTGCGATGGCGTCATCGAGGTTCATGGCTCGCCCCTCCTCCCACAGCGCGGCGATCTCACTCTCGGTGAGGGAGCCTTTTGCAACGTCCCGAGGGTCCTCGATCCCGACGATCGCCGGAGGGGCCTCGCCGCCAGCCACCTCCCTCAAGCGGTCCACCGCGCCTGCAAGACGAACGCCAGCCTCCGCGCGGCCCAGTCGGGCCGCCAACACCCCCAGAGCCTGAATCGCCACCCCGATCCCCAAGACGTTCCCCAGCTGCTTGTTCGCGTCCAGCGACTCCAAGCAGAACGTCCGACATTCCTCGTTGTCGCCCGCCTTCAAGGCCAGGGCAGCCAGCTGGCCGAGCGTCAGCGAGATCCCCCAGAGATCTCCCGCCTTCAGGAAAGTCGCTCGCGCCTCCTCGGTCAGGCCACGGGCCTCCTCCAGATCTCCTGCCGCGTAGGCAACCATCCCCAGCCCCGTGGTTCCGTGTGCGAGATGGACCGGATCGTCCAGTCGCCGGTACAGCTCCGCCGATTGATGGAAAAGCTCGCGTGCCTGTTGGAGATCTCCGGCCAGGAGGTAGGGGAACCCCAGGTTGTACAGAGCCTCGGCCTCACCCCGTCTGTCCCCAACTTCCCGATAGATCGCCAGGCTCTCCTCGTATGGCCCTCGCACAGCGCCTGGGTCCCGCGACCAGTAGGCCAGGCTCGCTGCCGCTGCCAACGCCTTGGCCCGCGCCGCAGTGCGGGCGGCGGCCGTGGGCAGAGCCAAGAGCTCGTCCGTCCATCGACGCCCCTCGGCCAGGTGGCCCCGCAACCACCAGAAGCGCCACACGGCCCCGGCGATCCGCATCCCCGGCTCGGCCTCCCCGGTGTCGATGCTCCAGCGCAACGCCGCTCGGAGGTTGTCGTGTTCCCGTGCGAGCCGGCCGAGCCACTCGCGATCTCTGAGGGTCACCTCAGGCTCCGCCGCCTCCGCCATGCCCAGGTAGTAATGGGCGTGACGTCGCCGGATCTGGTCCGCCTCCCCGGCCCTTTCGAGAACGTCGAACCCGAACTCTCGGATCGTCTCCAGCATGCCGAACCGAAGATCGTTGCTGCTCTCCTTCCGGACCAGACTCCTGTCGACCAGCGAGCCCAGCAGGTCCAACGTCTCGATCCCCAGCTCTTCGCCTGTGTAGGCCACAGCTTCGGCTGCCTCGAGGGTCCAGCCGCCGACGAAGACGGCCAGCCGGGAGAACAGGGTCTGCTCGGTCCGCTCGAGGAGGTCGTAGCTCCACCCGATCGCCTCTCGAAGCGTTCGCTGTCGAGCCGGAAGGTCCCGGGCACCACCGGTCAGGAGCTCCAGGCGATGTTGGAGACGGTCGAGCATGGCCGGTGGCGAGAGCAACTTGATGCGGGAGGCAGCGAGCTCGATCGCCAGCGGCAGCCCATCGAGACGAGCACAGATCTCGGCGACGGCCGGAGCGTTCTCGTCTGTGATGGCGAAATTCGGATCGACGCCCGCGGCGCGCTGCGCGAACAGGGCCACCGATTCGTACTCCGGGAGCCTCTCGGCCGGAGGAAGTTCGCGGGGGTCCGGCAGCCCGAGCGGAGGAACAGGAAGCTCCTGCTCCCCGCTGAGGTGAAGAGCGGCCCGGCTGGTGACGAGAACCCGAAGCCGCGCCGACGCACCCAACAGCTCGGTGACCAGGGGAGCAGCACCAAGGACCTGTTCGAAGTTGTCCATCACCAGGAGCATCTCCCGGTCTCGAAGCACGTCCTCGAGCGATTCCTGGATCGGTCGAGGGGCGAGTTCTCGGACACCTAGGACGACCGCGATCGTGGAGGCGACGAGACCGGGATCGATGATCGGGGCGAGGTCCACGAAGAAAACGCCGTCGGAGTGTGAGGGCAACAGACCGGTCGCGGCCTCGATGGCCAAGCGCGTCTTTCCGGTGCCGCCCGGGCCGGTGAGCGTGAGGAGCCTCGTCGCCTGAAGGAGTTGCTTGATCCGCGCCAACTCTCCTTCGCGCCCGATGAACGTGGTGAGTGGCGCCGGGAGATTCGTGGGAATCTCCAGGGTCCTGAGCGGTGGGAACTCCGAGGGAAGGCCGTCCATCACAAGTTGATGGAGCTCCTCCGGATCGGGCAGGTCCTTGAGCCTGTGACGACCGAGAGCTCGCACGGTCACCCTCCGAGGTAATGAGTGCTCGACGAGTGTCCGGGTGGCCTGGGAGAGCAGGATCTGGTCGCCGTGGCCCGCCGCCGCGATCCGGGCGGCCCGATGGACGTCGAGCCCAACGTAGTCGTCGCCTCCCAGCGTCCCCTCACCGGTGTGGAGGCCCATCCGGACGCGCATCGGCTCCGGCCAGGAGCGCGACGCCAGCTCCTTCTGGGCCGCCACGGCTGCGGAAACTGCGGCCGATGCGCTCTGGAAGACGGCAAAGAGCGCATCGCCTTCGGTCCGCACGTCCACACCTCCTGCCCTGCGGACCGCGTCCCGCATCAGCCGGTTGTGCTGTTCCAGAACCTCTTGCCACCTCGGTCCGAGCTCGCGGACGAGGCGCGTGGAACCCTCCACGTCCGTGAACAGGAACGTGACCGTTCCGGTCGGAAGTCGGGAAGCCTCTGTCATGACGCGCCCAAGCGTACGGTAGGACCGCGACGGGCGCGGTGGCTCAACCCGTGTCCTGATGTTCGGCCTGGTTGAGCTGGATAAGGATGTGATCGAGTGGGCCTCGAAGCTGGCGTCCCACGAGCTATCCTTTGTGCTTACGATATTCGGTCGTCGAGCGTTGCTGGGGGGCATCAGGCCTCCGGACCGCTCCCGGAAGGTGATGGACGGCCGAGGAGAGGAGTTGCATGTCCGATCTTTTGAGCCGCCAGAGGCTGGTCTTCAACCAGAAGGCCAAGGTCATCGAGCTGAACATCGACTTCGCCATCCGCGACACGGACGGGAACGAGGTCGGTCGTGTCCGGCAGGAGGGGCAGTCCAAGCTGAAGAAGTTCGCCCGCCTCGTCTCCTCCGTCGACCAGTTCATGACCCACAAGCTGGCCGTATACGACGTGGGCGGTGCCAAGGTGGTCGAGCTCACGCGCCCCGCGAAGATCTTCAAGTCGACGGTCGTGGTGAAGGACGGCTCGGGGGCCGAGGTCGGCAGGATCGTCCAGCAGAACATGCTCGGCAAGATCCGGTTCGGCCTCCAGGACGCCAAAGGTCAGGACCTCGGCTCGATCAACGCGGAGAACTGGCGGGCCTGGAACTTCTCCATCCAGGACACGAATGGGAACGAGGTGGCCCGTATAACCAAGACCTGGGAGGGCCTCGCGAAGACCCTCTTCACCACCGCCGACAACTACCTGCTCGAGGTGAACGGTGCCGATCTGCCCAGCGCGATGCGGCAGCTGATCCTGGCCTCGGCGGCCGGCGTCGACCTGGCCCTGAAGCAGGATTCTCGCGGCCTCAGCTAACGGGCTTCAGCATCCCTCTACCAGTAGCGGGCGGTCGCCATCGCGATGGTGGCGAGAAGCAGCAACGCGAGGTCGAGCTTCCCGTGTCGTTGGAGCGCGCTGATGAGCCCACCCATCCGCGCCTGCTGCTCGGTCGAGGGGGCGGCACCCGACGCCGCCATCTCGTTTCCCAGGTCCACCAAACGCTCCACGTTCCGCCCCACGCCGATCGTGCCGACGAACCATGAAATGGTCGCCAGCACGGCGCCTATGGTGATCACGAGCCCGAACCGCGAGCTAACCCAGTTGTCGAGGGAGCCGTAGAGATCCATGTCCCTCAGCCATAGCACCCATCCGGCCAGGACGTTCACCACGCCCAGGGCGGTGATGACCTTCACGGCCCTCCGTTTCTTCACCGCCGCGGTCAGCAGCGGTCCGGCGGAGGGCCCGACCTCGGCCGCGGACGGCCCGATGAACGCGACGAACAGGAACGCGGAGCCCACCCAGAGCACCCCGGCCACGATATGGAAGAACCGGAAGACGAGAAAGAACAGCGACGCGGCGATCATTTGTCCTCCCTATCCCGCGGAAATCGGGCGCGCTGAACGATAGACGACTTGAGGCGGCCGTTGCTGACTGTGCCGTGACCAGCTCGAGCTCGGTGGTGATCTCCACGCAGCCCTCGAGCGTCCGGGCCACGGGGCACTTGGAGACATGGAACCCGAGGACCCGGTCGATCACCTCCCGTTTGTCGGGTTCGGCCGGTCTTGCCGAAGACGGTAGTGCGCGGTCTGCTCTACGCCCGATCCCAGGGGTTCAGCGAAGCGCGGCCAGTTCCTCGCGAACCCGGGCAGCTCGGATGACGTCACCCTTCGCCTCGCGGAGCGAGAGCGCCTGTCGCAATGCCGCCGCGGCCTCCTCCTCCCGCCCCGACAGACGAAAGACGAACCCGAGATCGGACCACGCGTCTGCCATCTGGGGGAGGTAGTCCACGCCTTCTGTCAGCGCGACCGCATCCCGGGCGAGCCTTTCGCCTTCCGCGGGATCCGCCCGCTGAGCCGCGACCAGCGCCAAGGCCTCTCGCCATGAGATCTGTGAAGCCCAGTCGTCTGGCGGCGAGGCCTCCCTGCCCTTCTGGGCGAATTCCTCCGCCTCGTCCAGACGACCAGTCAACGCAAGGATCCGAGCGAACTGGCCCGCCAGCGTGGAGAAGAAGGACTTCTCCCCGAGACGGTCGAGGGCCAGGAGGGGATCCCGCATAGTCTCCAGAGCTCGCTCGTGGTCCCCGAGGATCTCCTCCATCAGGCCGAGGCGGCTCCCGACGCACGTGATGGAGAGAACCCCGCCCAGGTCTTCCAGCAAGGGCCGGGCCCTCGCCGCTGACGCTCGAGCCTCGTCGGGCCTCCCGAGCATCGCCGCGAGCACGGCCCTGGCAGTGAGGATCGATCCCTCAGCCAGGCGCAGTCCCGATGCCTCGGCCAGCAGCTCGTCGCAACGCCGCACCCCTTCGGCAGCCGGCGTTGTCCCCCACATGTGGATCCCGCCCAACCAGTGCAGCAGGAAGGCCTCGTGGGGCGCACCGGTTCGGCGGGCCAGCTCGATGACTCGCTGGAGCTCCGCCGCCGAGGCGGCGCTCCGACCGTGGGTCCAGTGCATCGCCGCAAGCATCCGGTGGGCGAAGAACAGCCCCATGTCGTCTCTGTGTTCCTCGAAGAACGGGATGGCCCGCTGGGCTACAGCCGCCCGGTCCTCCCACGCCACCGAGACATCCCACCGCCAACCCTCGATGAGCTCGGCCCGGAGCTCCAGGGCTCGGTCGCCGGCCGCGCGAGCCGCCTCCTTCACCTCCTGGGTGACGGCTGTCGCCCGGGCGAACTCTCCCAACTCCATGAGGGCCCACCCGAGGTCGAGCAAGAGCGTCAGGCGCCGGCGATCTTTGGCACGTAGCAGCTCGGCGGTGCGCGTGAGCAAGGCCTGCGCCGCGGCCAGGTCCGAGCGGTTCAGCGCCCGTCGCCCGGCCGCCTCCAGATGATCGGCGGCACGAGTGGCCAGCGCGCGAGCCCGCTCATCGATGTTCCCGAGCTCCTCCCGGTAGCGATAGGCCTGCTCCAGGTGATACCCGAGGATCTCGTCGAACTCCGGCGCGCCTTCCCCTGCCACCCGCCGGAGCCACCCGGCGAAGGCTTCGTGGAGCTGGGCCCGCGTCTCCTTGGGCATGCCGGCGTACGCAGCGTCGCGGATCAGGATGTGGCGGAATCGAAACGCGGTCTCCCGGACGATGTCCGAGTGATCGGGCCGGATCAGCTCCTTGCGCACGAGCGTCATCAGGTGCCCGCCCACGGCAGGACGGATCGGTTCGGGGGCCAGCTCCGAGACCGCGCTCTGGTAGAAGACCTTCCCCACCACGGACGCCCGCTCGATGACCTGCCGTTCCGGGTCGCCCAGCCGGTCCAGCCGGGCCGCCAGCAGGGCCTGGATCGTGGGCGGGATGGGGATGGTGGCCAGGTCCGCCGTGGGGACCCAGTGTCCGTTGTCCCGTCGAAGGAGCTGGTCGTCGATGAGCATCGACAGGACCTGCTCGACGAACAGCGGGTTCCCCTCGGCAGCCTCGGCGATCCGCGACTTCGAGATCTCCGGCAGAAGGGCCATGCCGAGGAGGTTCTCCACGAGGACCTCGCAGTCCCGTTCGGAGAGCGGCTCGAGTTGGATCGTGGTGGCGTTGTGCTTCCCCCCGCCCCAGCCGGGCCGGACGTCGAGCAGCTCCTGGCGGGCGATGGCCACCAGGAGGATCGGAGCCCCTCGGGACCATTCGGCCACGTGGTCGATCAGGTCCAGCAGGGTGGGCTCGGCCCACTGGATGTCGTCGAACACCGCGACCACCTGGCGCTGCTCGGACAGCGCCTCGAGCAGCTTCCGGTATGCCCAGGCGATCTCTTCGGCAGGCGCCGTCGCTTCTCGGAGGCCGATGACCTCCATGAGGCGATCGGCCACCGCCTCACGGTCGTCTTCCGGGACCAGGGCGGCGAGCTTGTCCGCTGCCGCGTCCACCCCGTCCTCGTCGGTGATGTTGGCGGCCTGTCTCACCATCTCCACGACAGGCCAATACGTGATACCCGAGCCGTACGGCAGACATCGCCCCCGCAGAACGGTCGACCGGCCGGCGATCCCCGACACGAACTCGTGCACCAACCGCGACTTCCCCACGCCCGGCGACCCGATGACCGTGAAGAGGTGGCAGGCTCGGTCGTCGGCTGCGTTCTCGAAGGTCTGCTTCATGAGATCAAGCTGGCGGTCGCGGCCGATCATGGGGGAGTCCAGGTGCCGGCGGACTGCCTCGGCCTCGGGATGAACCTCGAGCAGCCGGTATGCCATCACCGGCTGGTCCTTGCCCTTCAGGGCCATGGGGTCGACCGGTTCGACGGCCACGGCATCTCGGAGGAGCCGGTAGGTGGCCTCGCCGATCAGGATCTCGCCCGGCTGGGCAGATTGCTCGAGCCTCGCAGCCACGTTGACCGCATCTCCCGTGACGAGCGTCTGACCGGTCGCAGGATCCCCCGCAACCACCTCGCCGGTGTTCAGGCCGGTCCTGGTGAGGATGGCGATGCCCCGGTCCTGCTCCAGATCGCGGTTCAGACGCTCCAGCCGTTCCCGCATCTCGAGGGCGGCGCGGACGGCGCGAAGGGCGTCATCCTCGTGGATCGTGGGGATGCCGAACACCGCCATGACGGCATCTCCGATGAACTTCTCAACTGTCCCGCCGTGTGCCTCCAGGGCCGCCTTCATCTCCTCGAAGTAGCGACCCATGATCTGCCGCAGCGACTCGGGATCCAGTCGTTCGCCCAGGCGGGTCGACCCCGTGACATCGGAGAACAGGACCGTGACGACCTTCCGTGCCTCGCGGGGTGCTGGGGTGGCCCCAAGCGGCTTGCCGCAGGCCAGGCAGAATTGGGCAACGTCGGTGTTCTCGGTGCCGCAGGTCGCGCACAGGATCATCGGCCAGCAGTGTAGGCGCGGGCTCCGACGGTGGCGACGGGAGGAGAGCGGAGCTCGTTCCTGCTAAGTAATGGACGTGATGGGGCGGGCCGACGATCTCGATGCCGTATCGTTCTGCATCGGGGCAAGCAGCATCGCGATCAGGGTCTGGGCCTCCCTCACGAGTCGATCGCGGTCGGACCGACTAGGGGAGTGGCATGCCGGGCACTCCAGCGTTGATCCGCAACACCCCTGGCCCTGAGCCGGGGGGAGCACCGAACATCTCTCCGATCGAGAAATTCACCGCGAACAGCTGCTTGCGCTGGCCCTTGCCCGTGCCGAAGGCGAGGCTCGACGGCCAATCCAGGGGATCGCCCGCCGCGACGACCTCGACGCCGCCGTCCGGCGACACCTTCACGATCGTGCTGGCGCTGATCAGGGCCACATACACATTGCCGTGCACGTCGAGGGCCAAGCCGTCCGGAGCCCCCAGGGGTTCGAAGTCCGCTACCACTCTGGGCTCACCGGGCGAGCCGTCAAGTCGGACCTTGATCTCGAGCAGGCTGAACTTCTCCGTGTTCGTCACGAACAGCGACCCGTGCCGGTACGCGATCCCGTTGGCGCCGACGAAGATCCCCAGGCTGCCATTGCCCTCCAGCAGTTCGTGGTGAAGCCACAGCTCGGCGGCTCCATGGGGCGACACCCGCCAGATGGCCCCGAGCCTCGAGTCGGCGACGTAGAGATTCCCTCGCTTGTCGAACGCCAGCCCGTTCGGGATGACGATCTGGTCCGTACCGGGAAGGCGTGTCTCGGCGCCGGTCTTATGGTCGAACCGCCACACGCCGTTGGCCTCGGGATTCTGGGAGGACATGGCCGCGTACACGTTTCCGGGGCCATCGATCGCCAGACCCAAGAGGCCGAACCCCTCGCCCGGCGTGAAGCCAGGAACGGAACCGAAGGGGACGGGCTCGGTGGACCTGGGGGGAATCCGCCACAGCTGCGCCAGCGGGGCGATGCTAAGGAACATGTTTCCTACCTTGTCGATGGCCAGGCCTTCCGGGAGCTCCCCCTTCGCTTCGTCGAACGAGATGATCTTCTCTGCGCCGTCGCTGAGATGATCTTCTCTGCGCCGTCGCTGGCCGACGCCGTGTTTCCAAGGGCCAAGACCGACAAGAGAGCGAGAAGCAAGGACATCAGGGTCGCGAAGCGACGCAGCCCTTTTCCTGTCAACACCAGCTCTCCTTCCATGGGGCTCCCGCCTCGAGTTCGGACTCTCCACCACGGCTCGAGCCGTGCGTCCAACGTATGTCCAACTGGTGTCAGAAGGCAATACGTCGACTTGACTAGCCAGCGATGCGCTGGACCCGATTCGCTGCTTCATGGAGAAGGGTATGTTGACCGGGCCCCAGTCGATGAATGGCAACGGCGCGGAGGAATACGGCGTGAAGCTGCTCGGCGAGTAGCGCTCTGGCATCTGGCGCATTTCCCCCGATCGGGTGACAGCCGGAGATAGCCGCATTTTCGTCTGAAGAGCGGATGCCCCCTGTACCAGCGCGCATCTACATTCCGGCGCGAGGAGCGGCTGAACGGCACTCCGACCTTCGTGCTCGTGACAAGGGGGCTCCATGAAGCGGTTTGCAGGGACCGTTGTATTTGCGATCGCCCTGTTCGTGCTCCAGGTGGGCCTCTTGCCGACGCCCGCATCAGCTGGAGGAGTTCGCTCCAACGCCGACGCCGGCACCAAACCCTTCAAGGCGCCACCGGGACGGCACCCGGCCGGGGCGAGGGCTCCGAAGCCTCTCCCTCGGATCCCGCGCACGAAACCTCGGCTCGCGGTCGGCGCAAACGTCAACGTGAGCAGGAAGACCGGCAATCAGCTCGAGGCCGCCATCGCCATCGATCCAACGAATACAGACCGGGTGTTCGTGTCCTCCAACGACGAGACGCTCAGCCTGGCCGGGGTGTTCACTGCGAGGAGCACCGATGCAGGGGCGAACTGGACCACCGGCGTGATCGGTACGGGAGCCGATGGATTCACCGCCGCGTGCTGTGACCCCAGCGTGTCGTGGGACTCGTTCGGGAACCTGTTCCTCGCGTATCTCGCACTCGGGCCACCCCGCAGTGTGGAGCTTCTGGTCAGCACAGATGGCGGAACGACGTGGACATCGATTGGCCCCATCGACACCGGCGCCGGCAAGGACCAGCCCACCGTGACCACAGGCCCGGGGGCAGTGTGGGTGACGTGGCGAGACAGCTCTGGAGTGGGGATCCAGGCGCGGGGGGCGGCGGTGAACGGCCTGGGGGCAGGCAACATCGGTCCGTTCAACGCCGAGCAGACCGCACCCGGTTCCGCGGGAGGAAACTTCGGCGACATCGCCATCGGCCCCGCAGGCCAGGTGCTGGTCACCTACCAGATCCCGGCGACAGGAGAGGGGCCGGCCACCATCTTCGTGAACCTGGATGCAGACGGCCTCGGGGCTGGTGGATTCGGTGCCGCGACGGCCGCCACCACGACGAACGTCGGAGGGTTCGACTTCATCCCGGCCCAACCCGACCGTTCGGTGGACGCGGAGGCCGGATTGGCGTACGACGTTTCGGGAGGCCCCAACACCGGACGCGTCTATCTCGTGTACACGGAGGAAACTCCGGACGAGAGCAACGACACCGACGTCATGGTGCGGTTCTCCACGAACAACGGGGCGGCGTGGAGCGCCCCCGTCACGGTGAACGACGACGCCGGCACCAACAGCCAGTTCTTGCCGAAGATCGCCGTGGACCAGGCCACCGGTGACGTCGGGGTGAGCTTCCACGACGCGCGAAACGACCTCCCAGGCGATCCGGACGGGCCGAACAACGACGCGCAGCTGTTCGGATCCAGGAGCACCGATGGCGGGCTCACCTTCGAGCCGAACTTCCTGGTCAGCGCGGGCACGTCCGACGAGGATGGGGCAGAGCCTCCGGCCCCCTGCTGTGCGGACCTCGACTACGGGGACTACACGGGCCTGGCCTTCTTCCAGGGCACCCTTCGCCCGGTCTGGGCGGACAACTCGAACAGCACCAATGACAACCCGGACGGCACCTTGACTAGGTTCGACGTCTACACGGCGAGCGTCTCATTCGCGCCGCCGGAGATCTCCATCGACGACGTGACCCAGAACGAGGGAGACGTGGGGACCACCGCGTTCACGTTCACCGTCACCTTGAACGGTGCCTCGCCCGACACGGTCACGGTCGACTTCGCCACAGCGGACGGCACCGCGACGGTCGCGGATGGCGATTACCAGAGCAACTCCGGGACGCTCACCTTCGTCCCCGGCGACACCAGCGAACCGATCACCGTCCTGGTGAACGGCGACACGAAGTTCGAGCCGAACGAGGACTTCTTCGTCAATCTGTCGAATCCGGTGAACGGCACCATCGCCGATGGCCAGGGCGAGGGGACGATCGTGAACGATGACCCCGTGCCCGCGATCTCCATCGATGACGTGGCCGTGGACGAGGGCAACTTCGGCACGACCCCGGCCACGTTCACCGTGTCACTCTCGAACCCGAGCTTCCAGACCATCACCGTCGACTTCGCCACCGCGGACGGGACGGCGACGACGGCTGATGGCGACTACCTGCCGGCGGCGGGGACAGTCACGTTCCTCCCGGGAGACACCAGTGAGAACCTCACCGTGACCGTCAACGGTGACACGAAGGTCGAGCCAGATGAGGACTTCTTCGTCAACTTGTCGAATGCGGTCAACGCCACCATCGCTGATGGCCAGGGCGAGGGGACGATCGTGAACGACGATCTGTCGCCCAACGTGCCGTGCACGATCACGGGCACGAACAAGAGTGACCACCTGGTCGGCACCCCTGGGGCCGACGTGATCTGCGGGGGCAACGGAAACGACATCATCGAAGGCCTGGGCGGGAACGACGTGTTGATCGGCGGGAACGGGCGGGACAGGCTGCTCGGTGACGACGGCAACGATCTGCTCCTGGGAGGCAATGGAAAGGACGTGCTGGAAGGTGGAGACGGCAACGACAACCTCCAGGGCGGCAATGGAGCCGACACGCTCGTCGGGGGGCCTGGCTCGGATGCACTATTCGGCGGGAAAGGTCCCGACAAGCTGAACACGGTGGACGGAGTCTCCGGAAACGACCTGGCCGACGGCGGTCCCGGGCCGGACAGCTGTATGGTCGACCCGGGAGACGGGGTCATCTCGTGTTAGGCGGGTGAAGGGCTCAGTTCGGAAGAGCCGCGGACATATCCGCGGTCCTTCCCGCCTCGTGAACGGGCCCGGGAACCCCGCCGATCGGGGTCCCGTCTAAGGAACGAGCGAGCATGGACAGGCGTCCACCTCTTTTGTCGCGGCCGACCTTCTCCCTGGTTGAAGCGGGGCTGGCGCTGCTCTTCTTGTCAGGAGTGGCGTGTGCAAGCAAAGCGACCTCGAGCCCTCCGGCCGCAACAGGTTCGCCAGCTGCCGCTGCCACTTCGCCTGGATCCTCGGTCCCAACTCTGACGATTCTCTCGCCGCACTCGGGAGAACGGGTCATCGCTCCAGTCCCCATCCGATACAGCGTGCAGGGATTCGTCCCCGGCAAGACTTCCCTATTCGTGTATCTGGGCGAGCCCGGGTCCAGCCGCGAGTTCGAGCTTCCCCTGGCTACCGCGTCGGGAGTCGTTCGCTTGGCGGATCACCCGATGTTGTCAGGCAGGAAGACGCTGACGTTCAAGCTCGCACTGGGTCATCAGCCCCTCCAGAATGCCGAAGCGCGAGTCGTCCTCCGAAGCATGGTCATAGAAGGGGAACGAGGAGCAGCCTGAAAGATGGCCCGCGGACGTCGACTCGTCAGGCGGCCAGCAGGCGAACGAAGAACGAGCGGTACCGCTGAAGGGCGACCCGAAGGTCCTCGGTCGAGACGTCCTCCCCGCGATCCCACTGCTGCTCGAGGTCCGACCTCTCCCGAGCGAAGTTCTCGGCCAGCCGCTGCATGACCTCGGCCACCAGTTGGTCGGCGGCCTCGACCGACTTCCTGGGCTCGTCGACGAAGGAAGTCTGAATCTCCTCCCACCGCTCGCGGAATGCCGTTCCCTCCTCGTCGGGAAGGAGCGACGTGGTCTCGTCCACGGCAACTTCGTCATCTGATCGCGTTTCGGGAGCGGAGCGTGATGCCAGGTCCGCCGTGCTGAACTCGCGCTCTTCGTCCGGTTCTTCGTCCCGGTATTCCTTCCGTGTCTCCATCAGGCCCTCCTTGCTCGGTTTCGGTGGAGCACTCGGCTCCCAGGGGCGACCCGACAAGATTTGGTCCGGCCCATCGAAGTACCGGCCTGCGGGCATCGCCTTCAGTCGATACCCATGCTGCGAATGGTCGAACCTTTGGATGTGACAGCCCGACCCACGGTTGGCTAACGGACTCGGCGGCGTCGAGGACTGAGGTCGTGCGAACCAGTCCATCGTCTTCCCGAGCGCGCCCGCGAGCACGCTTCCTCCCTCGGTCGCTTGGCCCGCGAGGCCCGGCAGATCCGCGGGCGCGGCTGGCTGCGCTCGGGCTGGTCCGTGATCCGGCTATGGCGGGCGGCGGCTGCGTCGAGAGATCTGATCGAGATCGCGGCGCCGGTCGCCTTCCTCTTCTCCCCCATGACCCTGCTCCTGGCGATCCTCGCCGCCGTCGCCGGGTCGGTAGAGATCCTGGTCGGTGGCATCGCACTCCTCTTGTTGCTGGTGACCTGAGGGGCAACCGAAGGCCTCCCTCCGCAGGAATAGCAATCGCTGCGAACTGGTTCAGGTCCTAGATCGATCGGAGGTCTTGAATGAGCTGGAACGCGGGGATCATCGAGGAATTTCGAACCAACCAGGGAAAAGTCGGAGGGCCGTTCGCCGGAGTGCCCATCTTGCTCCTACACCACACCGGGGCCAGGACGGGGAAGGTCCGGGTCAACCCGCTGGCCTATCAGGCCGACGGTGACCGGTTCGCCGTCTTCGGATCGAAGGGAGGGGCGCCCACCAATCCCGATTGGTACCACAACCTCCTCGCCAACCCGGAAGCGACCATCGAAGTCGGCACCGAGACCATCTCCGTCCGTGCCAGGGTTGCCGAGGGCGAGGAGCGGGAGCGCATCTGGAACCGCCAGAAGGAGCTCATGGCCGGCTTCGCCGCCTACGAACAACGGACCCGCCGGCAGATCCCAGTCGTCATCCTCGAACGCTCCTAGGAGAAAATGCGGGGCGTGGCCCCCCGTGGTCAGTGACTCGAGGTCATCGGGAGGGATGAGCACGGCCGCAGGCCGTTTACGTGTCACGACAACGCTCGTGCTCTCTCGAGGTCCGGTCCACGAGGTCGGACAGATCAGCTTCGCTTCGGTGAACGGAACGGTCTCGCTCACGACTGGTCAGAATTTCAACCAGTCCAAGGGCATGCGTCAACCCTGCTGCCTCATCCGATCTCTCCGACCTGTAAGCCGAAGTCACTGTTGAGGTCGGTGTTGGAGGTGAACCCATCGGCGACGATCGAGCAGGCGGAGCTGGCCCCACAGTGGGCGTGCCTGGTGCCGGGGGCGATCCTCCACACCCGCGACTCATGCCTGGGCGCAGGGAACCCCTTCAGCTCGCCGACGTAGTAGGCGCCATCCGGCCCAATTGTGACGCTGGTGGCTACCGCCTCGGCCGGGATCTCCGGGGGCAGGTTGCAGATGTCCGCGAACTCCGGTGGCGGGTTCGGGCACCCGACCAGGTCCTTGATGTCCTGGGTCGACACCAGTTCGCTGGGGAGCGTGGCCACCCAGTCCACGTTCCCCCGCTGATCGACGATCAGGAGGTCGTTGCCTGCTGCGTCGGCAACCAGGGCCTTCCCGCCCGAGAGCTTCGCCACGTCGAACGGGTTCGATTCGATCACGCCTCCGTCGGGATTGACCCTGGCTTCGAAGGCGAACAGGTCGGCGAGGGCGTGATTGCGTCCGAGGGAGACCCGGAGCAGCTTCCCGTCGGTGGGGGCCTGCTCTTCGCCGCCGCTGGTCAGGGCGTACATGGAGCCGCGGCCGATCGGGGCGACATCGGTCGTCACGTTCGGGAGGTTGACGATCAGGCTGCCTTTGCCTTGCGCAGCTGGACGATGCCAGCGCCAGCGTCGGCCACCAGGAGGCTTCCGTCGGGGGCATTGTCCAGGCCGAATATCGGCCCGGCGAAGTCATAGTGGGGGACGTTGGGCGCCCGAGCGGTCGCCGGAGTGAGGACCAGCCCCGCAAGCAGGGCACACACCGTCAGCGCACCGAGGCGTCTTCTTCCAGCGAGCATGGTGACTTCCTTCTCGACGGAATCCACCCCGGGCTGTGACGGCGCCCCGGCC
>WNGB01003254.1_pt1 | contig 41491 bp, 37 predicted proteins | sample 5400681 | NCBI WGS metagenome assembly WNGB01 (sample SAMN13153367, study PRJNA577476) | soil metagenome | isolation source: 115 cm soil or saprolite under grassland replicate 2 | place: USA:California | collected 2016-06-15 | reverse complement strand
CGTCAAGGACCTCAAGGGCCATGCCGATCCGGACTGGTGTCCCGGCTGTGGCGACTTCGGAGTCCTGCACGCCCTGAAACAAGCTATTGCCGAGCTCGGGCTGTACCCGCACGAGGTCTTGACCGTCAGCGGCATCGGCTGCTCGTCCAACTTACCTGGCTACATCAATACGTATGGCATGCACACGCTGCACGGGCGCGCGTTGGCCGTCGCCACGGGTGCGCAGCTTGGTAATCACTCCTTGAAGGTGATCGTGACGGGTGGTGATGGTGACGGCTACGGCATCGGTGGCAATCACTTCCTGCACACGATGCGGCGCAACGTCGACCTGACGTACATCGTCATGGACAACCAGATTTACGGGTTGACCACAGGGCAGCTGTCGCCGACGAGCACGAAAGGCATGCGCACCAAGAGCACGCCCCATGGCAGCATCGAGAACCCCATCAATCCGATTCCGCTGGCGATTGCGGCTGGGGCCACGTACGTTGCGCGCGGCTACACCGGCCAGGTGCGGCAACTGACCGACCTCATCAAAGGTGGTATCCAGCACCGTGGGTTCTCGCTGATTGACTGCTTTTCGCCGTGCGTGACGTTCAACCGCGATAACACGCACGAGTTTTTCAAGCAGCGCACGCGCAAGCTGGACGACGTGGGTCATGACCCGACCGACTTTGCGAGTGCGATGGCGCGCGGCTTCGAGTGGGGCGAGGAGATTCCGATCGGGCTGTTCTGGAAGCGCGACGATCTCTTGTCTCTCGACGAGCAGGAGCCGGTGCTGGAGGAAGGCGGCCCACTTGCGCGCCGGCCGCTGGGTGTCCCGCCCGAGGCGGCTCAGGGGTTGATCCAAGAGCTGATGTAGGCGTTTGAGCGCCGCGATGCGCCGGCAGGCTGGGTGCGCGCGGCGCGCGCCTGGATATGCAACGAATGGCGGCACCGGCGGGGGCGAGCGTGGGGCCGTGGCACACTACGCGCGAGTGGACGTTTCGGAGCATCTGGCGGCATTACGGCGCGAGGGGGTGCTGCTTGCCGAGGCGGTGGGGCGGCTGCGGCTGGAGACGTCTGTGCCGACTTGTCCCGGGTGGACGGTGCGGGACCTACTGAGGCACGTCGGGGGAATCCACAGGTGGGCGGCGATGCATGTGCGCGAGGCTCGCGCGCGGCCAGTCGACGGGTTCAGGGAGGCCGTCGATGCCTGGCCGATGGACGCGGATCTGCTGGACTGGTTCAGAGACGGCCATGCGCGCCTGCTGGAGGCGCTCGAGCGCGCGCCGCAAGATCTACGCTGCTGGTACTTCCTCGAGGCGCCGTCGCCGCTCGCGTTCTGGGCGCGTCGCCAGGCGCACGAGACGGCGATCCATCGTGCCGACGCCGAGAGCCCGACGGGCTGCATCACCGCCTACGACACGGCATTTGCCAAGGACGGCCTGGACGAGCTGCTGCTGGCCTTCATGGCCCGCTCGGACGGGCGCCTGACGGCGGATCCGCCGCGCTCGCTGCACGCCCATACGACCGATACCGCAGGTGAATGGATGGTCCGTATCGGCCCGCAAACAGCCGAGATAACCGCCGAGCATGCGCCAGCAGATTGCACGGTCAGTGGCGCGGCGTCCGATCTGTACCTGCTGCTCTGGAATCGCGCCTCGACCGAGCACATCCACGTCCAGGGTGACAGCAAAGTGCTCGACCTGTGGCGGCAATCGGCAAACATCCGCTGGTCCGATTGACGACGGTCGATCCGTGGCTACGCCGGCATCTCGGCGTCTACACGACGCCAGACGAGGTGGTCTCGGCGCAGGTGCACCTCGTCGACGACCTCCTGCGCAGCCATGTGGCGCTGCAGGCGGGTCTAGGCGAATCCAAGGTGGCGATCGTCGATCCGGCGCTGGGCAGTGGAGCCTATCCACTCGGGGTGGCGGAGTGTATCGGCCCCGCGCAGCTCGGGCCAAGGCTGCACCTGTGGGAACGGCGAGCTGAGGACGCGGAGCTGGCCAGGTGGCGACTGCGTGACGTGCTGGGTACCGATGTCCCGGTGCACGTGCGGGATGTCCTGAACGCGCCAGTAGCGATCGACGCGCCCGTGCTGGTATGTCTGGGCAATCCGCCCTACAACCGTCAGATCGTCGGCCCGGGGCGGGCCGTGCCGCGCAAAGGCGGCTGGGTGCGCTTTGGCCAGCCGCGAGCGATCCTCGATGATTTCGTCGACGCCGCGGCGGGCGTCCACCTCAAGAGCCTCTACAACGATTACGTCTACTTCTGGCGCTGGGCGGTCTGGCTGGTCTGTGAACAACGACCCGGACCAGGCGTGGTCAGCCTGATCACCCCATCGTCGTTTCTGACTGGCCCTGGCTTTGGCGCCATGCGTGCCTGGCTGCGCCGCGCGTTCGACAAGCTGTGGGTGCTCGACCTCGAAGGGGATGGCCGCGGCACGCGCCGCTCTGAGAACGTCTTTGAGGGCGTCCAGACGCCCGTCGCAATCTGTATGGGTGTGCGCACCGGCGAGCGGTCATCGCCTAGCCACGCGGTAGTGCACTACGCGCGTTTGACCGGTTCACGCATATACAAAGTGGCACGGCTTGCCCAGGTGCGGCGTATCGGCGACATCGACTGGTCGCCAGTCCAAGCGGACGGCCGCGCCGGCCTCACGGCGAGGGCAAGCAGCCGATACGACACGTGGCCCCGGCTCACGGAGTTGTTTCCGCACCAGTTCTCAGGGTGCCAGATGAAACGGCGCTGGCCGATTGCGCCTACACCGGACATCTTGCGGGAGCGTTGGGCAGCCTTCGTGAGGCTGACGCCGAGCGAGCGTGAGCTCGCGTTCCGCCCGACGCGCGACCGCACGATCGACTCCGCGCCGCATGGGCTGACGCCGCTGCGCGAGCTTGAGGCCGATGCGCCCTGTCCGGAGCCCGTGCGCTACGCCTACCGCAGCTTCGATCGCCAGTGGGTCCTCGCCGATGCGCGCCTGGGCGACTTCCTGCGGCCGGCGTTGTGGCGGATCGCGGGGCCGCGCCAGCTCTTTCTGACCTCGTTGTTGACGCACCCGCTCGGTGCTGGACCGGCGGCGGTGATCACCAACCTGGTGCCAGACCTTGACCACTTTCGCGGCTCGTTCGGCGGCAAGGCGGTCATGCCCCTGTGGCTGGATGCCTTGGCAACGCAGCCGAACCTGGCGCCTGGCTTGCTCGACTTCCTCTCACACAGGTACGGCATGCCAATCACTCCGCAGGCGTTCCTGGCCTACTGCTATGCGCTGCTCGCCACGCCTCGCTATCAGGCGCGATTCGAGGATGAGCTGCGCACGCCCGGACCGCGTGTGCCACTGACCGACAAGGCGAATCTGTTCGCACGCGCCGCGGATCTGGGCCGGCACCTCATCGCGCTGCATACGTATGAGGCCGTGCCGGCGGGTGGCCCCGTGTCCCCTGCCCTGTGGGACTTCAGCGTGTCGGGTTTGCGAGTGGTCAAGTCGTTCGTGCGCTATCGGCAGGCGGACCAAGTCACAGGCGAGCTGCGGGAGCTGCTGGGGCTGATCGCGGGCACGCTCGCGCTCCAACCGGCGCTCGACGCGCTGCTGGACGAGGTCGTCACCTCGTCGACGCTGGCTGGCTATCCTTGAGCCGGCGAATGAGCGAGCAAGAGCTGGCATATACCCCTGCGACGGAGCTGGTTAGACGCATCCGCGGTCGCGAGCTGTCGCCCGTTGAGCTCACCGATGCCTTCATCGCGCGAGCCGAACGGTTGCAACCCACGCTGTTTGCGTTCATGACCCTCGATCCCGAGGGCGCACGACGGGCGGCCAAAGTCGCCGAGGACGCGCTGATGCGCGGCGGCGACGATCTCGGACCGCTGCATGGGCTGCCGGTCTCGGTCAAAGACCTCGAGGCCACGGCCGGCCTGCGTACTACTTCGGGTTCCAAGTTCTTTGAGCACTACGTACCGACCGTCGATGGGGCGGTGGCGGGACGCCTACGCAAAGCCGGCGCGATCCTGTTCGGCAAGACCAATACGCCGCACATGGGCCACAAGGACATGTCCGACAACCTGCTCATGCCGGCCAGTCGCAACCCCTGGGGCCTTGACCGCACACCGGGTGGCTCGAGTGGCGGCGCAGCCGCGGCGGTCGCCGCTGGCATCGGTCCGATTGCCCACGGCTCGGATGGCGCAGGTTCAATTCGCATTCCGGCCGCGCTGTGTGGCGTCTTTGGCTTGAAGCCGTCGTTCGGCCGGGTGCCGTACTGGCCAAATCCTGACTTCTGGGCCGCCCGCTCGCATAATGGCCCACTCAGCCGCACGGTACGCGACGCCGCACTGATGCTCAATGTGATCGCCGGTCCCGATCCGCGCGACCCGATGACGCTCGATTCGCCACCCGAGGACTACGCTCGGGCGTGCGAAGGCGATCTGCGTGGCCTGCGTGTGGCGTGGAGCGAGGACTTCGGCTATGCCGCAGTCGACCGCGAAGTGCGCCAGCTAACGCGTCGCGCGGCGATGCGGTTTGCCGAGCTGGGCTGTCAGGTCGAGGAAGTCACGCCCACGTGGGACAACCCCGCTGAGTGGGCCTCGCTGCTGTGGGACTTCAACGCCGCCATTCGAAACGCCGCGCGGTTTGACCAGCATCCCGAGTGGTTCGAGCCGTCCATGGCCCAACAAATTGAGCGTGGCCGTTCGGCGTCGGTGCTCGAGGTTGGACGAGCACAATTGGCGCGCAGTGCGTTGTACGAGCAGGCGCGCGAGTTCATAGAGCCGTATGACCTGTTGCTAACACCACAAATGCCGTGTGTCGCATGGTCCGTTGAGAAGTCCATTGACGAGATCGATGGCCACCCCGTGCCCGAGATGTTCGACCATCTCCAGTTCACGTTCCCGTTCAACCTGACCGGCTGGCCGGCGGCGTCCGTGCCGTGCGGGTTCAACTCCGAGGGCTTACCCGTGGCGCTGCAGATCGTGACCAAGCTGCGCCAGGATGGGTTGTGCTTGCGCGCCGCGGCGGCGTTCGAGACGCTGCAGCCGTGGGCGCAGCACAAGCCGCCACTCTGATTTCGGTTGCTTTAGCGGCGGCGGTACAGGTACTGGTTCGACGTATCGAGGATGTACACGTTCACGTGCAGCAGGCCGGTGCCTGCGTGGTCGAGCTGGCTGAACGCGGCGTAGCTCAGGTCGACGATGCGGCCGGCGACGTACGGGCCACGATCCGTGACCTCGGCCTCCACTGACTTGCCGGTGTCGGTGTCCTCGATGCGGATGACCGTGCCACATGGCAGTGACTTGTGCGCCACCTGCACGACGTGGGTGTGAAAGATATGGCCGCAGCTGGTGCGCAGGCCCTCGAAGCCGTCGCCCTGACCGTAGGTGGATGCGATGCCGGTCTCGTACAGCAGTGGCCGGACATCAATGGCAGCAGCTTCCTGCTCAGGCTCGGGTTCTTCGGCCACCGCCACCGGGGCTGGCTGTTCGACGACGACGGGCGCCGGCGCCGGGGTCGGTACGGGCTTGAATGCGTCTTCGAACTGGCCCGTCTGGGTTGCCGCGGGCATGTACAACGCGGCGTTGCCGGTCGCCTTCTGATCTTCGAGTCGTTGGAACGCCAGAGTGGCGTCTCCCTGGTGGACCGCGGGCGTGGTGACAGTGGCGGTGGTGATGAGCAGTTGCTGGCAGCCGATCAGGGCGGCGGTGGCGAAACCAGTAAGCGACCCGAGGGGGGCAGGACGGCTAAGGCGCATTTCACTCCGCGCCCGCCGCGGGATGTCGAGGTTTCGTTTGGCGGGCAGCGGAAATTAATGAACGAGCCCCCATGGGGACAAGACTTGGCGGCCTTTACAGATTTGAAATGGTTGTCATCCTGAGGCGACGTACGACCCGAAGGATCCGCGAGCACACACGTTTCAGCCCGCGGATCCTTCGCTGCGCTCAGGATGACAAGGCGAACGCGAGGCGGTCGTAGTAGATGCTCTCGCCGGCGAACTTGGCCGCCGCGGGATCCCACGGGAAGTGGATGACGATCAGCGTGCTGATCTGCTGGCCGGTCGGCGCCTGGCCAGCCCACTGGCCGCGATGCGTGCCGGTCATGCGCGTGACCTCGATCACGCCCTGTGGCCCGATCACAATGTCCTGGAGGTCGAACTTCACATCGGGAAACGCGCCCAGGAACGACATGTAGAAGTCGCGCGCACCGGCGTGGCCCGCCCAGCGCTGGCCGGTCGGGACGATCTCGTAGACGCAGTCCTCGGCCAGCGTGGCGATGAGACCTGGCAGGTCGCGCCGATCCTCAGCCCGCGAGTGGTCGATCCACAGGCGCCGAATGGCCTGATATTCGTCGGGGCTGATCTCCCAGTTGAGTCGCTCGCGGATGGGTGTGCTGCGCGAGGTCACGGATCGGCGGATTGTATGCGTCCTCGTGATGCGTCCGTGACGCCGGCGGTCATGCCCCGACTGGCCCCCTGGCGGTTGCATCCGGGGCCCGACTGCCGCAGACTACCGGCGCAGCCAGAGCCCCGGGGGCAGATGCCGCGGTCCCGGAGCGGTAACGCCCGCCACGCGGCAGGCTCGATGGCACGCTTAACCAGCACTGGGTTGAGGCTGCGCTTGGAATTATAGAACGCCTGTTCTATCATGGGAAGGGCTGGGCGGCCACATGAAGGTGCTGTTCAAGAAGGACGTCCCCGAGGTCGCGAAAGCGGGTCAAGTCAAAGAGGTCTCGGACGGCTACGCCCGCAACTTCTTGATTCCGCGCGGTCTGGCCATCGCGGCCACCTCAGCCGCGTTGAAGCAGGTGGCGGAAGTCCAAGCCGTTACGTCGCGCCGTTCCGCCGAGGAAGAGGCGGCAGCGCGCAGCCTCAAGCAGCGACTCGAAGCCGAGCCGATCGTGCTCGAGTCCAAAGCCGGCTCGCAGGGGCGACTGTACGGGTCGGTGACGACGGCCGATGTCGCGGCGGCGGTCAAGAAGCAGCTCGGTGCCGAGCTCGACCGGCGCGACCTCGAGCTGGCCGAACCGGTGCGCCACGTCGGCTCATATCACGTGTCGGCGCGCCTCCATAGAGGCGTTACGGCGACCCTGACCGTCGAGGTCCGCGCGGCCGGCGGCGGGTAGGTCGGCGCCGCGGATGGCCGTCGAACGCATCGACATCGACGAACCGAGCGCCGGGCCAGCACGCGCCGAAGAGCGCGACCTGAGCCTGCCGCCGCACAGCCTGCAGGCAGAAGAGGCCGTTCTGGGCTCCGTCTTGAAGAGCCCGGGCAGCATCGTGCGCGTCTCAGACTTCCTCAAGTACGACGACTTTTATGGGCAGCGCAACAAGCACGTCTTTCGGGCGATGCTGAGCCTGTTCCAGGAAAGTCAGCCGATCGACTACCACAGCGTGGGCGATCGCCTCGCGCAGTTTGGCCTGTACGACGCCTCCGGCGGGCTGATGTACCTGAGCGAGCTCAGTCTCGCTACGCCCACCGCGGCGCACATCGAACACTACGGGCGGATCATCGAGCGCACCTCGATCATGCGCCAACTGATCGCCAAGGCGCAGACGATCGCCGAAATCGCCTACCGCGACAACCTCGACCCCGATACGGCGCTCGAAAAAGCCGAGCAACTGATCCTGTCGGTCGCCGAAAAGCGCGTCACGCGCGACTTCCGTTCCCTCGAAGACGTGCTCACCGAGTACATGGAGCAGATCGAGGCCCTCGCCGAAGGCGAAGCCACGCGTTACGGCATTCCCACCGGCTACATGGACCTGGACAAACTGCTCGGCGGCTTCCAACGCACCGACCTGATCATCCTCGCCGCCCGCACTTCCGTTGGGAAGACCAGTTTCGCGCTGAATCTGGCCGTGAATGCGGCGGTCAAGCACAACGCGACGGTGGCGATTTTTAGTTTGGAGATGGCGGCGGAGCAGTTGGCGTCGCGGCTCTTGAGCATGGAATCGGGGGTCGACTCGCCACGCATTCGGTCGGCGCATTTGAACGAACAGGAGTCGCGCAAGCTCGACGCGGCGATGAATCATCTGGCCAAGGCGCCGATCTGGGTCGACGACACGCCGTCGATTCCGATCATGGAGCTGCGCAGCAAGGCGCGCCGCCTGGCAGCTGAGCACAGCCTGGACATGATCGTCGTTGATTACCTGCAGCTGATCGCCAGTGAAGGCGGCGAGAGCCGCGTTCAGGAGCTCGGCCAGATCTCACGGGCACTCAAGGCGCTGGCCCGTGAACTGCGCGTGCCCATCCTGGCATTGAGTCAGCTGAGCCGCGCCGTCGAGCAGCGCACGCCGCACATCCCGCAGTTGTCCGACTTACGCGAATCGGGCGCGCTCGAGCAAGATGCTGACGTGGTGTTGTTCATTTATCGTGACGAGAAGTACAACCCCGATACGGACAAGAAGGGCGTCGCTGACATCATCGTGGCCAAGCATCGCAACGGCCCGACCGGCCAGGTCCAACTGCTCTTCCTGGAGCGGACGACCAAATTCCTCGACCTCGAGGTCTACCGCGCCTGAGATGGAGCGGCTCGGCGATGCGATCGCGCGCATCCGCCCGCGGTTAACCGCGCGGCTAGGCGACGCGCCCGAAGAGCCAGAGCCCGAGCCAAGCTGTCAGATCTGCAAGGACTATGGCTTCGTGCGCCGCGAGGTGCCGCTCGGCCATGCCGACTTCGGGCGGGCCATCCCGTGTACCTGCCGGATCGGCGAGCAGCGCGACCGCTTACGGCGCCGAAGCAACCTCGGACACCTCACCTCAAAGACCTTCGACACATTCGACCCAGCAGGTCGCGAGGGCCCAGTAGCGGGCACGCGTGAGGCATTTGGGAAGTGCCAGGCGTACGGCGATGCGCCCGCCGCGTGGCTGGTTCTGACCGGGCCGTACGGCTGTGGCAAAACGCATCTCGCGGCGGCAATCGCCAATCGGCAGATCGAGCTAGGCAACGAAGTCTTCTTCACGGTGGTGCCCGATCTGCTCGATCACCTTCGGGCGACGTTTGCGCCAGGCAGCGACGTGACCTACGACGAACTATTCGAGGCGGTGCGCAACGTGCCGCTGCTGGTGCTGGACGATCTTGGCATGCAGAGCGAGACGTCGTGGGCACGAGAGAAGATGTTTCAGGTGCTCAACCATCGGCTCAACGCGGACCTGCCGACCGTCATCACCACGAACCTGCCCATCAATGAGTTGGACGAGCGATTGCGAACGCGGCTGAAGGCGCAGGGGGTGGCGGTGGTGATCGAGATCGGCGGGCGTCCAAGCCGACGGACAAGAACCGGCGCCTGATACGGTGTTGGGTTGTGCTCGCCTCCGATTGGCAATTCCTGTTTGTCCGCGCAATCGATCTCGAGCTGATGCTCAGGGTGGTCCTGGCGTTCGTGCTCGGCGGGGTGATCGGCTACGAGCGCGAAATGATCGAGCGACCTGCCGGACTGCGCACGCATATGTTGGTCGCGGCAGGGTCGGCGGCCTTTACGGTGGTGTCGGTGTTCGGCTTCGTGGGCGAAGGGACCGTGCGTGATCCGGCGCGCGTGGCCGCGCAGATCGTCACGGGCGTGGGCTTTCTGGGTGCGGGCACCATCTGGCGCACGTCGAGCACCGTGCGCGGCCTGACGACGGCGGCGAGCATCTGGCTCGTCGCGGCCATCGGCATGCTCGCGGGTGGCGGCATGTATCTGCTGGCTGTGTTCACGACGCTGTGCGGCTTCGCAACACTGCGTTGGGGTCGACCGCCCGCGCGACGGCGCCGCCTGTTGATCAAGACTGGCGAGCCGTCGATCCTGGGCGAAGAGGTTGACGAAGAGGAGAACATCGTCGACTGACTGGCGATCAGCCTGTCATCGTCCTGGACGCCCGGCTCGTCGGCTACGCGGCGGGGATTGCGCGCTACGCCGTGCTGCTCGCCGACGCACTCGGCCGGCTGGATGGTCCCGAGCGCTACGTGATCCTCAAGGGCCGACGCGCTCGCGGCCAGCAACTTGGTTCCTCGAGCATGGCCCAACGTCTGGCCGTGACGCCGCCCCACCATCGCCTGGAGCGCCTCGTGCTGCCGCTTGAATTGCTGGCACGACCGCCCAGGCCGAGCGTGTTGCACAGCCTGGATCACGTTGCGCCGAAATGGGGACCGTGGCGCTCTGTCGTCACCCTGCACGACCTGGCATTTCTGCTTTATCCCGGGACCCACACTTCGGCATCGCGCGCGTACTACGCAGCGACTGGTGAGAGCGTTCGGCGCGCGCAGCGCGTCATCGCCGTGTCGCAGCGCACAGCATCGGACGCCGTGCGCCTGCTCGGCGTCGACCCAGCGCGCGTGCGCGTCGTCCACGAAGCCGCGGGACCGGCGTTCACCCCGCGGCCGTACGAGGCGCTACCACCACTTGCTGCACGGCTCGGCTTTCCGATCGACAAGCCGTACGTCGTGTTCGTGGGCACGCTCGAACCACGCAAGAACGTGCCGCTGCTGCTCGATGCGTTTGCGCGCGTTCGCGACCATCTCGATGCGCACCTGGTGCTGGTCGGCGCGCGTGGATGGCTCGACGAGCCGATCTTCGCCGCTCATGCGCGCTCGGGCCTGGCCGATGCCGCCCACTTCGTCGGCTGGATCGACGAGCACGATCTGGCCGTCCTGTACAGTCACGCGGGCGTGCTGGTGCTCCCGTCGCTGTACGAAGGCTTCGGCCTACCCGTGCTCGAGGCGATGGCGTGTGGTGCGCCGGTCGTGTGCTCGAATGCGGGTCCGCTGCCCGAGGTCGCCGGCGACGCCGCGGTCATGCTGGAGCCGGCCGACCCGAGCGCCTGGGCGCAGGCAATTCGGGCGGTCCTGACGAACCCTCGACGCGCGCAAGACCTGCGCGCTCGCGGCCTGCGCCGCGCGGCCCAGTTCTCCTGGCACGCCACGGCGGAGGCAACGCGCGATGTGTATCGCGAGGCGCTGCTGGCGTGAGTCGCATGTTGTTTCTGCTGCCATCGGTGCCCGAACCAGCCGATGCTGGCGCGAAGCTGCGCAACCTTGCCCTGCTGCGCCTCGCCGCCGAACAGCACAGCGTCGACGTCATCGCCTTCGGCGACCCAGCCGATGCACTACGCCTGGCACAGCTTGGCGAGCGCACATGTGCGGTGCCCATGCCAGCCCCCCGCACGCCAGCCCAGCGGGCCATGACTGTTGTGAGAACGGACTGGCCGGATATGGCCGAGCGACTGTGGTCACCTGCCTTTGCCCGCTCCGTTGAGTGCTTCATGAGCGAGGCCGACTATGGTGCGGTGCAGGCCGAAGGCATCGAGATGGCGCGCTATCTGTCGGCGGTGCCGCCCGAGAAGCGGGTCTACGACGCGCACAACCCGGAGTTTCTGCTGCAGCGGCGCACAAGTGAATCGTCAGGCGCCAGGTTAGGCGGACTGTACTCGCGGCTGCAGTGGCGGCGACTCGAACGCTTCGAGCGCAGGGTGGTGCGCGGCAGTCGGATGACGATCGCCGTCTCCGAGCACGATGCCAACCAGTTGCTGGCCCTCGCTGGCAGCGCACGTATCACGGTCGTACCCAATGGCATCGATACCAGCGCGTACACCTTTCGTGAGCCGAGCCTCGCCGACGCGCCAGATGTGTTGTTCCTGGGCAAGCTCGACTACCGACCGAACCTCGAGGCGCTGCGCTGGCTGATGCACAACGTGCTGCCAGCCGTTTTCGAAGCAGTGCCCAAGGCACGCCTGTTCACGGTGGGCGCCAGTCCGCCACGCTGGCTCGTCGAGGCCGGCCAACACGATTCTCGCATCGCCGTGACGGGCTACGTGCCGAATGAGCGGCCGTATCTCGAACGGTGCGCGGTGCTCGTGCTGCCGCTGCGCATCGCTGCTGGATCACGGTTCAAGGCCCTGATTGGGATGGCCAGCGGCGTGCCGATCGTCTCCACGGCCATTGGTATGGAAGGTCTGACGGCAGAAGCAAGCCAACACTACGTGTGCGCCGAGTCCGCGGAGGCATGGATTCAGGCACTTCAGCACATGCTGACCAGGCCCCAGGAGCGTGCCGCGCTGGCACGACGGGCGCGCACGCTGGTCGAAACGCACTACGACTGGGCGGCCATCCGTCCAGCGCTCCGCGCAGCGTACGCCCAGTTGCAATGATGCGTGCGCCGCGGGGTGGGTCGCCGCGAGCCGCACTCGGAGTGCTGCTGCTCATCGTGACGTTCGCCGCTAGCAGTGGCTCTGCCCTGGACACGCTGTCGATTGATTTGCGCCATCGCTGGGTAGCACTGACCGCGCGCGCATCGCAACAGCCCCTCGAAGCGCAGGCGGCCACGGCGCCGCCAAGCAATTCTGTGGGCATGAACGTGTTCCTGGAGCAAGAGGTCGAGCCCGACAAGCGCCAGCTGAGCCTCGAGCTGCTGCGAGCGGCCCACGTGGGCTGGATTCGCCAGGAGCTGCCGTGGGAGCAGATCGAGCCGATCGCCAAAGATCAGTTCGTCGATCCAAAGTTTGGCGACTCGACGTGGGCCAAGTTCGACGACATCGTCGACCGCGCGAACGCGCTCGGCTTGAGCGTGGTGCTGCGCCTGGACACGAGCCCGCGTTGGGCGCTGCCGCCGGACGCGGTCGACGGTCTCGGTCCGCCAGTGCGCTTTGAGGACTATTGGGACTTCGTCGAGCACGCGGCAAATCGGTACAAGGGCCGCGTCTACGCGTACCAGGTCTGGAATGAACCCAACCTGAACATCGAGTGGGGTCGCCAGCCGCCGGACCCAGCGGCGTACGCGCGGCTGCTGCGTGGCGCTGCCGAGCGCATCCGGGCCGCCGATCCCTGGCGGCACTGGCGCCGACACGCACCGAAAACCAGGATGCGCAGAACGAGCTGGTGTACCTGCAGCGTCTGTATGAGGCGGGCGTCAAGGGTAGTTTTGATGTGCTCGCCGTCCAGGCCTATGGGCTGCGCGGCGGCCCCGATGATCCGCGCATCGACCCTTCCGACGTCACGTTCTCGCGCCCACAGCTGGTGCGCGAGATCATGCTGGCCAACGGCGACGTCGCGACTCCGGTCTGGGCGACCGAGGTGGGTTGGAACGTCAACCCGCCCGAACTGGCCGAACAGCGTTTCGGACGGGTCACGCCAACGCTGCAGGCGCGCTATACCGTGCGCGCCTTCGAGCGAGTCCAGGCGCAGTGGCCGTGGCTGCAGGTGATGTACGTCTGGTTCTGGAAACGCGCCGACGAATTCAATCGTGACCAGGACTGGTTCTGGTTCCGCCTGGCCGACCCTGACTTCACGCTGCAGCCGGTGTACTACGCGCTGCGCGACGCGCGCGGTCTCGGTCCGTTGTCTACGGAGTGATACCTCGACTCGTCCTGGCGCTCGGCCTCACGAGCCTGCTGCTGCCGACGGCGGCCCACGCGGCACCCGGCGTGTCCGCGGACGGCGAGCGCCTGTTGGCGCCGAATGGTTCGGCCGCGTTTGTGTCGGCGTTCAACTACGAAGGACCGGGCGATCGGGCCTGGCAGATGTGGGAGTCGGGCAAATTCGACGCGGGTCTGATCGACGTCGACTTTGGCCGCGCTGCTTCGGCAGGTGTGCAGGCCGTGCGCATCTTCGTTCAGCCAGCACTGGCGGGCGACCTCGCAGCGGGCAAGTGGGACAAGTTCGACCAGGTCGTCAACCTGGCCGAGAAGCGCAAGCTAAAGCTCATCGTGTCGCTGCACGACTACGGCGAACGCGATGTGGCCGTCGTTTCGGCGACGGCCGCCAAGATTGCCCAGCGCTACCGCGGTCGGCCGGGCATCCTGGCCTACGACCTGAAGAACGAGCCGCGCTTCAACGATCTCGCGCTCGCGCGTTACGCGGCTCAGCCGCCGCTGCAGCAGCGCACGCTGATCGACCGCTTCGGCGAGCGCCTGCCTCGGCCTGAACTGGCCGAGTATCGAGCGTCTGAGGAAGGCGTCAAGACCGTGCCGGCGTCGCTGCCCGACGACGAAGCCTGGGTCTACATCAACAATTTGCGGTTGTATCGCGAGATGCTGGCCGACGCGGCGAACTGGGTGCGCGAGCACGCCTTCAAGACGACCACGCTCGATTACCTGGACGATGCCGCCGGCCAGAAGTGGCGACCGCTCATCGTCGTACTGGACGACACGCTCAAGGCGTGGCTTGCGCCCCAGATCGAGGCGATTCGGAAGGCCGATCCAACCCGGCCGATCAGTGTCGACCACGTAGACGCCGTGTTGGCCAAGCTGGGCGCGAACGACGCGCTCGATTTCCAGACGCTGCATCGGTACCCAACGACAGGTGGCGCGTCGGTGCGCGCGACGCTGTCGTTAGTCGGCGCGCTCCAGGCGGCACACCCGGGCAAGCCGTTCGTACTCGGCGAGTTCGGCTACCCGACCGACACCGTCGACCCCGACCGAGCGGCGCTGCATGAAACGGCACTCGTACTCGGCTTGCTGGCGCAGCGTGCCGGCGGCGCGTCGAAGTGGGTGCTCAACGACATGCCTGATGGCTTCAACATGCGCGAGCGCACACTCGGCGCGTTCCGCCTCGATGGCTCGGCCAAACCCGTGGTCAGTGCGCTCGCCGCGCTACACAGCTATCTCGACACCAGCGGCGCCGCGCCCGGCGACGTGCGCATCGAGGACGACCCTGAGATTGGTCTGCGTTATGTCTACCGGGCGGCTGACGCACTGCTGCTTGGCGGCAAGAAGGTTGACGCCGGCGCAGTTGGCTTCGAGGCCAGCGGTCCGGCGCAGTTGTTCGTCACCTGGTCAGAGCCAGGAGTGGCGCGGCTGTGGGCAAGCGGGCCAATGCGAGTGAAAGTCGATGTGGCGGCTGTCGCTGGCGCTGACGCGCGACTCGAAGGCGCAAACGGTCAACCCCTGACCATGGCGGCCGGTGGTGTCGTGCAGTTCGACAAGGCCGGTGGCTTTGTGCTGCGCGCACCAAAGGCCGCCCGCGCAGCGGATTACGACGTGCCCAACGGTCACTTCTTCACCCAGACCAACGGGCGCACCGAGTCGCCGGCCGGCTTCAGCGTCACCAACGCCGACGGCGTTCCGCTGTGGGATGCTTTCAAGTCGCTCGGCGGCGTGGACGTACTTGGCTATCCAGTGACGCGCCGGTTCGATCTCGACGGGTTCACCGTCCAGGCATTCCAGAAAGCCGTGCTTCAGTGGCGCCCGGACCAGGGCGGGCAGTTTTCCTTCTTGAACACATTCGACGTGCTGCATGACCGCGGGCGCGACGAGTGGCTGGACACCTTTCGGCAGACGCCGCGTCCACTGGACAACGCACCCGACGCGGGCCTGGCCTGGGTCAAAGTGGTCGCGCGCCACGTGGCACTGCTGGACAAGGTGCCGCCACCGATCAAAGAGCGCTTCTTTGCCGACGAGCGTTGGCTCGACCACTACGGCTTGCCCGTTGCCACCCAGGAGTATTCGAACAGCGTGGTCGTGCGCGCCCAGCGCGCCACGTTCCAACTGTGGAAGGAAGACGTACCCTGGGCGGCGAAAGGCTCGGTCACGGTCGCCAATGGTGGCGATCTGGCCAAAGAGGCCGGTCTGTATCCGTGGCTGGCAGCGACGCCCGAGAACGCGCCGCGCTGATCGTGACCGTCCTCGATGAGGCGGATTCGGTCAACGTACTGCTGGCGTCGATCGCGGCGCAGTCATGCCCGCCTGACGAGGTCGTCATCGTCGATGGCGGCTCGCGCGACAGCACATGGGAGGTTGTCCAGGCCTGGTCGCAGCGTCTGCCAATGACGGCCATTCAGGCGCCGGGCGCGAATATCGCCCGCGGTCGCAACACGGCCATTCAGGCCACCAGCGCACCGCTGATCGCGGTCACCGATGCCGGCGTGCGACTGGCGCCTGACTGGCTAGCCCGGTTGCGGGCCAGCCTGGCACCGGACGTGGACGTGGTGAGTGGCTTCTTTGCCGCCGACGCCGAGACGGTATTCGAACGGGCCATGGGCGCCACGGTCCTGCCGGCCCTGAGCGACATCACACACAGCTTTCTGCCGTCCAGCAGGTCGGTTCTGGTCAGGCGTTCGGCGTGGCTGACGGCTGGCGGCTACCCGGAGTGGCTCGACTACTGTGAGGACCTGGTGTTCGACCTGGAGCTGAAGCGCGCGGGATGTCGGTTTGAGTTTGCGCCAGATGCCGTGGTCTGGTTCAAGCCGCGCGGCTCGCTCGAGGCGTTCTTTCGGCAGTATTACCGCTACGCGCGCGGCGACGGCAAAGCGGACCTGTGGCGCGTGCGCCACGCGATCCGCTATGCGACCTATGTGCTCGGGGTATGGCTGCTGCTGCGCCAGTGGTGGGCGCCGCTCATCATCGGCGGCGCCTTGTACACGCGCCGGCCGTATCAACGGTTGTGGCCGTTGCTGGCCGGCCACTCGTTCACCGACGCGCTACGCGCCGCTATGCTGGTCCCCATCATCCGGCTGGTGGGCGACATAGCCAAGATGATCGGCTACCCCGTTGGTCTGACCTGGCGACTGAGACGATGGGCATCTCGATCGTCATCCTGAATTTCAACACACGCGAGCACCTGGCCGGGTGCTTGAGGTCGGTTCAGGCTGATCTGCGACCCGGCGACGACATATTCGTCGTCGACAATGCCTCGTCCGACGACTCGGCAGATATGGTCGAACGCGACTTTCCCTGGGTGCGGCTGATCTGCTCGCCGATCAATGGCGGGTTCGCGCACGGCAACAACCAGGCCCTCCGTCACGCAACGGGCGACGCGGTGCTGCTGCTCAACCCCGACACGATCCTGCCGGCTGGCGCGCTGGACGCGTTCGAGCAATGCTTGGCCGCCTACCCGCGTGCGGGCATCATCGGCCCCAAGCTACTGAAGCCCAACGGCACCATGCACCTGGCCTGTCGGCGGTCATTTCCCACGCCGTCGGTTGCCTTCTACCGGTTGTCGGGTTTGAGCCGGCTGTTTCCGCGAAGTGCCAGGTTCGGCCGCTACAACTTGACCTACCTCGATCCGGACACACCGAGTGAAGTCGACTCCGTGTGCGGCGCATGCCTGCTGATCCGACGCTCGGTCATCGAGCGGATCGGTCTGCTCGACGAGCGGTTCTTCATGTACGGCGAAGACGTCGACTGGTGTCTACGTGCTCGACAGGATGGCTGGACGGTACGCTATGAGCCAGGCATCGTCGTGCAGCACCAGCACGGCGCGGCCAGTCGACAGCGCGCCTTGCGCACGACTTTCCACTTCTTTCGCGCAATGGATTTGTTCTACAGAAAACATTACGTGCGCCGCTATCACCCGCTGGTAACCGGCGCGGTACGGACGGGAATTTACGGCGCACTGGCTGTGTCGGTATGCCGCACGCTGCTAACCAGCCCCTCGCAACGGCGAGTGGGTTTGTAGCATCGGCGCAATGGTCGGCATCGTTCGCGGCCTGAGCGGTCTACGGGGCCTGTATGTCCTGGCGCTGATCGTCAGCGACTTCATCATGCTGCGTCTCGCGTTCGTGCTGGCCTATCGGCTGCGCCTCGTGGGCGAGACTCGGCCTGGCCAACCGAGCGATCCGCCCGCGACCTACGACGAGATGGCGCTGGTGTGCGTCGTCGTGATCATGCTCATCTTCGCGGTCCGGCGCTTGTATATCCCGCGCCGCGGTTTCGGCCGCGTCGATCTGCTGTATCAGGTGGCGAGCGCGGTCGGACTCGGCTGGCTGGCCGCGTTGAGCACGACGCTGTTCATCTATCGTGCCCTCGAGCCACCGCGCATGATGCTGGTCTACTGGGCGCTACTGTCCATCGGCCTGGTCTGGCTCACACGGGTAATGCTCGACGCACTGCTGCGCGAGGCGCACCGGCGTGGGCGCGACCTCGAGCACGTGCTCATCGTCGGCGATGGCGAGCAGGCCGAGGTCGTGCACGCCAAGATCCTGTCTGCGCCGGAGCTTGGCTATCGCGTGCTCGGCTTCGTCGGTGCGGCTGGTTCGCAACCGCTGGTCCAACCGGTGCTGGGCGACCTGGCCAGCATTCCTGCGCTGGTGCGGCAGTACGGCGTGGGCGAGGTCATCATCGCCTGGCCCGGTCTGACGCACCCACAGGTGATCGACATCGTCACCGGGTGCACCCGTCAGCGCGTCGACATCAAGATCTTCCCGGACATCTTCGAGCTGATGGCGCGCGAGGTGGAGACCAGCGAGCTGACCGGGCTGCCGCTGATGCGCGTGCGCGATGTTGCCCTGCGCGGCTGGATGCGCTTCTTGAAGCGGGCCCTGGACGTATCGGTGAGTTGGGTGGCGTTGGTGCTGCTGTCGCCGTTCCTGCTGGTCATGGCCTTTCTGGTCAAGCTGACCTCGCCGCATGGGCCGATCCTGCACGTCCAGGAGCGCGTCGGCCTGGATGGGCGGCCGTTCTTCATGCTCAAGTTCCGCTCGATGCGGCCTGACGCTGAGGCCTCGACCGGACCAGTGTGGGCGGAACCGAACGATCCTCGCCGCACACGCCTCGGCGCCTTCATCCGCCGCTTCTCGTTGGACGAATTCCCGCAGCTAATCAACGTCTTACTCGGCGAAATGAGTTTGGTTGGGCCGCGGCCCGAGCGACCCGAGTTCGTAGCCCAATTCGCTGGCCTGGTGCCGAGGTATGCCGAAAGGCACATGGAAAAAGCCGGCATGACCGGCTGGGCCCAGGTCAACGGCCTCCGCGGCCAAACCTCCGTGCTTGAGCGCACCGAGTATGACCTCTTCTACATAGAGACCTGGTCACTGGCGTTTGACGTCAAGATCTTGCTCAAGACGCTGGCGGCCGTTATTCGCGATCGCAACGCTTATTAGACGGCAGCGTGGCAGGCCGACTGCGCTCCGTGTAAGGCTGAAGACGGACCGCGAGACCACGCAGAGCAAGCTCGACGACCTGACGTACTGGGCCTCGGGACTCGAACCGATCTATCTCGAAGGTGCGCTCAGCCGAGCCAAAGACAGGACGTCTAGCGCCGCACATCGCCCGACCAGGTCGTGTCGGCGACTTCGTCCCAGCGTGGCAGGCCCTCCTGGTCGGCGGACACCAGCATAGCCAGTGCGCCACAGCGATTGGCGAGTGCGAGGCTGGCAGGGAGGTTCATGCCGCGCAACTGGCCGGTCAGCAGGCCGGCCGCAAAGGCGTCGCCGGCGCCGACGGGGTCGACGACGCGGGGAATCCGGAAGCCAGGCGACTCGACGTAGCCCTCAGCAGTCAATGCGACGGCGCCACGCTCGGCGACTTTGACGACAACCAACGAAGGCCCCAGAGTCAGCAATGCAGTGGCCGCGGCGCGGGCGTCGGACTCGCCGGTCAGCAGCTCGGCTTCTTCGAGGCCCGGCAGCACGATGTCGGCATGGCCCACGAGGTCTCGAATGACAAAGCGGGCCTCGTCACGCGACCACAGCTTGAAGCGCATGTTCGGATCGACCACTACGGTCACACCAGCGGCGCGGGCCATGTCGGCCGCCGCGAAGACCGTCTCGCGGCACGTCGCCGACAGCGCCGGGGTAATGCCCGACAACATCAGGTACTTGGCCGTACTGATGTAGTCAGAGTCGAGATCCGCGGGCGTCATACGGCTGGCAGCGGAGCCGCGGCGGTAATAGAGCACGTCGACCGGACCGAACTCGCGCCGTTCCCGGATCACCACACCCGTTGGCGCCGACGCATCCACGATCACGCGTGAGACGTCGACGCCTTCGCCGCGCAGGCGCATCTGAATCACACGCCCGAGCTCGTCGTCGCCAACGCGACTGATGTAGCCCGCGCTCGAGCCAAGGCGGCACACACCGACGGCGACGTTGGCCTCGGCGCCAGCGATATGGCGACTGAACGTATTCGCCTCACGCAGCGGGCCAGCTTGCTGGGCCAGGAACAGCACCATCGTCTCGCCGAGGCTGACGACGGCGGGCGTGGGCACGGGGGCCAAGACTACCATTCTGGGGCGTGTTCGACTTCCTGCGCCGCCTCTTCGCGCGTCCGGCCGCCGATCCCCTGACGGGACTGGACAGCACGCGGCTGCGCATCATCGTTGGCCTGGGCAACCCCGGACCGGAATATGCCGGCACTCGCCACAACGTCGGTTTCCGCTGCGTCGACACGCTCGCGCAGCGCTGCGCCGCGGCCTGGCAGCGCCATCCTTCGACCCAGAGCCTTGTCGCGCTTGGTCAGACCAATGACCTGCCACTGCTGATGGTGAAGCCGCAGACGTACATGAATCGCAGTGGGGGGGCAGTTGCTGAGATGATGCAGCGGGTGGTGCTGGATAGGCAGCGCCTGTTGGTTGTCTACGACGATATGGACCTGCCCTTCGGCGCGCTGCGGCTGCGCGAGCGCGGCAGCCCGGGGACGCACAATGGCATGCGCTCGGTCGTCAGCGCACTCGGCGAAGGCGTGCCGCGGCTGCGCATCGGCATCGGCCAGGCCACGCCCGGCGCGGCGATCGATCATGTGCTGAGCGGCTTCTCCGACGACGAGGAACAAGCCGTCAATCAGCTGGTCAACCGGGCCGCCGACGCGGCCTACGCCTGGGCGACCGAAAACGCCGCGGCCGCGATGAACCGATACAACAAAATCTAGCGACGTGCGGCTGCACACGCTGCTCCCAAGGCTCCAGGGATCACCCACCTTCCAACGGCTCGTCGACGTGCTGGCGCATGGTCCTGCCGTACTAGCGACGATCACCCCGGCGCGCCCGTACGCGCTGGCTGCGCTGCACGCCACAGTCGCCCGACCAATCCTGCTGATCGCAAGTCGGCCGTCGGATGCGCGCGTCTACGCCAATGAGCTGCGCACCTGGTCCGCGGATCCCGAGGCAGTCCTGCTGTTCCCCGAGACCGACGCGCTGCCCTACGATCGCCTGCCCAATGATCCAGACAAGCTCGCCGAGCGCCTGGGCACGCTCGAGCGTCTGGCTGGGCTGAGCCCGGCGCAGTCGCCGCCGTTGGTGGTGGCGTCCGTACGCGCGGCGATGGACCTGGTACTCGAGCTGGCCAGCTTCCGTGACAACCATCGCGTCGTGCGTCGTGGCCAGATCCTGCCGCCGGCCGAGACGGCCACCGAGTGGCTGCGGCTTGGCTACGAGCCGTCGCCGGTGGTCGACCAGCCCGGGCTGTTTAGTCGCCGTGGCGGCATCCTCGATATCTTCCCCCCCGGCGGGCAGCCCTTGCGCATCGAGCTGTGGGGCGACGAAGTCGACACCATTCGACTGTTCGATCCGGCCACCCAGCGGTCGACCGAACAGCTCGAGATGTGCACCATCGGGCCAGCGCACGAAGTCTTGCCGCGTCCACTGCCGCTGAGCCTGAAGCTGGACTCGGTGCGGCCGCAGTTCGCCGATCCCTTCCATCGGGACCTGCGCCTGCTGCACGACGGGACCCAGGCCTTCAGTGCGTTGGAGTTCTACCGCGGGTTCCTCGGTTCGGCCACGCTGGTCGATTACCTACCCGCCAACGGCATTCTCGCGCTGGATGAGCCGGACGCCGTCGCTGGTACGGCTCGCGAATTCGAGGAGCAGGTCGAGCAACTGCATACAGACTTGCTGGAACGTGGCGAGGTCCCGGCCGCCCTGGCCCGGCCCTACCGACCATGGGCCGAGATCCTGCGCGCACTGCCGCGCGGCACCACGCGCCTGGAGGTGCGGTTCGATCCGGATCGCGAAGGGCTGCCGTTCGTCCATGCGCCCAAATACGGCAGCCGCCTCGATCCATTTCTGTCGAGTCTGGTCGAACGACGCCACCCAACGTCGCTCGTGGTTAGCCAGCAGGCGAATCGCCTCTCCGAGCTGCTGCAAGAGCAGGGGGTCTCGAGTACGGTACGCGAACAGCTCGCGGCGCAGCCGGATGGCGTCGTGTTGGTCAACGGGCTGCTGAAGGAAGGGTGGGTCAGTGACGAGCTGGGGGCGGCGCTGTACACCGATAGTGAAATCTTCGGCTGGAGTAAGCAGCGCCGCTCAGCCCCGGCGCGCAGACCGGCCTCAGAGCGGGCCGCGGCGGCGCGCGATTCGTTCATCGCCGATCTGGCGATCGGCGATCTCGTGGTCCACGTCGATCACGGCATCGCCCGCTACGGCGGGCTGGTGCGCACACCCCTCGGCGCGGAACCCGGCCAGGCAACCGAGCTCGAGCTGCCCGGCCATGCCGAGTTCCTGCTGCTGCATTACGCCGAGGGCGACAACCTGTATGTCCCGATCTCGCAGGCCGACCGCGTCGGGCGGTACATCGGGGCAGGCGACGCCGACCCATCGCTCACGCGCCTGGGCAGCGGTGATTGGGTGCGTGCCAAAGCGAAGGTCCGCCGCTCGGTACGCGACCTCGCTCAGGAGCTGATGGAGCTGTACGGCGCGCGCGCGGCGCTCGAGGGCCACGCCTATGCACCCGACACGCCGTGGCAGATCGAGCTCGAGGGCAGCTTCCCATTCGAGGAAACACCCGACCAGGTGCAGGCGATTGCCGACGTCAAACGCGATATGGAGTCGCCACGACCGATGGATCGTCTCCTCGTCGGCGACGTCGGCTTCGGCAAAACCGAGGTAGCACTGCGCGCCGCGTTCAAGGCCGTCCAGGATGGTCGGCAAGTCGCGGTCCTGGTGCCGACGACGGTCCTCGCGCAGCAGCACTTCAACACGTTCCGCGATCGCCTGGCGGCGTTCCCGGTCAAGGTCGAGATGCTGTCGCGCTTCCGATCCGACAAAGAGCAGCGTCAGATCCTGCTCGGGCTGGGCAATGGCACGGTCGACATCTGCATCGGCACACATCGCGTGGTGCAAAGGGACGTCGAGTTCAAGAACCTCGGCCTGGTCATCATCGACGAGGAGCAGCGCTTCGGCGTTGCGCACAAAGAGCGCTTGAAGCAGCTGCGCCGCGAAGTCGACGTCCTCACGCTGACCGCGACGCCTATTCCCCGCACGCTGCACATGGGACTCGTCGGCGTGCGCGACCTGAGCATCCTGGAGACCGCGCCCGAAGCGCGTTTGCCAGTGCGCACCTATGTCACCGACTACGACGATGGCCTGGTCAGCGAAGCGATCCTGCGCGAGATCGATCGCGGTGGCCAGATCTACTTCGTCAACAATCGGGTGCAAGGCATCGAGACCATCGCGAATCGTCTACGCCGGTTGGTGCCTGAAGCGCGGATAGCGATCGGCCATGGTCAGATGCCCGAGGACCAGCTCGAGCAGACCATGCTCGCGTTTGCCGAGGGCGAGTTCGACGTTCTGGTGTGCACCACGATCATCGAGTCGGGGCTTGACATCCCGAATGCCAACACGCTCGTGGTCAACAGCGCACATCGGTTCGGGCTGGCACAGCTGTATCAGCTGCGCGGACGCGTCGGCCGCAGCGCGAGTCGCGCGTACGCGTATCTGCTGTACGCCAAGGAGATGAGCTTGAGCGAGATCGCGCAGGAGCGCCTCAAGACCATCTTCGAGGCGACCGAGCTCGGCGCGGGCATGCGCATCGCCATGAAGGACCTCGAGATCCGTGGCGCAGGCAATCTCCTGGGCGCCGCCCAGAGTGGCCACATCGCCGCCGTTGGCTTCGACCTGTACACCAAGCTGCTTGCCGAGCAGGTCGAGCTGCTCAAGTCGCACATGGACGGAACCGGGCGACTGCCCTTCGAGCGCAGCTCGGCATCATTCGACCTGCCGCTGAACGGGTTTATCCCGCCCGAGTACGTTGCGGACGACGCCGTTCGTTTGCGCTTGTACCAGCGCTTCTCAGCAATTGAGGCCGACGATCAATTGGCTGCGCTCGTCGCCGAAATGGAGGACCGCTTCGGCTCATTGCCCGAGGGGGCCCAGCACCTCGTCTACTTGACGAGCTTGCGGCTGCGGGCCGCGGACGGGGACGTCCAGACGATCACGGCCACCCGCGAGGAACTCATCGTCAAGTTCGACCGCTTGCCGGCCGTGAACGTTGAGCAACTGGCAAAGGCGGCCGGCGTGTCGCTCAAGCGCGGCAGCAATCAGCTGCGCTTTTCGCGCGGCACGGGTCTGGGCTGGATGGAACGGCTGTACGCGCTGGTGTCAGCGCTGCCGCGCCAGCACACCAACGGAACGACGGGTGACGGCCTACCCGATGTAATGGCCACAGCCTTACCCCCCATCTGTCATGCTGAGGCGAGGCACGAGCCCAAGGATCCGCTGGCACAGACGTATCGGCCCGCGGATCCTTCGCGGAGCCTGTCCTCGAGCGAAGCGAAGGGCTCAGGATGACAAGAGAACCTCAATGATGATCTGGCACGGCCCAGGCGGGGGCCCGGGCGGCCGCGGTCGTGGGCGACGCCTCGGCTCGGCGGCCGCGGCGCGCGTCGGGCTGACCGACACGCCCGGCGCCAACGGCACCAACGGCACGGCGACCCACGCTATTCCAGGGCCGCAGTTCGACGACGGCCCGCGCATGACGCCCAGGATGGTCTGGGCCAACGCCAAAACAACCTGGCACGGCTTCCGACGCGTCCTCGGCCTGGTCTGGGACGCGAACGCCCCGCTGACACTGGGCCTGGCCGTTCTGAATGTCGCACAGGGCGGTTTGCCCGCGGCACGGGTGTGGATCTCCAAGCTGCTCATCGACGAAGTCGTCGCCGCTGTCAGCAATGGCAGCGGAACCCAAGCGTTGCCCATGGTGCTGCTGCTGGTCGGACTGCAATTCGGCATCGGCGCGGTCGGCAATGTGCTCGGCACCGCCTCGAATATCTGCCAGCAGCTGCTCCAGGAGCAGGTGTCCAATCGCATCCAGCTGCTGGTCATGCGCCACGCAAACCAGCTCGACCTGGTCTTCTTCGAGCGGCCGAAGTTCTACGACCTGATCCAGCAGGTCCAGCGCGAAGCTGCGTTCCGCCCCGTCCAGATGGTGCAGACCGCGTTTGGCTTGATTCGGGGCATCCTGACGTTCCTGTCGCTGCTGGCCCTGCTGGTTAATCTCGAGTGGTTCATTGCCGCCGCGGCACTGCTGTCGCCGATTCCGGCGTTCATCTCGAGTGCGCGCTACGGCTGGCAGGGCTACCAAATGATGCGCTGGCAATCGCCATTACGGCGCATGATGAACTATCTGACCAATCTGATCACGACGGACACATACAACAAAGAGGTCAAACTATTCACGCTGGGTGACTTTTTCATCAGTCGCTTCCAGAACCTCTTCCAGCGCTACTACACGGAGCAGCGGGCGCTCGTGATTCGGCGTTATCTCGCCGCTTCAGCGTGGTCGATGCTGACCGTGCTCACGGGTGGGCTGACCTTCCTGTACGTTGCGTACCGGACACTGCTGGGCTCGATTACCGTCGGTGGTTTGACGTTGTACGTCCAGGCCGCTGACGGCGTCTCGCAAGCATTCTCGGGTGTCCTCAGCGGACTGCAGTCCATGTACGAGCACCAGCTGTACTTGACTACGTTGTTCGAGCTGCTCGACTTCAAACCGCTCGTGCGGGCACCGGACGATCCCAAACCGATCCGCCACCCAATGCACGAAGGCATCGAGTTCCGCAACGTGACGTACGCCTACGAAGGCAAGGACGAGCCGGCACTCGACGACGTCAGCTTCACGATCCAACGCGGCGAAACGATCGCGATCGTTGGACACAACGGAGCCGGCAAGACCACGCTGGTCAAGCTGCTCGCACGCCTGTACGACCCGCAGCAGGGCCAGGTGCTGATCGACGGGCGCGACGTGCGCGAGTACGACCCCGACGAACTGCGCGGCGAGTTCGGCGTGCTCTTCCAGGACTATGTCTCGTACCAGTTCTCGGCACGCGAAAACATCGGCATCGGGCGCGTCGAGCGACTGGACGACACCCCAGCGATCGCGGCCGCGGCGACCAAGAGCGGCGCGGCGTCGGTGATCGAGGGGCTGCCCGAGGGCTACGAGACCGTGCTGGGTAAGTGGTTCGACGGTGGCGTCAACTTGAGTGGCGGTGAATGGCAGAAGGTGGCGCTGGGTCGCGCGTTCATGCGCGAAGCCCAGATCTTGATTCTCGACGAGCCCTCCGCGGCGCTCGACGCCAAAGCCGAATTCGAGCTGTTTTCGCGGTTGCAGCAACTGGCGCACGGCCGGACCGCGATTTTCATCTCGCATCGCTTCTCCACGGTCCGCCGCGCCGATCGCATCCTGGTCTTCGAGCACGGACGGCTGATCGAGCAGGGCACGCACGAGGAGTTGCTCGCGCTGGGCGGCCGCTACGCGGAGCTCTTCAATCTTCAAGCCTCGTCGTATCGCTGATACGGACGTCTATCGGCTGGTGCACGGCGCGGCCGACGGCGCCCCTGGCCTGTTCGTCGACCGCTATGCCAACCTGCTCGTCGCGCACGCCGACACGCTGGCGCCCGTGCAGCAGTGGCAGGCTCAGCTTCAGAGTGCGCCTGCCGCGATTGCCAAGATCCACCCGCGACAGGCCAGCCGCGAGGCGCCTCAGGAACTGACGCTGTGGGGCCAGGTGCCTGACGAGGTGGTGGTCACGGAACGCGGTGTCCACTACGTGATTCGGCCTGGGGCCGGGCTGAATGTCGGGTTATTTCTGGACATGCGCGAGGTGCGCACCTGGCTGCGCGGCGTGGCGGCCGATCGCACCGTGCTGAACCTGTTCGCCTATACGTGCGCTTTCGGCGTGGTGGCATCGTTGGGCGGCGCACAACGCGTGTTGAACCTGGACCTGTCACGCGGCTATCTCGAGTGGGGTAAGGCCAACTATCGCGCCAACCGGCTCATGGTGGATGACCAGGACTTCGTGTTTGGCGATGCTCTGGACTGGCTGGGGCGGTTTGCACGGCGGCGTCAGACGTTCGACGTGGTCATCGTTGACCCACCCAGCTTCAGCACAAGCGGCTTCAGCGTCGAACGCGACTACCCGCGCCTGGTGAGCGCGGCAGCACGCGTGGTTTCGCCTGGGGGTATCCTGTTAGCCGCGACCAACCACGCGAGCACGACCGACAATCGCTTCGAGGCGTGGCTGCGCAGCGGGCTAGACTCAGCCGGACGGCGCGGCCGACTCGAGCAGCGCTGGCATGAGCCAGCGCCTGACTTCCCTCTGGTCGAGGGCCAGCACCCATATCTCAAGGTTCGCGCGCTCACGCTCGACTGACGGTAGGCCCCATGCTCGAACTCACCACGCTCATCCGTGACATTCCGGATTTCCCCAAGAAGGGAATCCTGTTTAAGGACATCACCACGCTCCTCAAGGAGCCGGCGGCGTTCAAACAGGCGATCGACCGGCTGACGGACCATGTCCGCGGCTACGAACCCGAAATCGTGATTGGCATGGAGTCGCGCGGGTTCATCTTTGCCGCGCCCATCGCCTACCTGCTCGACGCGGGCTTCGTGCCAGTGCGCAAGCTGGGCAAGCTGCCCGGCGAGGTCATCTCCACCGAGTATGAGTTGGAGTACGGCACCAATACGCTCGAGCTGCACAGCGATGCCATCGTTGCTGGCCAGCGCGTGCTGATCGTGGACGATCTGCTGGCGACCGGCGGAACGGTGTCGGCCACGATCAACCTGGTCGAGCGACTGGGCGGCAAGGTGATGGCCGTGGCCTTCCTGGTCGAGCTGACGGCGCTCAACGGCCGCGAACGTTTAGGCGACTACGAGGTCGTGTCGCTGATCAAGTTTTAGCTTGTCATCCTGAGCTTGCGAAACACACGTTCCGGCAAGCGGATCCTTTCGGCTGGTGGCTCGCCTCAGGATGACATCAGGCGGCCAGGTATTCAATAACCTCGCGCCGCAGGCCAGGCATCCGCCGCAGCTTGTTCAGTGCGGCCTGCTCGATCTGCCGAATACGCTCGCGGCTCACGCCCATCGATTCGGCCACCTCGGCCAGCGTCTGCTCTTCACCGCGCTCCAGACCGAAGCGCAGCTGAAGCACCCGCCGCTCGCGTGGGTCGAGCATATCCAGCGCAGCCGTGAGCCGCTCGGCGAGCTCGCGCGTTTCCACCTCGCGCATAGCCGCCTGCGTCGCGCTGTCATCGCCAAGCATGTCACCGCGGGTCATGTCCGAATTGTCGTTCAGCGGTGCTTCGATCGACAGCGGCGCCTGCGCCGCGCGGCGCGCCTCGATAATCCGCTCGAGCTCCAGCCCCAGGTGCAGCGCGACCTCTTCCAGGGTCGGCTCGTTGCCGGTCAGCGCCAACAGCTCACGCTCGGCGCGGGTCACGCGCGTCAGCAATTCGACAGCGTGGACCGGCAGGCGAATAGTGCGGCTCTGGTCCGCCAGCGAGCGCGTCATGGCCTGGCGAATCCACCAGTAGACATACGTGCTGAAACGGAAGCCGCGCCGCCAATCGAACTTGTCGACGCCGATCTGCAGCCCGATGTTGCCTTCCTGCACGAGGTCGAGGAACGACAGACCACGATTGAGATAGCGACGCGCGACCGAAACCACCAGGCGCAAATTGGATTCGATCAGGTGCCGCCGAGCGGCCTCGCCTTCGTCGGCGATCTGTTGCAGGCGGGCCATCTCGAAGTCCGACAGCGCCTCACCGGAAGTCAGTTTGGCAGCGGCCGATCGTCCGGCTTCCATGCGCTGGGCGAGTGAGACTTCGTCCTGCTGGTTGAGCAGGTCGTGGTTGGCGATCTCGCGCAGATACATCGCGCCTGCGCCACCGCTCAGCTCTTCCGAGATGCCGAGGTGGGCGAATACCGGCTCAGACGCTTCGGCGTCCGTCGCGGCGATCATTTCCGCGGTGGGCTCTGCGCTCTGCGCGAGCACCTCCGCGCGGCGAAGGGCGTCGTCGTGATTGACCATAGGGTTACCCCTATGATCGGCACGTGGAGGGCTAGGCTTTACACCCCGCCGGGAACGTCTGGGATGCTGGACAGGCCGACGCCGCGATCCCGCTCGTTGCGGCTGTGTACGTTGGCCTGTGCGCCAACTGCGCCGTCTTCGATCGTGAAGCTCAGCACGCGGCCGTCCTCGAGCTCGAGCTCACCGCCCAGGAAGGTGTGGGCGTCGTACACATCGGGATCGGCCGTCCCGGCTGGGACGATCATCTGCACCTTGCCGCCGCGAACCTCGATGTCGACGGCCTCGTCGCCCTCGGCGTAGTTGTCCAGCGACTGGGTCGGATCGCCAGTGGGCTCGCCGACGAACGCTTCTTGAACGTTGCGTCGTTTCACGCCCGAGTGCGGGAGCAGGATTCGTGCCCCGTCTTGATCCGCCTGCGGCGCTGGTGACAGCACGTGTACGCCGCCGTCCATCCACGCGTTAGCGCGACACCGCGGACGGTTCCGCCTTCGGCGGATAGCTGAGGCAATACGGGAGACGCCGCCAGGCGGAATCATCGGCTGGCGTGCGCTTACACTTCTAGCTGGCCCACCTCGTATGCGCACGCTTGAATACGACGCGCAGCAGCATGCCTTGCTGCTGGTCGATCAGACCCTACTCCCGCACGAGACCGTGATGGTCACCTGCCGTACCGCTGAGGACGTCGCGCACGCGATTCGTTCGATGCAAGTGCGCGGTGCCCCGGCCATCGGGGTCACCGCCGCGTATGGCATGGTGCTGGGCGCGCGCGCCTACTCGGGCAGCGATGCACAGGGGTTTGTCAGCCATCTGCAAACTGTGGACGCGTTACTGCGCAAGACACGGCCGACGGCGGTCAACCTGCATTGGGCACTCGACCGCACACTCGTCAAGGGCAGGGCGGTGGCGGAACGGGACGGCGTCGAGGCAGCCCAGCGCGAGCTGCTGCAGCTGGCAGACGTGATGGCTGAAGAAGACATCGAGGCGAACCGCAAGATGGGCGCATTCGGCCTGGACCTGGTGCCCAACGGCGCCAATGTGCTCACCCATTGCAACGCGGGTGCGCTGGCCACGGTTGACTACGGCACAGCGCTCGGCGTCGTCCGCGCCGCCCACGAAGCCGGCCGCGGCATCCACGTGTACGTCGACGAGACGCGGCCCTTCCTCCAGGGTGCCCGCCTCACGGCCTGGGAGCTCACGCAACTCGGCGTGCCGATGACGCTGATCACGGACAGCATGGCCGGCCACTTCATGAGCCGCGGCAAAGTCGACCTGGTCGTCGTCGGCGCCGATCGCATCGCCGCCAACGGCGACGTGGCCAACAAGATCGGTACGTACTCGCTGGCGGTGATCGCGCGCGAGAACGGCATCCCGTTCTACGTGGCCGCACCGATCTCGACAGTCGACCTGGCGCTTGCCAGCGGCGCCGACATCCCGATCGAGGAGCGCTCGTCTGCGGAAGTAGTCGAAGTGTCAGGCAGACGCATCGCGCCCGAAGGCGTCACGGCGGCGCATCCGGCCTTTGACGTGACGCCGAATCGTATGGTGACGGCGATCATCACCGAGCATGGCGTGCTGCGTGCGCCGTACGAACAGTCGCTGGCCGATGCAGTCCGCGGCGCGGCGGCGCCCGTCACTGCGCCTTGATGGCGCTGCACGAGCTACTCCAGCCCGAGGACCGCGCTGAGGTCGGCGTTTTTGGCGGTTCAGGCTTCTACAGCCTGATGGAAGGGCCGGTCGAGCAAGTCTCCGTCCAGACGCCCTTCGGCCCACCCAGCGACAACATTGCCGTCGGTCGCATCGGTAACGTCCGCGTCGCCTTTCTGCCGCGTCACGGACAGCACCACCGTATCCCGCCGCACGCGATCAACTACCGCGCCAACCTGTGGGCGATGGCTCAGCTCGGCGTCACGCGCGTGATCGCGCCCACCGCCGCGGGCAGCCTGCAGCCAGACGTCAAGCCCGGCGACTTTGTGGTGTGCGACCAGTTCGTGGATCGTACGTACGGCCGCGCCCAGACGTTCTATGACGGCCCACGGGTGGTGCACGTGTCGACAGCCGATCCGTATTGCCCAGACTTGCGCCAGCGCAGCGTCGACGTCGGCCGTGAGATGGGCATCGCGATGCACGACCGGGGCACCGTGGTCGTGGTCCAGGGGCCCCGCTTCTCCTCGCGGGCCGAGTCGAAATGGTTCGCCAATCAGGGCTGGGAAGTGATCAACATGACCCAGTATCCCGAGGTCGTCCTGGCCCGTGAGCTCGCGATGTGTTATGTCAACATTGCGTTGATTACGGACTACGACGTGGGGATCGAGGATATCGAACCGGTTACAGTTGAAGAGGTGGTGCGTGTGCTCAACGCAAACAACGAGCGCGTGCGCCGATTGATCGAGCGCTTGCTGCCAGGGCTCGCCGAGCAGCGCACGTGTGACTGTGCGCGGGCTCTCGAGCACGCCGTCATCAGCTAAAGGAGAGACCCGCATGGCTACCAGTGTCCAGGACAAGTCTGCGACGCCCGGCTACGACATCAAGGACATGTCACTCGCCGAGCAGGGGCTCGCCCGCATCCGCTGGGCCGAGGGCCAGATGCCTGTCCTGCGTAGCATGCGCGAGCAATTCGCACGTGACAAACCGTTGGCCGGCGTGCGGCTGGGCGCCTGTCTGCACGTCACGACCGAAACGGCCAACTTGATGATTACCTTGAAGGCAGCAGGCGCCTCGATTGCGCTGTGCGCGTCCAACCCGCTGTCGACCCAGGACGATGTGGCTGCCGCTCTCGCGGGCGAGTACGGAATTCCCACGTTCGCCATCAAGGGTGAAGACGAAGCAACCTATTACCGGCACATCGAAGCCGTTCTGGCGACGCGCCCGAACATCACCATGGACGATGGATGCGACCTGGTCAACGTGCTGCACACGAAGCACGCCGATCAACTCTCCGACGTTCTTGGCGGGACCGAGGAAACGACGACGGGCGTGATCCGTCTGCGCGCGATGACCCGCGACGGGCAGCTGAAGTTCCCGGTCATCGCGGTCAACGAGGCGCTGACCAAGCACATGTTCGACAACCGCTACGGCACCGGGCAATCGACGCTGGATGGGTTGATCCGGGCAACCAACGTCCTCTTGGCTGGCCGTACGTTTGTCGTGGCTGGATACGGTTGGTGTGGCCGCGGTCTGGCCTCGCGGGCGCATGGCATGGGCGCCCACGTCATCGTCACCGAGGTGGATCCGACGCGCGCGCTGGAGGCACTGATGGACGGCTATCGCGTCATGCCGCTGATCGACGCGGTGCGGCAGGCCGACATCGTCTTGACTGTGACGGGCGACGTGAACGTCGTCGACAAGCAGCACTTCGAAGCAATGAAAGACGGCTGCATCATCGCCAACTCGGGCCACTTCAACGACGAGATCAACATACCGGCGCTGGCGGAGATGAGCCGCTCGCAACGCGTCGCCCGCGAATTTGTGCGGGAGTATGAGATCAAGGACGGCCGGCGCATCTATCTGCTCGCTGACGGCCGCCTGTTGAACCTCGCTGCCGCCGAGGGTCATCCAGCCGCGGTCATGGACATGAGCTTCGCCAACCAGGCGTTGTCAGCGGTGCACATTGCTCATAACCATGGCTCACTGGCACCCGGCGTCTATGACGTGCCTCAGGAGATCGACAAAGACGTCGCCCGCCTGAAGCTCGAAAGCCTGGGCGTCAAGATTGACGCGCTAACCGAAGAGCAGCAGCGCTACCTGGCCAGCTGGGACATGGGCACCTGACGAGGGATCAGGGGTCAGGGCCAGGCGCCAGGAGTGGAAAATCGGGGTTATCGGGGTCTGGTCGCGTGGCAGAAGGCGATGGACCTCGCGGTCCTGGTGTACGAGGCTTCGAAGACCTGGCCCAAGGAAGAGGTCTATGGGCTCACCACTCAGATTCGTCGAGCGGCTGTATCGGTGCCGTCCAATATTGCCGAAGGCCACGGCCGTGCGACGACTGGTGAGTACATAAGCCACGTTGGTATCGCGTACGGGTCGCTGATGGAGCTTGAGACTCAAGCAGCGATCGCCGAGCGAATTGGCTATCTCAATGCCGAAGTGGCTCTCAAGATACGCGAACTTTCCGCAGAGGTCGGCAAGCTGCTGAACGGGTTAAGCAGCGCACTCAGCCGCCGCAACTGACTCCTGACTCCTGACTCCTAACTCCTAACTCCTAACTCCTAACTCCTAACTCCTAACTCCTAACTCCTAACCCCTGGCCCTGGCGCCTGACCCCTGGCCCTGGCGCCTGACCCCTGGCCCTGACCCCTGGCCCTGACCCCTGACCCGTGGCAGGTAACCTGTAGCCCGTGAGGGCGCTCATCACCGGCGTCGGCGGCTTTGTCGGACGCCACCTGTTGCAGCATTTGCGTGCTCAGGCCGACGACGTGTTCGGGCTTGGGCGCCCGAATGACTGCATTGGGCTGCCCGACGACGTCCAGGTCTTCATGGCCGACCTGAGCGAGCGCCAAGCAGTGGAAAATGTCGTGCGCGAGGTCTGCCCGGACGCGATCTACCACCTCGCGGCCCAGTCGTCGACCGGCGACAGCCTGGTCGATCCATGGGCCACGATTGGCAACAACCTGCTTGGCCAGTTGAACCTCTTCGAAGCGCTGCTGGCGCAAAACCAGCGGCCACGGGTGCTCGTCGTCGGCTCCTCAGATGAGTATGGCCACCTCCGACCAGAGGATGTGCCAACCAACGAGGACGTTCCCTTGAGACCGACAACGCCGTACGCCGTCTCCAAAGTCGGCCAGGATGTCATGGGCTACCAGTACTTCGCTCAGCACCAACTGCCGGTGGTGCGCGTCCGGCCGTTCAACCACACCGGTCCGGGCCACGATGCGCGCTTCGTCATCCCCAGCTTCGCCAAACAACTGGCCGAGATGGAAGTCGGCGAACGCGAACCCGTGCTCAGAGTGGGCAATGTCGACGTGGCGCGTGACTTCTGCGACGCGCGCGACATGGTTCGCGCGTACCGCATGGCCGTGGTGGCCGGTGTAACGGGCGATGTTTACAATCTCGGCCGCGGCCAGTCGATGCGCATCGCCGACATCGTCGACGAGCTCATTGGCCTGTGTCGAGTGGCGGTGCACGTGATCGTCGATCCGGCGTTGCTGCGACCGTCTGATGTGCCGCGCCAGGAGGCTGACACGCGCAAATTCACCGCGCTTACGGGCTGGCAGCCCGTCATCCCCTGGCACACCACACTACGAGAAACGTTGGATTACTGGCGAGACGCAGTAAATAGCCGTCAGCGAGCAGCTGTCAGCAGCCAGCCGCCAGGATGACAACTCGAGAGGAACTGAGTGCTGATTGCTGATGGCTGAATGCTGTTCTGAGGAGTGCCTGTGCGGGTCCTGATCACCGGTATCACTGGCATGGCCGGGAGCTTCCTGGCCGAATATCTGGCCGAGCACCACCCGGACGTGGAGGTCTTCGGAACCTTCCGCTGGCGCAGCAAGCTGGACAATCTCCAGGATCTGCGCAATCGCGGCCTGTTGAACGTGCTCGACGAAGGCCAGCGGATCACTGACCTGGCCAGCCTGAGAAGGTTCGTCAAGCCCGGCAAGATCACGGTGATCGACTGCGAGCTTCAAGACGCGAGCGCCGTCCGCGGCGTGATTCGCGCCGTCCAACCCGAGCGCATCTTTCACCTCGCGGCGCAGAGCTTCGTGCCCACTAGCTGGACCGCGCCCGCGGCCACGCTCAGCAACAACATCGTGAGTCAGGTCAACCTGTTCGAGGCCGTACGCGAAGCCAGGCTCGAGCCGACCATCCACATCGCCGGCTCGAGTGAGGAGTACGGCCTGGTTTATCCGGATGAGGCGCCGATCAAAGAGACGAACCCGCTGCGTCCGCTCAGTCCATACGCCGTGAGCAAGGTCGGCCAGGAGATGCTGGCGATTCAGTACTTCCGCAGCTACGGGATGAAATGCATCGTGACGCGCGGCTTCAATCACACGGGGCCGCGTCGCGGTCAGGTGTTCGTCACCAGCAGCTTCGCCAAGCAAATCGCTCAGATCGAGGCCGGCTTTCAGGAGCCCGTCCTTAACTGTGGCGACCTCGAATCCAGGCGTGACTGGACAGACACGCGGGACATGGTGCGCGCGTACTGGCTGGCCGCGGAACGCGGCGTGCCGGGCGAGGTCTACAACACCGGTACCGGGTCGTGCATGCGCGCTCGGGACATGCTGGACATCCTGCTCAGCCACACAACGGCCGACATCAGCGTCGAGCAAGATCCGTCGCGTATGCGTCCGAGCGACGTCCAGCTACTGTGGGCCAATGTCGACAAGTTCAAGCAGGCCACGGGCTGGGTGCCGGTGATCCCGTTCGACCAGACGATGGCCGACCTGCTCGGCTACTGGCGCGAGCGCGTGCGCATCCTCGGCCTACAACCGGTCGGGTCACGTGCCTAGCGAAGTTCAATTTGGGACTGACGGCTGGCGCGCGGCCATCGCGGACACCTACACCTTCGACAACGTCCGCCTGGCTGCGCAAGGCAGCGCTGAATACTTCAAGAGCTCAGGCATGGGCGCGCGCGGGGTGGCCGTGGGCTTCGACACGCGCTTTGGTTCGGATCGTTTCGCGCGTGCCGTAGCCGAGGTCCTGGCGGCCAACGGCATCCACGTGCTGTTGTCGGACCGATTTCAGCCAACGCCGGTCATCTCGTACTCGATCCTCGATCGGAAGCTCGACGGCGCGGTGATCATCACGGCGAGCCACAACCCGTCGACGGACAACGGCTTCAAAGTCAAGTCTGACGCTGGTGCGTCCGCATCGCCTGAGGTCATCGCCCAGATCGAAGCGGCGATCGAGCGTGTGGAAGCCGGCGCGTTGACGATCGAGCGCATGCCGTATGACCAGGCGGTCGCCGAGGGACGGGTCGAGGTATTTGACGCGACTCCGGCGTACGATGCGCAGATCGCGCGCCTGGTCGACCTGGAGCGACTGCGCACCGCGGGCGTCAACGTCGTGGCCGACTCGATGTACGGCACGGGTCAGGGCTATTTCAAGCGGCTGCTCTCGGGTGGTGCGACGCAGGTCGACGAGATCCGCAACGTGGTCAACCCCGCATTTCCGGGCATCGCGCCAGAGCCGATCCGGCCACACATCGACGAATTATGTCGAGTCGTCGTCGAACGTGGCGCGCGCCTGGGCCTGGCCACGGATGGCGATTCCGATCGCATTGGCGCGGTGACCGAGCAAGGCGAGTTCGTCAATCAGCACCAGGTTTTTGGCTTGTTGGCGCTCTATCTGACCGAGCAGCGCGAGCTGCGCGGGCCGGCCGTGCGCTCGGTGACAATGAGCAGCATGGCTGACCCGTACCTCGAGCGGCTGGGCCAGAAGGTGTTCGAGACGCCCGTGGGTTTCAAGTTCATCGGCGGCACAATGGTCGCCGAGAATGCCTTGCTGGGCGGCGAAGAAAGCGGTGGTTTTGGCTTCCGCGGGCACTTGCCCGAGCGCGACGCCATCGTCGCTGGCCTGTTTCTCGTGGATTTGATGGTGCGGCTGGGGCGCCCGATGAGCGGGGTGATGGCCTACCTGCGCGAGAAGCTTGGCGACTGGCACTACCTGCGCTACGACGCCCGCTATCCCGCCGCAGAGCGCTCGGCCATCTGGGACCGCGTCGCTGCCGCCAAACCGGCTGATCTCGATGGTTCGCCGGTGGTCTCGGTGGGCACGCGCGATGGCTACAAGTACTACGGCCAGGACGGTAGTTGGCTCCTGCTGCGCTTCTCGGGCACAGAGCCGCTGTTGCGCATCTACACCGAGACGACCAGCCCCGAACGGGTCCAGCGCCTATTGCAGCAGGGGCGCGAGCTAGCTGGCGTGTAGTTGGCACCCGGCTTGCGACCGTGATGGCTATGCCTGGAATCAGCAATCGACCAAAACGTGTCGAGGCCCAGAATCAACAGCGCGTGGAAACGCGCAAGGATGAGCTGCCCGATTTGGAACAGCAGACGAAGCATCAGCACCTGGTTGGCAAAGACCAGGAGCATGAGGTCGCCGAGCGCGATCGCGTAAGCGAAACCGGCGCGGGCCGCGGGCCCGAGCACAAGGGGCATTAGCTCAAGAGCGAACCGTGTAAGGTGTGGCCGTGACCGTGCGCACGGCCGCGGCGCGGGTAGCGCCGATCTCAGGGCGGCGGCAGCGCACGGTGCCGCTACTGGGTCTCGCGGCGGCCTTGGTGCTGGCGGTGGCGTTCGCCACGGCGATCGGGGCCGTGCCCATCCCGCTCAGCACCGTGCTGGGCGCCATCGGCCATCAACTGGGCATCGCAAGCGGCCCGACCACCTGGTCCGATGCCGATCAGACCATTGTCGTCTCCATCAGACTGCCGCGCGTCGTCGCCGCCGCGCTGGTCGGAGCGGCGCTCGCAGTCTCGGGTGTGCTGTACCAGGGCCTGCTGCGCAACCCGCTGGCTGACCCGTTCGTCATCGGCGCCTCCGGCGGTGCGGCGTTTGCGGCGACCATTGCGCTGGTGTTCTTGCCATCACTCGGCGTCGTTATTGGCTTTGGCGCGGTGCCGTTGTGTGCCTTCGCCGGCGCACTCCTCGCGGTCGCACTCGTCTATCAGCTGGCGCGAGTTGGCTCGACAACGCCACTCACTACGCTTCTCCTGGCGGGCTTCGCCGTAAGCGCGCTGATGAGCGCGGGCGTGTCGCTGCTGATGGTCATGAGCGACCGACTACAGCTACGCTTGCGGTCACTCTTCGCGCTGCTCACCGGCGGCATCTCGGTCGGCGGCTGGGACCAGCTACTGATCATCACGCCGCTCATCCTCGTCGGCCTCGCGGTTGCCCTGCTGTACGGGCGCATTCTGAACGCCTTCGCGTTGGGTGAAGAAGGCGCTGCCTACGTCGGCGTCGAGGTCGAGCGTCAGAAAGCATTCATCGTCGTCGTCGCCACCTGGTTGACCGCCACCGCTGTGACGATCAGTGGCCTGGTCGGCTTTGTTGGGCTGGTTGTGCCGCATACGCTGCGACTGCTGCTCGGGCCCGATCATCGACTGCTGCTGCCCGGTAGCGCCCTGGCAGGGGCGGTGTTCGTAGTGCTCATGGACGCCCTGGCACGTTATGCCATCAGGCCAGCTGAGCTCCCATTGGGTGTCCTGACTGCCGTCGTAGGCGGGCCGCTGTTCCTGTGGCTGCTGCGCCGGGCGAGACGCGGCTACGTGCTGTGACCGCGCTCCAGGCCACTGACCTTCGCTTCGGCTATCGGGGGGGTGGCTTCAGCCTCGATGTTCCCGATCTGTCGCTCGCCGTGGGCGAGATGGTGGCGCTGCTCGGGCCAAACGGATCGGGCAAGACGACGCTGCTGCGGCTGCTGAGTGGCGTGCTGCAGCCGGTGCACGGGCAGTCCAGCCTGCTGGGTCAAACCCTTCGAAGCCGAAGGCGTAAGGTCATCGCACGGCAATTGGCAGTGGTCCCCCAGAACGCGTCCGTGCCGTTCGCCTTCACCGTGCGTGAAATCGCCACGCTGGGGCGTACGGCATATGCACGGCTGCTGCGGGATGAGACGCATGCGGACCGTGAAGCTGTCAACCGCGCTCTACATGTCACACGCTTGGCGCCTCTATCTGAGCATCGCTTCGATGAGCTTTCGGGGGGCGAACAGCAGCGGGTACTGCTGGCCATGGCCCTCGCGGCGATGCACGACCTCAACCTTGCCGCGTTGTATTTTCCGCGCCTGCTGCTCATGCGCGAAGGCCGCATCGTGGCAGACGGACCGCCGGCCACGGTCCTGACCGTCGAAGCCATCCGCGACGTGTATGGGGCCGAGACGGTTGTCGAGCGGCATCCCACACACGGCGTGCCGCAAGTCCTGGCACGACCCGGCGCACCCGTGTGAGCGGCCTGCTCAATGCGCTCGCGTTCCTCACTCGGCTGCCCGTGCCGGCCATGGAGACGCGCCTCGAGAACACAGTGGTATGGCTGCCGGTCGTCGGTGTTCTGCTAGGCGTCATGCTGGCCATCGTCGACCTCGGCCTGCGCGCCCTGCCCGTCTCGTCACTCGTCATCAGTACCGTCCTGGTGGTGCTGTGGCTGTTGCTGACGGGCGCATTGCACGCCGACGGCCTCATGGATACTTTCGACGCCGTCTTCAGCCACGCCACCCCCGAGCGGCGACTGGAGATCATGCGCGACCCGCGCTCAGGCGCATTTGGCGTTGTGGGCATCGTCTCTATTCTCGTGCTCAAAATCGCCAGTCTTGATGCGTTGCCGGTCGGCGTCCGAGTGGGCAGCCTCGTCCTGGCGCCAACACTTGGTCGCTGGGCGATTGTCCTGCTTGCCACCGCCTTTCCCTACGGACGCCCTTCGGGCATGGGTGCTCCACTCAAAATGGCTGCGACGCCTCGAGCGCTGGCGCTGGCATCGCTGGTCCCGATCCTGGCCTGCGCGGTCATGTGGCCGTGGGGCCCGCTGTTAGGCGCGCTCGCCGCGGTCGCCGTGCTGCTATTGGGTCGCTGGCTGGTCAGTCTGTTGCCAGGCCTGACAGGCGACTGCTATGGCGCTGGATGCGAGATCGTCGAGACGGTCGTCCTGCTCGCCGCTGGCCCGCTGGCGCACGTGCTCGCGTGAGCCGCCCGGCGCTGCTGTTCGCGGCTGCGCTGGAACGTGCCGAGGCCCTGGCCAAGCGCTGGCGCGGCCAGCGGCCAGCGTTCTGCTGTGTTCTAGCGCACACGGACACCTGTCTGATTCCCGGCTTGTCGGCCGCGGGCGTGAGCGAGGCGCTGCGCCCACTGACGCCGGCCGCCGACGCGGAAGTCGTGCTGCTGGGCGCGCCGCGTTGCCTGCCTACGTTGCCCAGCAATCCGCTCGGTGCGCCCGGCCCGGCGGCGATCACGCGTGCGGCGGTCCAGCTTGGCGCGCTGCCGACAAGCTTCGTGGGCACCGGCTTGAGCGTGTGGCCCGAAACTGCTTGTCAGCGCTTCGACGGGCCGCCGGGCGCCAACATCGAAGGCGGCGAGGCGGTCCCACACGCCCAACGCCTCTTCGAAGCCGGCTACCGGCTCGGCGTAGAGCTTGCGCGAGATACGCCCTACATCGTGCTCGGCGAGAGCGTGCCGGGCGGCACGACGACGGCGTTGGCACTGCTACTGGCGCTGGGCTACGCGGCCGAGGGTCGCGTCAGCGGTAGCCAGCCAGGCAATGCGCATGCGCTCAAATCCCGCGTGGCGCATGCAGCCCTCACAGCCGCCGGTCTCACGCGGGGAGACGGTCTGGCGGATCCCATCGGCGCCGTAGCCCAGATCGGCGATCCGATGCAAGCAGTAGCGACAGGGGCCGTGCTCGGCGCCGCCGCGCACGGCACGGCGGTCCTCCTTGCAGGCGGCTCGCAGATGCTGGCTGTGGCCGCCATGGTCAAAGCCGTGGCTGGCGCAGATGCGCTGGGCAGTGTCGCCATTGGCACCACACGCTGGATCGTGGCCGATCCCGCCGCGGACGTCACTGGCCTTGCCGCGGACATCGAGCCGACACTGCCGATCCTCGCGGCGAACCTCGATTTCAGCAAATCGCGTCACGAGGCGCTGCACGCGTACGAGCGGTTCATGGTCAAGGAAGGCGTCGGCGCCGGCGGCGCCTGCGTCGCCGCACTCCTGGCGTCGGGCACGTCGATCGACCCGCTCGAGGCGGCCATCGACCAGGCGTATGACGACGTTCTTCGAGGAGTGAGGATCGAGGGATGAGGAGTGGGGACTGGAGGATGCTTTCATACACTTACCTGGCCTTGTCCCTCACTCCCCACTCCCCCCTCCCCACTCCCCAGTGATTCGACCCATCCTGGTCGTTGGCAACTCCGTTCTGCGGCAGAAAGCCAAGCGGATCAGCCAGGTCGACAAGCCAATTCAGCGCCTGATCGACGACATGATCGAGACCATGCGCGCCGCGCCTGGCGTCGGCCTCGCAGCGCCTCAGATCGGCGTGCCGCTGCGCCTGGCCGTTATCGAGGTCGACGAGAAAGTGACCGTCATCATCAACCCGGAAATTGTGAAGACCTCTGGTGAGCACGAGCTCGACGAAGGCTGTCTTTCGGTGCCCGGGTTCTGGGGTCAGGTCAGTCGCGCCGAGAAAGTCTCGGTCAAGGCGCTCGACCGCAACGGCAAGGAGCAGCGCATCCGCGACGCCGAGGGCCTGTTCGCGCAGGCCCTGCAGCACGAGATCGATCACCTCGACGGGCGGCTGTACATCGATCGTATGGACTCGCTCGACCGCCTGCAGCGATCGGAGCCCCTCCGCAAACCTGAGGCTGAGGCTCGACGCCTGCGCCGCGAGCAGGGCCTGGACGAGGACGAGGCAGAACCCGCATGAGCCGGCCTTTGATCGGTTTGACCATCGGCCCATCGCAGACGGAGCCCAGCTACTTGCGCCTGCGCAGCACCTACTCACACGCTGTCGAAGCCGCCGGTGGCCTGCCCGTCCTGGTGCCCCCGCTCGACGACAGCGCGGCGCTGATCGAACTGCTTCAGCGCCTGGATGGCATCGTGCTCCCCGGCGGGCTCGACGTGGACCCCAGTGAATACGGCGAGACGCCGCATCCGCTGACTGAGGTCAATCGCCGGTTAGACGATCTGGAGCTGGCGGTGGCGCGTTGGGCGGGTCAGTCACATGTGCCAACGCTGGGTATCTGCCGTGGGCAGCAGTTGATCAATGTCGCCTTGGGCGGCTCGCTGATCCAGCACATCGAAGGCCATCAGCAGCCAGGCTCACGCAGCGACCTCGCGCACGGTCTACGCATCGCCCCTGATTCGCGGCTGGCGCACATCATGGCTGCGACTGATTGTCAG
>WNGB01002137.1_pt1 | contig 41494 bp, 37 predicted proteins | sample 5400681 | NCBI WGS metagenome assembly WNGB01 (sample SAMN13153367, study PRJNA577476) | soil metagenome | isolation source: 115 cm soil or saprolite under grassland replicate 2 | place: USA:California | collected 2016-06-15 | reverse complement strand
CCCCTCTACGGGCGCGAGCCGCTCTACGGACTCATCGTGACCTTCGGCCTGGCCATGATCTTCCGCGAGGGCGCGCGCCAGGTGTTCGGCGGCGACATGCGCCGGATCCTGCCGCCCATCGAGGGCTCGATTCCGCTCCTGGGCATGACCTATCCGAAGTACCGGCTCTTCCTGCTCGGCGTCTCGTCGGTCCTCCTCCTGGGCATCTGGCTCTTCTTCACCCGGACCCGCGCCGGTATCGTCGTCCGCGCCGCCGTCCAGGACGCCGAGATGCTCGACGGCCTCGGCGTCAACGTGCCGCGCGTCTTCACCCTGACCTTCGCGGGCTCGGCGGCCCTCGCCGCCATCGCGGGCCTGCTGCTGGCCCCCGTGTTCACCGTGTATCCACAAATGGGCGTCGAGATGATCCTGCTCGCCTTCATCGTGGTGATCCTGGGGGGGATCGGCTCGCTGGGGGGCTCGGTGGTCGCCGCCTTCGTGATCGGCATCGCCCAGAGCCTGCTGACGCTCTGGATGAACCCGCAGCGCGTGGCCATCGCCATCTTCGGGATCATGATCGTGGTCCTGATCGTCCGCCCGCGCGGCTTCTTCGGCCGCGAAGGTGTCCTTGAGTAAGATCCTCTCCTGGCGGGGGTGGCTCGTCTTCGCCGCCCTGGCCGCGCTGCCCCTGATCCCGTGGATGTCGAAGTACTACCTGCTCCTCGCCTTCGACGCGCTCCTGTTCGGGGCGGTTGCCCTGAGCCTCGACCTCCTGATGGGCTACGCAGGCCTCGTCTCGTTCGGTCACGCCGCCTTCTTCGGCCTGGGCGCCTACTCGACGGCCGTACTGCTCGAGCGCGGTGTCCTGTCCCTCTGGCTCTGTCTGGGGCTCGCGGCGGTCGTGGTGGGAGCCTACGCGCTCGCGGTGAGTTACTTCGCCACCACGCGCCGGGGCATCTACTTCGCGCTCCTCACCCTGATCTTCGCGGAGGTGATCTACACCTTCTTCCGCTATACGCAAACCTTCGGCGGCTCCGACGGCATCCAGGGCTTGCCGCCGTCCCAGGTGTGGCCGGGCGTCGCCATCGACACCCCGGCCCGGCTCTACTATCTCGTCGTCGCGTACCTGCTGCTCGCGTACCTCGCGTGCCGGGCGCTCGTCCGTTCCCACTTCGGCCAGGTGCTCGTAGCGATCCGCGAGAACGAGGACCGGGCGCGCTTCCTCGGCTATAACGTTCAGCGCTACAAGATGGGGGTCTGCATGATCTCGGCCGTCCTGACCGGCCTCGCCGGCGCCCTCTATCCGGGCCGCGCGGCCTACGCCACGCCCGATCTCCTGCACTGGAGCATATCGGGCGAGTTCCTCATCATGGTCATGATCGGCGGGCTCGGGACGCTCGTCGGCCCCATCATCGGCGGCGTGTTCTTCACCGTGCTCCAGGAGAAGGTGTCGTCCTACGTGCAGTGGTACAACATCGTGATCGGGGTGGTGCTGGTTCTCATCGTGCTCTTCGTGCCGCGCGGGCTCCTGGGTTTCCGTCATGCGCTGCGCCGGCGACCCGGGCGGGAGGCCGCGTGAGCCGAGGCGGGGCGATGCTCGAGGTCGCGGGCGTCTCGAAGAGCTTCGGCGCGCTCGCGGCCCTGGCCGGCGTCAGCTTCACGGTGGGGGAGGGTGAGGTCTTCTCCGTCATCGGCCCCAACGGCGCAGGCAAGTCGACGCTCTTCAACGTCATCAGCGGCCTGCACGTCCCCACGGGCGGCCGTATCGTCCTTCGGGGGACGGAGATCACGGGTCGCCCGCCGGAAGTCATCAACCGGCAGGGCCTGGCGAAGACGTTCCAGATCACGAACATCTTCCCCGGCATCTCCGTGTACGACAACGTGCGCGTGGCGGCGCAGTCGCGCACGCCCGTCTCGGGCCGCCTGCCCTCGCTCTGGCGGAGACCGGATGTCGAGGGGTCCGTCATGGATCTCTTGGGCGCGTTCGGCCTGACCGCGCGGCGAGGCGATCTCGCGCAGAACCTCTCTCACGGCGAGCAGCGCTATCTGGAGATCTGCCTCGCCCTCGCCACCGAACCCGCGCTCCTGCTCCTCGACGAGCCGACGGCGGGGATGACGCCGGGAGAGACGAAGGAGGCGACGGCGCTGATCCGGCGGATCGCGCTCGACCGGGGCCTCACCGTCCTGCTCATCGAGCACGACATGAGTGTCGTGATGGGGATCTCCGACCGGATCGCCGTGCTCCACTTCGGGGAGAAGATCGCCGAGGGGCCGCCGGAGATCATCCGCAGCGACCCGAAGGTGCTCGACGCCTATCTGGGCGGCGGGGACGACTAAACTTTGCTCCGGATCCGGGATCTCCACGCGGGCTATGGGGCCACCCCGATCCTCTTCGGGGTCTCCCTCGAGGTCCAGGAGGGAGAGGCGGTGGCGCTCCTCGGCAAGAACGGGATGGGCAAGAGCACCCTCATGAAAACGGCCATGGGCTTCATCAAGCCCACTCGTGGCGCGATCGAGTTCGAGGGCGGCGACCTGACACGGATGACGCCGCATCAGATCGCGCGCCGCGGCGTGGGCTTCGTGCCGGAGAACCGGCGGATCTTTCCCGGCCTCACCGTGCGCGAGAATCTGGAGCTGGGCCTCTCGGCGGTGCCCCAGCGCTCAGCCCCGCTCCGCCGGGAGCGCCTCGAGGCGGTGTTCGGGCACTTTCCCAGGCTGAGCGAGCGCATCGACCAGCCGGCCAAGACGCTGTCCGGCGGCGAGCTGCAGATGCTCGCCATCGCGCGCGTGATGATGGCGGGGGCCCGGCTCATCCTCATGGACGAGCCCACCCAGGGCCTCGCTCCCGCGCTCATCCGCCACATCCGGGACATGATCCGCGAGCTGAAGCGGCTCCGCATCACCGTCCTGCTCGTCGAGCAGAACGCGCGGGTGGCGCTCGCCGTGTGCGATCGCGGCTACATCATGGAGAAGGGATGCATCGTGTTCGAGGGGTCCTCGACGGAGCTGCGTCAGAGCCCGGTGACCCGTGAGAAGCTGGGCGTCTAGCAGCCTCCTCGGGGCCACTCGGCGGCAATCCGTCGTCCGGCTGGGATTGGCGATCGCGATCTTCGCGGTCGGGCTCTGGGCCCTTCCGTCGCGGCGGGCCGATGATGAAGGTGGCCATCACGGAGAGCACGCCCGCCCCCTCGACGCCTTCGAGCGGGCGGGCGTGACCGAGCTGACGGAGGGACAGCGAGGCCCGCGACTGCGGCTCCGCACCTTTCCGGACAACGCCCACGCCTCCCTGGAGGACTTCGCGCGCAGTCTGGTGCTCGTGAACTTCTGGGCCACGTGGTGCACACCCTGCACGGCCGAGATGCCGACGCTCGAGGCGCTGTGGGCGGAGTACCGCGGGCGCGGGCTGGTCGTGCTCGGCGTATCGGAGGACCACGCGGCGCCGCGCGCTCTCCTCGATCCGTACATCAGGAATCACGGGCTCACCTTCCCGATCCTGCTGGACCCCGATGGCAGTGCGGCCCGGAGGTGGCGCGTCACGGGGCTGCCGGCGACCTTCGTCGTCCGGCCCGGCGGCGAGGTGGCCGGCATGGCCGTGGGCGCGCGCGAGTGGAACAGCCGGGAGATGCGCGCCCTCATCGAGACGCTGCTTCCCCCGCCTCACTGAGGCGGGAAGACACGAGCTGATCGGCTTGACATGCGGGGGCGCCCTCTTCTACCCTCGGCGCTGCGATGACTGCCGTCGGCTTCGTGACACGATCCCGCTGATGGCCTCATCGATGACGCGGTCCCCGCGGAAAGATGCACGCTCGGCGCTCCCGCGCGCGATCGACTCGAAGAACAAGGGCAAGGTCCGGCTCGTCCCGTGACGCTTGCCCAGCTGCTCGAGCGTGCCGCGCGGCGGCGGCCGTCCGCCGATGCCGTCGTTGATGGCGCGCGGCGGCTGAGTTACGAAGACCTCGCCGGTCAGGTGGCGCGACTCGGACGGGGCTTCGTGCGGCTCGGTGTGGCCAGGGGCGATCGCGTGATGATCGCGCTGCGGAACCGGCTCGAGCACGTCCTCGCCTACTGGGCGCTGCAGATGATCGGGGGCGTGCCCGCGCCGGTGAACTTCCGCTTTGCCGCGGAAGAGATGCGGTACGTCCTCGAGGACTGCGGAGCAGCGGTGGTCCTGCTCGAGGCGGCGACGGCCCCCGTGGTGCTCGAAGCCGCGGCGGGGCAGCCGGTGCGCCTCGTGTTCGTCGGCAGCGATGGGCCGCCGGGCGCGCTGGCCTTCTCCGAGCTCCTCGCGTTGGGAGACGGGCACGGAGACCACGGGCGCGCTCTCGTGGAGGGCGATCTCTCGCTGATCCTGTACACGTCGGGCACGACGGGGAGACCCAAGGGTGTCCCGAGGACCCACAGGAACCACGCCGCGGGAACGCTTGCCCACGTGATCCAGTGCGGGTATGGATGGCTCGAGCGGACGCTCGGCGTCATGCCGCTCTACCACACGATGGGGATCCACTCGCTCACGAGCATGGCGGCGGTGAACGGCTGCTTCGTCTGCCAGCCCGACTGGAGCGCCGCCGGCGCGCTCGAATTGATCGCGTCGGAGCGGCTGACCGCGCTCTACCTGATCCCCACGCTGTTCCATGACCTCGTCCATGCCCCCGAGTTCTCGGCCGCCAAGGTCGGGTCGGTGCGGAAGCTCGCCTACGCGGGAGCGTCCATGCTCGCCCCGCTCACCGAGGCCTGTGTCACGGCTCTTCACCCCGAGGTTTTCGTGAATCACTACGGCTCCACGGAGATCTATACCTTCTCCGTCCGCCCCGATGTCCACAACAAGCCGGGGTGCGCCGGCCGGCCCGGTATCCACTCGACCCTCAAGGTGGTCGTCGCCAGCACCGACCGCCGGGTCGGCCCCGTGGAGACCGTCCCTCCGGGCGAGAAGGGCGAGATCGTGGCCAGCCTCGACTCGGATGAGGCATTCGCCGGCTACTGGCAGCGGCCTGATGCCGACGCCCGGGCGCTGCGGGACGGCTGGTATTTCACGGGCGACATGGGGTACATCGACGCGGACGGCGAGCTCTTCGTGTCGGGACGCGTGGACGACATGATCATCACCGGGGGGGAGAATGTCCACCCCGTCGAGGTGGAGGACGTGCTGGCCAGACATCCGCAGGTGAGGGACGTGGCGGTGGTCGGCGAGCCGGACCCGAAGTGGGGCGAGCGCGTGGTGGCCTTCGTCGTGCCGGCGGCGGGCACGGTCACCGCCGCCGCCCTCGACGCGCATTGCCGGGAGAGCCGGGACCTTGCGAACTTCAAGCGGCCGAGAAGGATCGTCTTCGTGAAGGAGATCCCGAAGACGGCCTCGGGGAAGATCCTTCGCCGGCTCCTGCGGGAGGGCCACTACATGGAGGTTCAGGGATGAGCGAGTTCCTGCGGGTGGAGCGCGCGGGCGCGGTGGCGACCGTCTGGATCGATCGGCAGCCCAAGATGAATACGATGACGGTGGCGATGCGGAACGAGTTCCCCGGCATCTTCGCGGGGCTGGAAGCCGACGACGCAGTCCGGGTCATCGTGGTCCGCGGCGCCGGCGGCAAGGCCTTCAGCGCCGGGGGGGACGTCGCCGAGTTCCTCACCCTGGCGCCTGCCGATCTCGAGATGTGGGGCGACACGCTGACGTCCGCCGAGCGGTGCCGGAAGCCGGTCCTCGCCGCCATCGACGGATTCACCATGGGTGCCGGTCTGGAGCTGGCGGTGGCGTGCGATTTCCGGATCGCGACCCTCCGATCCGAGTTCGCCTTCCCGGAGATCCGGCTGGGCATGATCCCCGGGAGCGGCGGTACGCAGCGCGCGCTCAGGCTCATCGGGATGACGCGCGCCAAGCTCTTCATGATGACCGGCCAGCGCATCCCGGCGGAGCGCGCGGAGGCGTGGGGGCTGATCACCCAGGCCGTGCCCAACGACGGGCTGGACACGGCGGTGGCGGCGCTGGCCGGGGAGCTGGCCGAGCGGGCCCCGCTTGCCCTCCGCACGCTCAAGATGGTGCTCGACCGGGGAGCCGACGCCCCGCTGGAGACCGCCCTCGAGCTCGAGCGCAAGGCCTACGCGTGGCTGCGCTCGACCCACGATTACGCCGAGGGCGTCACGTCATTTCTGGAGAAGCGCTCCCCGAAGTACACGGGGCGGTGAGGGAAGGGCAGGAGGGAGCGTGTGAGCGATCAGAGGGCCACGGCGCCGAGCCCGGCGAATCCCGCCGCGGACGCGAAGGGCTGGATCGGCCGGCCCGTCAAGCGCATCGAGGACGCGCGGCTCCTCACGGGGCGCGGCAGCTTCGTCGACGATCATCCCCCGATCGCCAACATCCACGCCGCGGCCATCGTCCGGTCGCCCCACGCTCACGCGCGCATTCTCGGCTACGATGCCTCGGCGGCGCTCCGGATGGACGGCGTGGTCGGGGTGATCACGGGGACGGACGTCGCGCGGCTCACCCGGCCCTTCTCCGTCGGGGTCACCGCACCCGTGCACTACTACTGCACCGCCACCGACAAGGCGCGCTTCGTCGGAGAGCCCGTGGCGGTGGTGGTGGCCCGCAACCGGTATCTGGCCGAGGACGCGGCGGACGCGGTGGCGGTCGAGTACGAGCCGCTCCCCGCCGTCGTGGACGTGGAGCGGGCCCTCGACCCCGGCGCCCCCGTGCTCCACGAGGCGGTGGGCTCCAACGTAGCCGGCCACCGGCGGCTCGTGTACGGAGAGCCCGACCGGGCCTTCGCGGAGGCGGACATCGTGATCCGCGAGCGCTTCCGCTTCCCGAAGTACGGATCGACGCCCATCGAGACGTACGGCGTGATCGCACGCTGGGATCCGCTGGAGGGCGCCTACACGGTCTGGTCGAACTTCATGGGGCCCTTCATCATGCACCCGCTGACCGCCCGCGTGCTGGGGGTGCCCGAGAACAAGCTGCGCTTCATCGTACCGCCGGACATCGGTGGAAGCTTCGGCATCAAGTCGAGCATGTATCCGTACATGGCGCTGATCGCGCTGGCCGCGCGGTGCACCGGCGTGCCGGTCAAGTGGATCGAGGACCGGCACGAGCACCTGCTCGCATCCTCGAGCGGGACGGACCGCGTCGCCTACCGGGAGCTCGCGGCGCGCGAGGACGGCACGGTGCTCGGCATGCGCTACCGGTGGCTGGACAATGTGGGCGGATACATCCGCAGCCCGGAGCCGGGGTGCAGCTTCCGCCCCATCGGCAACTTCGTCGGCCCCTACCGGTTCCAGCACCTGGAGGTGGACACCTCCGTGGTGATGACCAACAAGAGTCTCACGGGCCCGAACCGCGGCTACGCGTGCGGACACCTCTACTTCGAGACCGAGCGGATGATGGACCTGCTCGCCGAGCGGGTCGGGCTGGATCCCGTCGAAGTCCGGCGGCGCAACCTGCTCCAGCCCGGGCAGTTTCCCTACCGGACGCCGACGGGCGGCCTCTACGACAGCGGCGACTACCCCGCCGCCCTCGACAAGGCGGTCGAGCTCGCGCGCTACGCGGAGCTTCGCCGCGAGCAGGCCGCGGCCCGGGCGGCCGGGCGGCTCTTCGGGATCGGGGTGGCGTTGGCGGTGGATCCGTCCGTCTCAAACATGGGGTACGTGGCGACGGCCCTTGATCCGCAGTTCCGCGCGAAGCCCGAGTACCTGCCCAAGTCGGGCGCCGTCGACGCCGCCACCATCAAGGTGGACCCGGCCGGGCGCGTGACCGCGATTCTCGCCACGACGCCCCAGGGTCAGGGGCACCAGACCGTCGTGTCGCAGATCGTCGCCGACGAGCTGGGGCTCGTGCCCGACGACGTGACGGTGGTGGACGAGATGGACACCCTCTCGCGCTTCTGGTCCATCTCTTCCGGCACGTACTCGAGCCGGTTCGGCTCCGTCGGAACCAGCGCCGTCGCCCTCGCCGCCCGCAAGCTCAAGGCCAAGCTCGTCGAATACGCGGCGCACCTCATGGATCGTCCAGCGGAGCAGCTCGAATTCCGCGCCGGTTCGGTCCGGCTGCGGAGCGGCACGGGCCCATCGTACTCGATCAAGGATCTGGCGGGGCGGGCCCACTGGAACACGGAGTCGCTGCCCGACGGCATGGAGCCCGGCCTCCAGGCGACGGCGGTGTTCGGGTTCACCGTCTCGAAGGCCGTCGACGAGAACGACTGCGTGAACTCGTCGAACACCTACGGCTTCATCGCCGAGGTGATGGCGGTGGAGGTGGATCCGGAGACCGCCGCCATCAAGATCCTGCGCTACGCCACCGTCCACGACGCCGGCACCATCATCAACCCCATGATCGCCGAGGGGCAGATCCACGGGGGCGCCCTGCACGGGCTCGGGGGCGCGCTCTACGAGGAGCTCCAGTACGACGAGGGCGGACAGCTCCTCACCGGCACCTTCATGGACTACCTGGTGCCCACGGCCGTCGAGGCCCCCGTGATCGACATCGCCCACGTCGTCTCGCCCTCGCCCCTCACGCCGCTCGGCTCCAAGGGGCTGGGCGAGTCCAGCTCCATGACCGTGCCGGCCGTCATCGCCAATGCCGTGAGCGACGCTCTGGCGCCGATCGGCGTACGGATCACCGAGCTCCCGATGTCGCCGTCGCGGCTCTGGGAGCTGATTGACGGCGCGCGGACGTCCGCGGGCAAGACATGAAGCCGCCCAGGTTCGACTATCACGCCCCACCCACGGTCGACGAGGCCATTGCGCTCCTGACCCGCTACGGCGGCGAGGCCAAGTTGCTGGCCGGGGGGCAGAGCCTCGTCCCGCTCCTGAACTTCCGCCTCAGCCGCCCGGCGGCGCTGGTCGATCTCAACCGCATCCCGAGCCTTGCCTATATCCGCGAGGCCGATGGCTACGTCCGGCTCGGGGCGATGACGCGGCAGCGGACCATCGAGTTCTCGCCCGTCGTCCGGCGTCGTCTCCCGCTGCTGGCGGAGGCGACCGCCTTCGTGGGACACCTGCCCATCCGCACGCGCGGGACGATCGGGGGAAGCCTGGCCCACGCCGACCCGGCGGCCGAGTACCCGGCCACGCTCACCGCGCTGGGCGGGGAAGTCGTCGTACGGGGACCGCGCGGGGAGCGAACCCTCCAGGCGGGTGACCTGTTCCAGTCCTATCTGGCCACGGCACTGGGGGCGGATGAGGTCCTTACCGAGGTCCGGTTCCCGGCCATGCCGGACGGGGCCGGCTTCGCCTTCGAGGAGTTCAGCCGGAGGCACGGGGATTTCGCCATCGTCGGGATCGCCGCGATGGTCATGGGGCAGGGGCTATCCTGCACGGCCGCCCGGCTCGCGACGGCGGGGGCGGGCCCGTCGCCCGTTCGCCTGCGCGGCGCCGAAGAGATCCTCGAGCGCGAGGGACTCACCGAGGCGGCCATCGAGGCCTCCGCGCGTCGGGCTGCCACGCTGGTCGATCCGCCGTCCGACATCCACGCCTCCGCCGACTACCGCCGCAACCTCACGCGCGTGCTGACCGGGCGCGCGCTGCGCCGGGCGATTGCCCGGATGGGAGGGGCCTGAGTGCCCGACACCGTCCTCGTCCGGATGACCGTCAACGGTCAGTCGCGTCAGGGTCACTGTGAGCCGCGCAAGCTCCTCGTGGATTTTCTGAGGGAAGACCTCGGGCTGACGGGCACCCATGTCGGCTGCGAGCACGGTATCTGCGGCGCGTGCACAATCTTCCTCAACGGCGAGGCGGCCCGCTCCTGTCTGATGCTCGCCATCCAAGCGGACGGCGCCGAGCTCGGCACGGTCGAAGGGCTGATGTCGGATGGCAAGCTCCACCCGCTGCAAGAGGCGTTTCACGAGCACCACGCGCTCCAGTGTGGCTTCTGCACGCCGGGCATGCTGCTGGCGGCGCTCGACCTGCTCCGGACCAACCCCGAGCCGACCGAGGTCGAGATCCGCGAGGGACTGGCCGCCGTCCTCTGCCGGTGCACGGGTTACCAGGGGATCGTGAAGGCCGTCGCGGCCGCCGCTGTCACCCTCCGCGACGCAGTCGAGACCGCCCCCGCGCTCCTCCGCCATCGCCCGCTCCCATGACGGCCGGCGGAACCCCTCGGGCGCTGATCTGGCGTCACGATCACCGCGATCGCCATGCGGCGCAGCCCTTTCGCATGAGACTGCCCGTGCCTAGACCAAGGTAGAGTCGACGATGGCCAGCCGGCCCTTGCCCTGGAGGTAGTTCACCTCCCGGAGTCCGAGCACACTCCGGAGCTGGTCTGCCGGCACCTTCACAGGGCTTGGCCCCTCTCCCACGCCCGGGGCCGGCAGAGGAAAGGCCGTCGACAAGGCCGTGTAGAAGCTGATGTTGCCCTCCACTTTCTGCATGATCTGGTGGATGTGGCCGTTCAGGACCGTGACCGACCCGAACCGCTTGAGATACGACAGGGCCTGCTCGCCGTCGTCCGTCACCCAGCCCCACTTGGGATAGACGGCCCAGAGTGGCACATGGGCGAACACGACGAGGGGGGTGCTGCTGGTGAGCCTCTCGACGTCCTTCTTGAGCCAGTCGAGCTGCGCCTGTCCGAGGCTCCCGAGCCCGCCCGCCTTGAAGTTGAGCACATTGATCAACCCGATGAAGTGCGCCCCTTTGTAGCCGAAGCTCTGCCAGCCCGTGCCGGCTGGTCCGCCGAACCGGCCCAGGTACTCCGTGCCCCCGTCGGCAAAGACGTCGTTCTCACCCGGGATGTAGAAGACCCGCTCGGCCTTGGTGCCCTTGAGCGCCTCGGTGACGGTGTCGAAGGCGCCCGCCTTCTGCGTGTGGGTGATGTCGCCTGTATGGATGATGAATGACGGCGTGGGGTCGAGGGCTTTGATCCGCGCGACGGCTTGCTCGAAGGTGCCGAGCGCACCCTTGTTGGCCTCTCCCTTGAAGCCGATGTGTGTGTCACTGATCTGCACGAAGCTGAAGCCAAGGGCTGGCTCCGCCGCGGAGGCCGGGCTCAAGGCGCGGGACGAGAGGACGCCGCCGGTGACAGTCCAGACAAGCCCTGTGCCTGCCCAGGCCATGCACTGCAGGAACCCGCGACGGTCCACGCCGTCCCCGCGGGAAACCTCCGGGCTGTCGGCATCGCGAGCGCAAGTGGATTCATCGTTCATGGCGTTCTCCTGTCGGTTGGTGAGGGTGGTCACTTCACGATGACCTTGCCGGTCATCAAGGGATGGAGAGTGCAGAAGTATTCATAGACCCCGGGCTTCGCGAATGTGTACGAATAGGCCTCGTCGGTCTCCAGACCGGCCGATTTGAAGGCCAGTGTCGTCGAGACCACGGTATGGAGATCCTCGTCCCGATTGAGCCAGGTCACGGTCGTGCCGGCCGGAACGGTGAGCGTCGAACGGCTGAACTTGTGCTTCGTGATCTCGATGCGGGGTCCGATTTGTGCAGCGACCGCCACCGGTTGAGCCATCTGGCCCGCGACCGTGCCATGACCCGATTGCCCCGCCAGAGCCCAGGTGGCCACGGCGAGCGCGCCGAACGTAGCCGTCGCCAGGACGGCCGAGCGCCAGAGCCATCTCACGCGAATCAATCGATTGTTGCCATTCATGTTCGTGCTCTCCTTTCCTGACCATGTCGTTGCTCGGTGCTGAGAACGCATCGCCTCACGGGCCGTTCCAGGGCTTCACAAAAAGAAGGCCTGGGAACGAATGCGCAGGCAGCGCGTTCAGGATGAGAAGGACGACGCTCTCCGATCGTCACCGCGAAGGTCAGCGGGCAATGAAACGGGCAACAGCGCGTTAGCAACGGTGAGAGGGCCATGCGGCCGAGGAACCAGGATCGGGCGAGGGATCCGATTCTCGTGCTGGCGGTAGCCGCCCCACGCCCACCCCTTGAACCTTAGCCCGCATTCGGCGTCGTCGGGACACCTCTTCGGAAAGAAGTCGAAGAGGCTCTGGCTCTGCTAGACTTCCGCCCACCGCAGATTCGAATGAGGGACTGCGGGCCTTCATCGAGAAGCGCCCGCCTCGTTTCGGGCGCGGCTAGCCGCAGAAGCCCCGGGGGCAGCGCGGCCAGGGAGAGAAACGCCATGTTGCAAGGCCTGATCATGGACATGCCTCTGATGATCTCGAGCGCGATCCAGCACGCCGCCGCGTTCCACGGCGGGACCGAGATCGTCGCGCGCGGCATCGACGGGACGCTCCACCGCTACACCTATGCCGAGGCGCATCGGCGGACCAAGCGTTTGGCGAACGCGCTCGGCCGGCTCGGGGTGAGACCGGGCGATCGGATCGGCACCCTCGGCTGGAACACGCACCGCCACTTCGAGCTGTTCTACGGCGTCTCTGGTTCGGGTGCCGTGTTGCATCCCGTCAACCCGCGCCTGTTCGCCGATCAGATCGTCTACATCATCAACCATGCCGAGGATACCTGGCTGTTCATCGACGAGGTGACCCTGTCGCTTGCCGAGCAGCTCGCGCCGCGGCTCAAGTCGGTGAAGGGTTTCGTGCTGATGGCCGAACGCTCCGCGATGCCGGCCGGCACGACTCTCGGCACGCTCCTCTGCTACGAGGAGCTGCTCGCCGCAGAGTCCGACGACTACGTCTGGCCGCAATTCGACGAGTGCAACGCGTCTTCGATCTGCTACACCTCGGGCACCACCGGCGATCCCAAGGGTGTGGTGTACTCGCACCGGTCCAGCGTGCTCGTGTCGATGCTCTTCACCGAATGGGTGTATCGTGGCGGGCGCAACGGCGCCATGGAGACGCTGATGTCGCTGGCGCCACTCTTCCACGCCAACGGCTGGTACTTTCCCTACGTCGCCCCCATGACGGGCTCGAAGCTGGTGCTACCTGGCCGCAACTACGAGCCGGCCATGCTGTACGAGCTGCTCGACGGCGAGCGGGTCACCATCACGTGCGGCGTGCCCACCATGTGGCTCTCGCTGACCGACTGGATGGAACGCGAGGGCCGCAGGCTGCCGCAGCTGCGCACGGTCTATTCCGCAGGCTCCGCCGCGCCGCGCAGCCTGATCGACAAGTTCGCAGCTTGGGGCGTCGAGGTGAACCAGCTCTGGGGCATGACCGAGGCCCTCGGCATCACCAGCCCGAGCCTGCGCCCGGGCAGCCTCGGTTTGCCGGCGGAGGAGCAGCTGGCGCAGCGTATGAAAGCCGGTCGTGCCGGGTTCGGTGCGCAGGTCCGCATCGTCGACGACGAGGAGCGGCCCCTGCCGCACGACGGCGTGGCGGTCGGCCATCTCCGGGTCAAGGCGCCGTGGATCTCCTCCGGCTACTTCAAGGGCGCGGGCGACGCGCTGGACAGCGGGGGATGGCTCAGGACCGGCGATGTCGCCTCGGTCGATCCCGACGGCTACCTCGCCATCGTCGACCGGTCGAAGGACCTCATCAAGTCCGGCGGGGAATGGATCAGCTCGATCGCGCTGGAGAGCGCGGCCTGCGGCCATCCGGAGGTGATGCAGGCGGCGGTGATCGCCGCCTTCCATCCGAAGTGGCAGGAGCGGCCGCTGCTGATCGTCACGCGCCGGCCCGGCAGCCGGCTCGACCGCGAGGCGCTGGTCGAGTTCCTGCGCCCGAGCGTCGCGAGCTGGTGGCTGCCGGACGACGTCGTGTTCGTGTCGGAGATGCCGATGACCGCCACGGGGAAGATCCACAAGCTCACGCTCCGCGAGCAGTTCCGGGACTACAAGCTGCCGACCGCCGAGCGTCCGGCGGCCCGCGAATAGACCGCCCCGTGTCGACGCCGTGGGTTGACATCGAAGCGCCGCGCTGCTAACACGTGCGCACCGCGGCACGAGTCCCGAAGCCACCGGAGGAGACCAATCGTGGACTATACCGACATCCGCTATGAGAAGAAGGACGGCGTGGCCTGGATCATCATCGACCGTCCGGAGGTGCGCAACGCGTTCCGCACCCGCACGGTCGCCGAGCTGACCGATGCGTTCGTGGACGCTCGCTGGGACCGAACGGTCGGCGTCGTCGTGCTCACCGGCGCCGGCGACAAGGCCTTCTGCGCCGGCGGTGACCAGAAGGAGCGCGGGCAGGGGGGCTACTCGCCCGATCAGCGCCCAATGGACGTGGAGGCGCTGCACAGCGCGATCAGACACATCCCCAAGCCCGTCATCGCGATGGTCAACGGCTTCGCGATCGGGGGTGGTCACGTGCTCCATGTGCTTTGTGACCTGTCGATCGCCGCGGAGACCGCGATCTTCGGCCAAACCGGGCCACGCGTGGGCAGCGTGGACGCTGGCCACGGCACCGGATTCCTCGCGCGCGTTGTCGGGGAGAAGAAGGCGCGCGAGATCTGGTACATGTGCCGCCAGTACACGGCCCAGGAGGCACTCGCGATGGGGCTGGTCAACAAGGTCGTCCCGCTCAAGGACCTGCGCGCCGAAACGGAGGCCTGGTGCCACGAGCTCCTCGACAAGAGTCCCACCGCGCTGGCCCTCGCCAAGCAGTCGTTCAACGTGGACTCCGAGCAGCGCGCCGGCGTGGCGCAATTCGCTCACACCGCGCTCAACCTCTACTACGGGACCGATGAGGCGATGGAAGGGCGTAATGCCTTCGTCGAGAAGCGACCCGTCGACTACCGCAAGTTCAGGAGATAGGAGCCGCGGGGGCCCGAGACAGCTCTTGTGTTTCGTCCCGTAGGCAAATACGCTCCGGCTGGACGGTATGTTTACGTGAACCCGGGCGCCGCCGACGGCCGCGCGGCGAGGATGGGAGCGGCCTCGGCTAGTCCCAGAGCCGGGTCGAGAAGTAGCGCTCCCCGAGGTCGTTAAACAGGGTCACGAAGCGTCCCGCTCGCTCGCGGCGGGCGATGCGCTCGACTCCTGCCATGTACGCCCCGGAGGACTGGCCAACGAAGAAGCCCGCGCGGGCCAGCCTCACGCACATCTTGTAGGCGTCATCGCTCGTCACGGGCATCCGCTCGTCGATGACCCGCTCGTCCAAGATCGCGGGGACGATATCCGCGGGACCGCCGAGGGGCTTGAGGCCTTCGATCCCGGGAAACACCTCCGGGAGCACGCAGATCACGCGGATTCTGGGGTCGTGCTCCTTCAAGCGTCTCCCCAACCCCGTCACCGTCCCCCCGGTGCCCACGCCGGCAATGACGTGCGTGAGCCTGCCTTCGGTCTGGTCCAGGATCTCGACCGCCGTCGTCTCGTAGTGGGCGCGCCAGTTATCCTCGTTGCTGTACTGGTCGCAGAAGAAATAGCGCTGGGGATCGGCCTCGTAGCGACGGTGCACCTCGCGCAACGCTTCATCGTAGCCCTTCAGCGCGTCCGTGTAGACCAGCTGCGCGCCGTGCGCCAGCATCCGCTTCTTGCGCTCTACGCTGGCATTGTCCGGAAGGACGATTTCGACGTGATAGCCGAGAATCCGCCCCACCATCGCGTAGGCGATGCCGGCATTCCCCGACGAGCTGTCCAGGATGGTCTTGCCGGGCGGGAGCCGCCCCTCCGCCAGCGCCGCGAGGAGCATGTGCAGGACGGGGCGGTCTTTGAGCGAGCCGCCCGGGTTGAGGCACTCCATCTTCGCAAGGACCTCGACTTCGGGCAGCTCCTCGCCGAAGATGTGCACCGGGACGAGGGGCGTGTTGCCGATGGCGCGGAGCGCCGGGTAGCGGTCCAGGAACGGCTCGATACGTTTGCCCCACGGCATGACGGTTCCGACGCTCCTTTGAGGCGGGCTCACGGTCAGCTTCGATGGATCCGCTCCTCCGGCACCTCCACCCGCTTGATGCCCTTGAAGCTGAACAGGAGCTCGACCTTGTAAACGGACGGGTCCGTGGACACCTGCTGCAGGATGGTCCCGAGGGCCTTCTGCACGTTCTGGCTGAACGAGACGCCCTGGATGACCAGGCCGGACAGGTCTACCGTCACCCGCTCGTTCGGCTGGAACATGAGCCCTCCAAGGATCGCCCGCGAACCGTCGCGTGACCCATGGTATACCCGGCCGGGGACCTTGACGCGTGGGGAGCCCGGAGGTACTTAATGGATGCCCACGAGGTCGGCGAAGCCGGCAGGAGGGGGCTAACCCCAGTTCTCCCACGAGCGTCCCATGTACGAGCTGTTCACACGATGCGGAGGTGAGTCATGGCGTTGAGAATCAACAGCGAAGCTCCCAACTTCACCGCGGACAGCACGCAGGGCCGGATCGATTTCCACGAGTGGATCGGCAACGGATGGGCCATCCTGTTCTCGCATCCGAAGAACTTCACCCCGGTCTGTACGACCGAGCTCGGATACATGGCGGGGCTGAAGCCCGAGTTCGACAAGCGCAACTGCAAGATCGTCGGCCTCAGCGTGGATTCGGTCCCCGACCACCAGAAGTGGTCCAAGGACATCGAGGAGACGCAGGGGCACGCCGTCAACTACCCGTTGATCGGCGACCCCGAGCTGAAGGTGGCAAAGGCCTACGACATGCTGCCGGAGGACGCCGGCACCAGCGCGCAGGGCCGAACCGCGGTCGACAACGCGACCGTGCGCTCGGTGTTCGTCATCGGCCCGGACAAGAAGGTCAAGGCGATGCTGACCTATCCGATGAGCACCGGCCGCAACTTCGACGAAGTGTTGCGGCTCCTGGATTCTTGCCAGCTGACGGCGAAGCACAAGGTGGCCACGCCCGTGAACTGGAAGCAGGGAGAGGACGTCATCATTGTGCCGGCCGTTTCGGACGCCGATGCCAAGCAGGCGTACCCGGGTGGCTGGAAGGCGCCGAAGCCGTACATTCGCATCGTTCCCCAGCCGCGATAGGCAAGACGACCCCACCGGCGGCGGCCGTGGCGCTGCCGCCGGTGAGCGACTCGCCGCCGACGCAGGAGTTCGCCTCTCCCGAGCAGAGCCGACCCTACGCGACGAAGGGAGGGATCGGCGGCATGTCCACCTGCCGGGTCTTGACGTCGCTCACGCCGACGACCCTGAGCGCTACATCCACGGCCTCGTCCAGGTCGACCGTACCCTCGAGGGTTACCACACCGGCCGTGGCTTCCACGGTGATGCGGTGCCTGCGGGTCTCGGGACTACTCTCCAGGGCCACTTGGACGCGCGAGGCGAGCGCCCGGTCCGTGACGAGTTGCTGGCTCGCCGGCGTGGTGACCATGTCGGGGCGCTGGAGCGCGCCGGCGATGAGCTCCACGGCGGCGTCGATCGAGAGCTTCTCCGTGTTGATCACCAGATCGTAGAGGGCAGGGTCCCGCACGTCCACCTCGTACAGGTAGCGCATGCGCCCGACCTTCTGCGCATCGTCCCGGCGGGCCATATCGTGCACCGTCCGCGGGTTCGTGTGCTCGCCCATCTGGCCCGAGAGCCTCTTGCCGAGGTGCTTGACCCTGAGATCGAAGGGTGCCATCACCCGCACCCGGAAAACGTGCGGGATACCCCGCAAGAGCCACTGCCCCGACCGCCCCATGAGCACCACGCGATCCTTCTCGGCAAATTCGTACAGGGCCGTCTGCAATACCGTGATGTAGCGGCGGGTTTCGGTATCGAAGCGCTCGAAAAACGAAGGCTTGGACTCGTCCAGGCTCGAGAGCTTTTCCTCCTGGACACCGTACCGCAGCGCCGCCTCGGAAATGAGCTCCTGGTCGACATAGTGGAGACCCAGGCGCTCGGCCAGCTTCTGGCCGATCTCCGGACCGCCTGCGCCGATTTCGTGGGAGATGGTCACGATAGGCATAGCCGTCACTCCTTCCCGTACCTGACGCGAAGCACCGCAGGCGCAATGGCCATTGCGCTAGCCGCTCGCGTCGTCGAGGGCATCGACCTCGTCGGTCAGGGTACCGCTGGCGAAGGCCTCAAGCGCCTCCTCCCCCGGGCGCGTCAATCAGGACTTGCGTGATGTCTGCGAGAAAAACGTGCTCACCAATGGGCGAAGGCCCGTATTGCCGCACTGGGGGCACGTGGCCTTCGCCTTGTCATGCTCGCTGATTGACAGGGTGATGCTCACGTCACGTCGACAGTTGTCACAGTAGTACTCGTACATAGGCATGGCGGCTCCTCCTCGAGGCTCCAAGGCCGTTGACTGAGGTTCGGGGCCCAAAGAGTACTGCCGGCGCCATCCCACAGCTAGACGCGGCGCACCATCGCGAGGTCCGGGCCAAGGGCCAAGGGAGGGCAACACCCTCGAAGGTACCTTAGCCCCTCAGAGCTTCACCGGCGTGAATTCGGGCGTGTACATGTCGGTGAGGGGCAGCCGCGTTTTCAGCACGCCGAGGTCGAGCAGGGTGTCCTGCATGAACTTCATGGCGTCGAGATCCATCCGGCCGTCCGTCGAGAGCAGGGGCCGGAGGAGCTCGTAGGCGCGCCTGGTCGCCGGCTCGGGCCAGCCGATGGCTTTGGAGGCAACCTTGATGCTCTCGTCGGCATTGTCACGGCAGAAGCGGGCTCCCTGGAAGACGCTCTTGAGCGTCCGCTGGAGGACATCCCGCTTGGTCTTGATGATGTCGTCCGTCGAGTAGGCGACGAGGCTGATCCACTTCGGTGTCAGCTCGTCGAGGCGCATGAGGATGCGCCCCGACCCCTCGGCCTCGATCACCACGCCGGCGTCGCCGAAGATGGTGCCCTGGATCTCCCCGCGCTTGAGCGCGGCCATCTGCGCGTCGAGCCCGCCCACGCCCACGATACGCACGTCCTTCTCCGGATCCCAATTCATCTTCTTGGCCAGCATGCGCGCGAAGACCCACGTCGTCGAGCCGACGACGGTGCAGCCGATGGTGCCGCCCTTGAGATCCTCGAGGCGCCTGATCTTGGGCAGGACGGTGAGCGTGAAGTGGTTCTTCTCGACGATCGTGGCGAGCGCCCGGATCGGCGTCCCGCGGTCGCGGAAGACGAGGGGGTCGGTCGCGCCAGTGATTCCGATATCGGCCGAGCCCGAGAGCACGCCCTTGAGCAGGTCGGGGCCGCCCTTGAAGGGAATCAGCTCGGCCTCGAGGCCGTTCTGCTTGAAGTAGCCCTTCTCGATGCCCACCAGGGTCGGCGTGACGACCCCGAAGTCGCCCAGCACCACCGCGCCGATCTTGACCGGGGTCGGTGCCTGGGCTCCCGCCGTCTTCGCCCGGGCGGCCGCGGCCGCCGCCACGCCCGCCGCCGTCGTCTTGAGGAAGCTTCGCCTCGTCGTCATGGATCGGTCTCCTTGTTCGCTCTATCGCCAGCGCCCCAAGCGCCGGTTGAGATGTTCGAGGAAGACAACGGCCGAGATGGACAACACCGAGACAATGGCCGTCGCCGCGAAGAGCTCCGGCGCCCTGAACGCCAGGGCCATGCGCTGCATCTGGAAGCCCATGCCGCGATTGCCGGCCAGCATCTCGGCGAGGAGCGCTCCCAGCAAGGCGAAGACCATGGCCACGCGCATGGCGGTCACTACCGAGGGCAACACCGCGGGGAGGAGGACCTTGCGGCCGACCTGTGCGCGGCTCGCGCCCATGGATACGGCCACGGTCACCATGTTGGGGTCGACGTCACGGGTGCCCGCGGCAACCAGGACCACGACGGGGAAGATAGCGAAGACCGCGGCCGAGAGCGCCGCCGTGGAGAAGCCGATGCCGAAGATGAGAGCGATCCAGGGCAAGATGAGGATTTTCGGGATGCCGTAGAGCGCCACGACATACGGCATGGCGACCGCGTGGGCGATCGGTCGCGAGCCCAGCACGAGCCCCGCCGGCACACCCACGCCGACGGCCAGCACATAGCCCAGGAGTGTCTTGACCAGGGTGTCGCCGAGACGGGGCAGGGCATCGGCGGCCGTCCTGCCCAGGGCACGGACCACGGCGGACGGGGGCGGGATGAAGACCGCGTCGAGCACTCCCCACCGCACCGCCGCTTCCCAGGCGAGGAGCGCCGCCCCGACGGACAGAGCCTGCCACCCGAGCACTCTCAGCCGGCCCATCGCTTCACCCGTGCCTCGAACAGAGAGCCCGCGCCGTCCAGCAGCAGCACGGCGGCCGCGACGAGCACGACGAGCGCCGCGTACTCGGCCGTCATCATGAGCCCGTACGCGTAGTTGATCACGTAGCCGAGGCCTGCGCGGGCGCCGAGGAGCTCGCCGACGAGGACGCCGACGACGGACAACGCCAGCCCCGTGCGCAATCCCCCGACCATGGTCGAGGCCATGGCGGGCAGCATGACCTTGCGGAACACCGTCCACGGGCCCGCGCCCATGGACTCCGCGACGGTGATGAGGGTCGCCGGCACCTGGCGGATGCCCGCCAGCACCGCGAGCGTCACGGGGAAGAAGCCGAGGAGGACGCCGAAGGCGATTTTGGAGGCGGGACCGAGGCCGAAGAAGAGCATGAGCGAGGGATACCAGACCACGCTCGGCACGGCATAGAGCGCGGCCAGCAGCGGCTCGTAGATCCGCCCGAGCGTTTTCCTGAGACCGAGGAGGAAGCCGACCCACAGACCCCCCGCGACGGCCAGGGCATAGGCCGCCGCGATCTCGGCCAGCGTGAGCCAGACATGATCGGCGAGCGGGGGCAGGTCGCGAGTCGCGAGGACCCGGCCCAGCGCTGCGGGCAGCCTCGACGGCCCCACGTAGAGGATGGGGTTGAGCATGCGCGCCGCCGCTTCCCACAGCACGAGCGCCGCCAGCAGCACCAGGGCGCGCCAGAGCCAGATTTTCACCGCTGGCCGTCCATCGCGCGGAGTGACTCCTCTCGCAGCTGGGCCCACAACTTGGCGTGGAGATCGACGGCCTCCGGCGCGTCGAGGGCCCGTGGATATGGCAAGGGTACGTCGAGGACGTCCTTGACCCGGCCCGGCCGAGCCGTCATGACTGCGATGCGATCGGACAGCGCGATGGCCTCGTAGAGGCTGTGCGTGACGAAGACGATGGTCCGCGCGGTGCGCCGGCGGATCTCGACGAGCCACTCGCCCATGAGAAGGCGCGTCTGCTCGTCGAGAGCGCCGAAGGGTTCGTCCATGAGCAAGATGGGCGTGTCCAGCGCCAGGGCTCGCGCGATGGCCACCCGCTGGCGCATGCCGCCGGAGAGCTCGCGCGGGTATTTCGCCTCGAAGCCTTTGAGTCCCATGGGCTCCAGCAGTCCGAGCGCGATCTCCCGCCGGCGGGTCGCCCTGACGCCGGAGAGCTCGAGGCCGAAGCCCACGTTGTCGAGCGCCGTGCGCCACGGGAAGAGCCCCGGATCCTGAAAGACGAGGGCGACCTTCTTCGGATTGGGGCCCGAGATCGGATCGCCGTCGATGAGGATGCGACCCACGTCCGGGCGGACAAGGCCGCCTACCATGCCAAGGACGGTGGACTTGCCGCACCCGCTCGGCCCCAGGAGGGAGATGAACTCTCCCGGACGCACCGTCAAGCTCACGCCATCGACCGCGGCCACGGGACCGCTTGGAGTCTCGTAGCGCTTGCTCACGCCATCGACCACGATGGGTGCGCCGGCGATCACTGGGGTCCCTGCGGGCTCGGCATGGTGAGTCAGAGTGGCCCGAGGCTATGCCGGGCGTTTGCGAACGTCAAGGGCCCGGGCCTTCGCGGCCCGCCGAGCCCTCGCCGCGGACCTGCGTCCGCCGGGTGTCCTCGCGCCACAGTCGCGCGGCGCCGTCGAGCATGAGGGCGGCGGCGGGATGGCAGCCGAGACTCCGCGACGCCGGCGCCCGCACTCGACCCGCTCGACGCGCTCTACCCGTTGATAAGAAGACTCCGCTACGCCGGCGCCCTCATGGCCGCTTCAGCCGTAGGTCCTCCAGCGGGCCCGAGTACGCGAAGCTCCGGATCAGGTTGATCCCCGGCTCCTCGAGACGCGGACCCACGCCCCAGATGAAGGCCAGCTCGTAGATCGGGATGTGCGTCATCCGCTCGTGGAGGATGCCCTGGATCTGGTGGACGAGCGCTTCGCGCTTCTTCACATCCGTCTCGCGCGCCTGGCGCTGGAAGAGATCCTCGACCTCGGGAATCACGCCGGACGTGTAGACGCCGTTCTTGCTGATGTACGCGTCGAGCCGGGTCGCGGCATTGCCGCCCGCGCCGGTGATGCCCACGATCACGTTCTTGAGCTTCTTCTCGCGCCACGCCGTCGTCATGGCCGCGCGCTCCATGGTGCGGATCCTCGTCCGGATCCCGACGTCCTGGAGATAGGCGGCCACCGCCTCGCCCATCGAGAAATAGGGCGGCCAGGGGTAGAGGTCGCCGGCGTCGAAGCCGTTGGGATAGCCGGCCTCGGCGAGCAGCCGCTTGGCCTTCGCGGGGTCGAAGGCGTCCGGCTCGAAGAAGCGCGAGAACTCGAGCGCTCGCGGGATCAGCGAGCCCGTCGGAAACGAGAACCCGAGGGTCTCCGCCTGGTTGAGGGCCTTCCGGTCGATGGCATGGCTGGCGGCCTGGCGCACGCGCCGGTCGTGCCACGGCGACCTCGGGTCCCACTGGTCGGGGAGGTCGAGCCAGAACGTCCCCTGAGACTCCTTGGGCGCGACCAGCTTGAACCCCGGCGTGCGCTGGATTTCCTCGGCCACGGGGCCGGTCAACAGGTAGGCGATGTCCACCTCGCCCTTCTTGAGGGCGGCAGCGCGCGTCGTCTCGTCGGACATGCTGCGATACACCAGCCGCTTGACGTTGGGCACCTTGCGCCAGTAGCCCTCGTAGGCCTCCATCACCAGCTCGATGCCGGGGTTGAAGCTGACGAAGCGGTACGGCCCGGCGCCGATCGGTGCGCGCTTGAAGCCATCCTCGCCCACCTTCTCGACGTAGGCCTTGGGCACGACCCAACCGGCGCCGGTGGCGGAGGTGCCGTAGAAGGTCATGAAGTCCGGCCACGGCTCCTTGAGCACGAACCGCACGCGGCCCGGCTCCGTGATTTGCACCTCGCGCACCCGCTCCTTGAGGAGCTTCGCACCCGCCCCCTTGTAGCGCTCGAAGGAGAACTTCACGTCGGCGGGCGTCACCGGCTCGCCGTTGTGGAACTTCACGCCCTTGCGAAGCACGAACTCGTAGGTGAGCCCGTCCTTCGATTGCGTCCACGACTCGGCGAGGCTCGGCGTGTTGATATTGCCCGGCATGGGCTTCACGAGCGCGTCGTGCAGCGCATAGAGCACCATGAAGGGCGTGATGATCCCCTCGGTCTCGGCGGGGTCGAGCCAGCGCGAAGCCAGCGTGATGTGGACGCCCCACGTGATGGTGCCTTCGGGCGCGGCCGCGACGGGGGTGACGACGCCCCCACCGAGGACGAGCACCAGAAGCGTGACGAGGAGATGCGAGGACAGTGACCTCATGGGTTCCTCCCTCTCGCGGATGCCGAGTGCCGGATTCTAGCCCTCGGGCGGAGCTGCTTGCTCTGCGACTGCGCATGAACACTCGAGACAAAGGCCAGCGAGCCGGCGCCAAGGGAGACGACGAAGTGTCTGCGACTGATCACTGGATTACTTGGCTGGCCTGCAACAGGACCGACGGCGGAATGGTCAGGCCGAGAATCCGGGCCGTCTTCAGATTGATGACGAGGTCGAACTTCGTGGGCTGCTCCATCGGCAGGTTGGCCGGGTTGGCCCCCTTCAGGATCTTGTCCACGTGGGTTGCCGCCCGCCGGTATGAATCGACGAGGTCCAGCCCCAGCGAGAGCAGGCCCCCGGCTTCCACAAACTCCTTGTTGTCCATCATCGTCGGCAGTCGGTACTTGAGCGCGAGGTCTGCGACCATTCTGGGCCGGTTGCTGACGAGAGGATCGCCCGGCGCGATCAGCGCCCCCGCGCGCTGCCGAGTCGCGGCTGCGAAGGCGCCCTCGAAGTCTCCGGGAACGCGCACTTCCAGGCGCTGAAGCTTCAGACGCAGCGTTTGGGCCGCCGCCTCGAGCTCCTTCAAGATCGGCCCGTAGGCGGGATTGGGCGGATTCCAGAAGACCGCCACCCGCGTGAGGCCAGGCACCGTTCTCTTGAGCAGCTCCAGCCGCTTCCCGCCGAGCGGCGAGGTCATCATGCTCATCCCTGTGATGTTGCCGCCGGGACGCGCGAGGCTGGCGACGAGTCCGGTCTCGACCGGATCGGCGGCGATGCCCCCCATGACGATCGGGATCGTGCTGGTTGCTTGCTTGGCAGCGAAGCTCGCCGGCGTACCGGAAGCCAGGATGAGTTGCACCTTCATGGCGACCAGTTCGGCCGCGAGCGCGGGTAGTCGATCGTTGCGGTCTTCCGAGAAGCGGTACTCGATAGCGATGTTCTGGCCCTCGACGTAGCCGTGCTCGCGCAATCCCTGGAGAAAGCCCTCGATCAGGAACGCCCGGCCCTCGCGCGAGCCGACGGCCAGAAAACCGATCCGCGGTACTTTCGCGGCCTGCTGGCCGCCCGCCTCGCGACCAGGCAAAAGGCTGAACCCGGCCAGGACCACGCTGCCTTGCAGGAACTGGCGACGGCTATGGCTGCGCATCGCTCCCGCTCAATGTCTGTCGCCCGAACACTGCGACAGTCGGCAGTATGTCGCTCGCGTGATCGCGCCCATGGCTACCACGTTCCTTTTCAATTCAGTTGCTTACCGTGTTGGCGGTCCCGCCGTACGCCAGCGATAGGCGACGAGACCTTCTTGTGCGAGACCGGCTTGCCACCTGTCGTTCTGGACGCGGCGACTATACCGTCCGCACACGCCTTGAGCAATCGCCGACCGGCTGAAGCAACGGGCCCTACCGGGACGGCAAAGGGTCGCTGTACGAGGGCGGCACGCGCGTGGTGTCGCTGGCCAATTGGCCTGGCCACATCAAGGCGGGAAGCACCGTGGACGAGATGAGCTGAACGAGGAGCAGTGAGGAGGGGAGAGGTGAGAGCAGTCGATATCGGTGGCTACAGATGTCGGAGCAGTGGCAGCGGATCATGCGCCACGCCCTGGCGACGAATCTCGAAGTGCAGGTGATTGGCCGTGGCACGTCCAGTGCGCCCGACGGCGCCGATGAGCGCTCCTCCCTTCACCCGGTCTCCCACCTTGACGAAATTGGCGCTGTTATGCGCATAGATCGTGGTGAGCCCGTTCGGGTGGGCGATCTTGATGACGCGCCCATACCCCGATTGACGCCCGCTGAAGATCACGATCCCCGCGGCGGCGGCGTGGATGGGCGTACCGCGGGGAGCCTTGATATCCACCCCGCGATGCCAGCCCCAGAAACCACGCCGACCGAAACGAGAGGTGACTGAACCCTGCACGGGCCAGGCAAAACGAATCCGGTCGACATGGGGCGAGAGCTCCGTGCGCGAGCGACTCGCGAGGCGGTCCGGGACTCGGTGGGTTATCGCAGCATACCGGTCGGATTCACCGGATGAGACGGCGGGGATCTGCCACGCCGCGATCAGCCACGCCGCGATCAGAAAGACGAGCGCGGCGGTCTGGCGCAGCCGCGGCTGAGCGGCGCGGGCGAGGCGACTCCGGTGAATCAGACCCGTGCAAATATTGTCGAGCCACGATCTGGTCGCCAAGGTATGCACCGCCTCCTCGTCTCGGCTCGGGCCCAGGCGTCGCGACCACATCATAGTGGGCGCCGCCTCTGCTACAGAACGAGCAAGAGACGTGCCGGAAAGCATTCAGTAGCGGAAACCGTGGTCATAGGGGCGCAAGAGGGATCGCGGCCAGGTTTTCGCCATCAACCGGGCGCCGCAGATTGTAAAACCGACCCACGGCACCGCGTAGATGTTTCCGGCTCGTAAAGAGCGTGCGCGGCGCCGATCGAGCGCGCAGAGGGTTCACGGCGGTGTAGAGAGCACCCGAACACTCACGGGAATCGTGCCGGCGGCAATGGCGCCCAGCCTGCGTGCGGCCGCGTACGAGAGGTCGATGATCCGGCCGGCGACGGTGGGGCCCCGGTCGTTCACGCGGACCTCGACCGAGCGGCCGTTCTGGAGATTCGTCACGAGCACCTTCGTGCCGAGCGGGAGCGCGGGGTGCGCGGCCGTGAGCCGGTACATGTCATACGGCTCGCCGTTGGCGGTGCGCCGCCCCTGGTGGCGCTCGCCATACCACGAGGCCTCGCCCGTCTCTACCGTGCCCGGCGGGGCAGGAGGCCGTGTGCTGACGGGACCGCGGGCCGTCGCGCATCCGGTGAGCGTCGCGGTCAGCGCCACCACCGCGATCCACGACGCCCGAACTCTCACGCTGATCAATGCAGGAACCAGTCGCGAAGACGCCGCGACCACTCGAGGATCCGATCGGACAACCCGCGATGCTCGTCGCACCACTCGGGTTCCGTGCCGGCGAGAAACGTCTCGCGGATGACGAGGGGACAGGAACTGCGGGCCAACTTGCCGTTGGTCGCATCGATGTCGGCGAAGCTGATGCCACCCGGAACCTCGAACGCGGGGGCCGGGTAGGCTCCGAGCGCCTGCTTCATGAAGTCGGCCCAGATCGGGAGGGCGGCCTGGGCTCCACTGAGGCCGTGGGCCTGGCCGTCATCGAAGCCGACCCAGACGACGGCGAGAAGGCGGGACGAGTAGCCGACGAACCAGGCGTCGCGCCCGTCGTTGGTCGTGCCGGTCTTACCCGCGATCTCACCCGAGGCGCCCACCCCGGACGCGGAGGCCGCTGTTCCGGTGCGGATCACGCCTTGGAGGAGTGAGGTCATGAGGTAGGCTTCGGCGGGGGATATGACATTCGTCGCGGGCTTGTCCTGTGAGCCGTCGACTCGATCGACGGTGCGCACCGCATGGATCGCGTCGGGACGCCCGCCGCCGCTCGCGAACGGGGTGTAGGCCCACGCCAGCTCGAGCGGCGTGACCTCGAACGCTCCGAGGGCCGCGGCGGGCACGGGCGCCAGGCTCGCCCCAAACCCGAACGCGTGGCCCGTCTCGACAATCACGGGAAGGCTGACGGCCTGGGAGATCCGCACCGTGGCGCTGTTGAGCGATTGCTCGAGAGCGCGGCGGAGGCTCACGCGCCCCGCGTAGCGCTCCTCGTAGTTGCGGGGGCTCCAGGGCTTGCCGTCGACCATGACGGTGAGGGGCGCATCGACGACCATGGACGCGGCCGTGAATTGGGGCCGACCGTCGCGCGGCTGCAGGGCCGCCAGGTACACGAAAGGCTTGAAGGCGGAGCCCGCCTGCCGTCGCGCCAGTGTCACGCGATTGAACTGGCTCACCTGGTAGTCACGGCCACCCACCAGCGCGCGGATCTCGCCGGTGGCGGGATCGAGGGCGACCAGGGCGACCTGGAGCCGGCCGCGCGGATCCGGGCGGCGGAGCCGTGGGTAATTGCTCTCGAGTTGGTCGATCCCGCGCGCCACGGCATTCTCGGCAAAGCGCTGGAGGGGGACGTCGAGGGTGGTGGCGATCCGGGCGCCGGAGATGGATCGCTCCTCGAGCTCCTGGCGGACGTAGTCGGAGAAGTACGGCGCAGCTTGGCCGGGCCACGGTCGCGCGGGAGCGCGCACCACGTCCCGGCGCGCGCGCTCGTACGCCGCCGGCTCGAGCATGGCCAGCTCCTGCATCCGCTTGAGAACGGCGTCGCGCCGCTCGCGCGCCCGGTCAGGATTCAGCGCCGGTGAGTACGTGTTTGGCGCGCGCACCATCCCGGCCAGGAGCGCCGCCTCGCCGGCCGTGAGCTGGTGAACCTCCTTGGAGAAATAGACGCGCGCGGCTGCCCCCACCCCCCGGATCGCCAGGGGACCGCGCTGGCCGAGATAGATCTCGTTCAGGTACGCTTCGAGGATTCGCGGCTTCGAGTACCTCGACTCGACCAGAACGGCCAGCCAGGCCTCTTGCAGCTTGCGCAGGATCGTCCGCTGGCGCGTCAGCAGTCGGTTCTTGACGAGCTGCTGTGTGATGGTGCTTCCGCCCTGCACCCCCCGTCCGCCGCGAAGGTTGGACCAGGCCGCCCGCGCGACGGATCGCACGTCGAGAGCACCGTGTTCGAAGAACCGATGATCCTCGGCGGCGAGCACGGCGTTGACGAGGGCCTTCGGCGCTTCGGCGAGCCGGATCGGGCGATATTCCTCTGCGCTCGCGTCGCCCACCCCCGTCAGCACCTCACCCTCGAGGGCGGCGCTCTCGACGTCCTTGCCGTCGCGGGTGACGCGCGTGATGCGCTCTCCGCGAATCTCGAGACCGATGCGCCCCTTTCCATCGCGCGGGAAGATATTCCACTCGCCGGCGGTTCGGCGGAACTGCCCGGGCGCCGTCGGCACGTTCCGGGTCTCGACGTATCCAAGGCGGGCGAGCGTTCCGCCCAGATCGATCAGGCGGACGTGGACACCGGGGCCCAGAGTTTGCCCGGCGGCGTAGACGATCACCGCGCGCCTGGCCTCGACCCGTGCAAACCTGGCGAGCTCGATCGACGAGTAGACAGCCACCATCGTCACCGGGAGGAGGACGAGTCCGGCGAGACCGAAGGCGCGAGCGGAGGACTTTCCCCACGTGAAGACTTTCATTGAGGTTGGGCCATTCTCAATCAATTGCCGTGCCAGCGTGGACTCGGCGGGGACGGAGCCTGAACCTTCTATGGTCGCGATTTTGTTCTTCTTGGTGCGGCACCGCAGGACAGGAGGCATCTTCCTTCAGGGACTGATCGGTAATTTCTACACGGCACAACTAACCGTTCTCTTTGACGCTGCGCATGCGCTACGAGGCAATCGGATGCCCCTGGCAAGGGTCGCTATCCGACGGCCAGTGGCTCTTTCCGCGACCTGCTCGAGCGAATCGAGCAGGGACGATCCGGCTAGGTCTGGCGACGGCGCAGCATCTGCTGGAGGCTCTGACGGGTGAGCCCGAGTCGCTCCGCGGCCCGGGTCTTCGACCCGCAGCGCGTCCTCGATCATCCGGCGCTTGAGCGCCTCGACGGCCTCGTTGAGGGTTCCTCGAACACAGAGGTCGTGGCGAGTTCATTCGTTCAGCATCCGGCTCGGGCCATACGCAAGCTGGGAGACCAGAGAGCGTCAAGCGGGCGCCAGTGGGCCAGGCGAGACTCACTGACCCCCAGCGTCCCTCCCGCGCGTGGGTATCACCCCCCGGGGCTCAGGGCATGCCATCGACCGGGCTCGCGCACTTCGTGTTCAGCCCGCGGCCTCGATGTATGATCGGGACCCTGACGGCCAACCAATGGGAGGGAGCCATGCCACGAGTCACAGGCCTCGGTCACGTCGGCCTCTACGTCCGTGACCTCGAGCGGATGGTGGGGTTCTACCGCGACGTCATGGGCATGCAGATCACCAAGCAGAACTGGCGCGTGGGCATCGTCTTCCTGAGCGCCGATCCCGAGGCCGTCGATCACGAGATCGCCCTCATGCGCGGCCGCCCCTCCGCGGACGACCCCCACCTCATCCAGCAGATCTCCATGCGCGCGGCCAGCCTCGACGACCTGCGCGCCTTCTACCGCCGCCTGGGGGCGGAGGGCTATCGCATCGAGACCGTGGTCAACCACGCGAGCGCGATCGGCTGCTACTTCCTCGACCCCGAGGGCAATCGCACGGAGGTGTTCTGGGTCACCGGGCGGCCGAGCTGGGTGCCCGTGGCGAACCCCATCGACATCGAGCAGCCCGACGAGGTCGTCCTCGCGGAGGTGGACCGGTTGTGGGAGCAGGTGCGCCACGTGCCGGTCGGCGGCACGATGGCCGACGAGCCGGAGGCGCTCCAGATCGGATCCTAACGCAGCACGAGACGAAGGCTCTCCAGAGGAGGAGACCCAATGGTGGGGACACTCACTCGTCGGACGTTTCTCGCGGGCTCGGCCGCCGCGATCGCGATGCCGGCGCCGGCGTTCGCGCAGCCGAAGCCCGTCAAGATCGGGCTCCTCACCGTCAAGACCGGGCCGCTCGCCGCCGGCGGCATCCAGATGGAGCAGGGCACCATCCGCTTTCTGAAGGACAAGAACTACACGCTGGCCGGCCGCAAGGTCGAGCTCGTGGTCGCCGACACCGGCGGCAACCCCGCCGGCACCAAGACCAAGACCCAGGAGCTGGTCGAGCGCGACAATGTCGACATGATCTTCGGCCCGCTCGCGGCGTTCGAGCTGCTCGCGATCAGCGAGTACGCCACCCAGGCAAAGATGCCCATCCTGAGCCTCGCCGCGGCCGAGGACATGACCCAGCGCAAGCCGAACCCGTACTTCATCCGCGCCTCCGGGACCTCGTCGCAGTACATGCACCCGCTGGCGGACTACGCGGCGAAGGAGCTGAAGTACAAACGGGTCATCACCATCGCGGATGACTTTGCCTTCGGGCACGAGCAAATGGCCGGCTTCCAGCGTGTCTTCGAGGACGCGGGCGGCCGAGTCGTGAAGAAGCTGTGGCCGCCGCTGGTGACACCCGACTACACCCCGTACATCGCGCAGATCAGCGGCGTCGACGCGGTCGTCCAGGGTTTCGCGGGCTCCAACCCGCTCAAGTTCATGAAGCAATACCGTGACGCGGGGCTCAAGCTGCCCGTCCTCGGAAGCGGGACCGCGTGCGACGACGCCCTCCTCAAGAGCTACGGCGACGAGGCGATTGGCATGATCTCCTGCTCCGCGTATACGGGCGATCTCGACACGCCGAGCAACAAGCGGCTCATCGAGGGCATGGTGAAGGACTACGGCAATATTCCCGGTCTCTACTCGGCCGGCCTCTACATCAACGGCCAGGTCGCGGCGGCGGCGATGGAGAAGACGGACGGCAAGACGGACGACCGGGAGGCCTTCATCAAGGCCCTGCGAGGCGTCTCCCTGACCGATACGCCGCGCGGCCCCTTCACCTTCGACAGGTTCGGCAACGTGGTGGGCACCTTCTACATCCGGCGGTGCGAGCGGAAGGGCGATCGCCTCGTCAACACCACGATCAAGACGTATCCCAAGGTCAGCCAGTTCTGGACCTACGACGAGAAGTGGTTCCTGTCGCAGCCGGTGTACTCGCGCGACTATCCACCGTTGAAGAGCTGAGTGGAGCCCGCCGAGCGTGAGCCTCTGGCTGCTCCTGGCGGTCAACAGCATCACGCTCGGCGGCCTCCTGTTCCTCCTGTCGGCGGGCTTCTCGCTGATCTTCGGGTTGATGAGGATCCCGAACCTCACCCATGGCTCGTTCTTCATGCTGGGCGCCTACCTTGCCACGAGCCTCATCGCCCATGGCTTCGGCTTCTGGCCCGCCGCGGTCGCGGCCGCCATCGGGGTCGCCCTGTTCGGCGGCATCGTCGAGCGTCTCGTCCTGCGAAGGCTGGCCGGCGCTGAGCTGGCGCAGGTGCTCGTCACGCTTGGCCTGTCCTTCATGGTGGCTGACGTCTGCCTGATGGTGTGGACGGGTGATCCCATTCGCATCGCCACGCCGGCGGGGCTTCAGGGCACGACCGCGATGCTGGGCTTCGGGTTTCCCACCTATCGGCTTGCCATCAGCGTGCTCGCGATTGTCGTCGCGGTTGGGCTCTGGCTGCTTCTCGACCGCACGCGGCTCGGAGCGATGATCCGCGCGGGTGTCGATGACCCGGCGATGGCGCGGGTGGCCGGCATCCGCGTGTCCCGCCTGTTCACGATCGTCTTCTGCCTCGGCGCGGGGCTGGCGGGCTTCGCCGGCGTCATGGGCGGGCCCATCCTCTCCGTCTACCCAGGTCTCGACGCCGAGATGCTGCCGCTGGCCCTCGTGGTCGTGATCCTCGGGGGCAGCGGCAGCCTCGTGGGCTCCCTCGTCGGGAGCTTCATCGTGGGTTTCCTCTACAACTTCGGGCAGGCGATGTTCCCGGAGATCGCCTACGTCGTGCTCTTCCTGCCGATGCTCATCGTCCTCGTCGTGCGACCGCAAGGCCTGTTCGGGCGGCAGCCGGCGTGAAGCGCGGGGCGCTCGCCGCCGCGCTCGCGGCGCTCGCCACCGTTCCGCTCTGGGTGCCCGGCACCTTCTACGTCAACATCGCGAGCCAGATCCTGCTCTACGCGATCCTCGCGCTCGGCGTCAACGTGCTGGCCGGCTACGCGGGTCTCGTGTCGCTCGGCCATGCCGGACTGTTCGGCATCGCCGCGTACACGGGAGCCAAGATCCTGACCGCGGGCAGTGGCCATCTCGCCGGCGCCCCGGCCGCTCTGGCCGTCACCGTGCTCGCCGCCGCGGTGTTCGCGGTGCTCTCGCTGCGGGGCACCGGGCTCGGCTTCGTGATGATCACGGTCGCACTCGGGCAGATCGTGTGGGGAGTCGCCTACCGCTGGATCAGCCTCACCAACGGCGACAACGGCATCTCGATCCCCGGCCGGCCGAGCCCGTTCGGGCTGTCGCTCGCGGCACCCCGGACCTTCTACTGGGCGACACTCCTCGTGTTCCTGCTCGCGCTCGCGTCCATGGCCGTCTTCGTCGCCTCGCCGTTCGGCGCGGCCCTGCGCGGGACCCGAGACCAGCCACGGCGCATGAGCGCGCTCGGCTACCACGTGTGGATGATCCGCTTCGTCGCCTTCCTGTTCTCGGGCCTGTGGACGGGGGTGGCGGGGTTGCTCTACCTCTACTACAACCAGTTCGTCAGTCCACAGGCGGTGGCCCTCACCGCCTCCGCCGAGGCGCTGCTCATGGTGATCTCCGGGGGCACCGGCACGCTCCTCGGCCCCGTGGTGGGCGCCGGCCTCGTCGTCGTGATCAAGAACGTGGCGAGCGCCTACATCGAGCGGTGGAGCTTCGTCCTCGGCGCCATCTTCGTCCTCATCGTCGTGTTCATGCCTGACGGGCTGGTGCCCGGCCTGGCGCGCCTCGCCCGCCGGGCGACGGCGGGGCGGCGACCGCAGGCGGTGGTGGCAGTGGCCGCGCCACGTGAAGGGACCGGGCCATGAGCGCGCTCGCCGTCCGCGGCCTCTACAAGTCCTTCGGGGGGCTGCACGTGACGTCGGCGGTGAGCCTCGCCGTCGAGCCGGGCGAGCGCCGGCTCATCATCGGCCCGAACGGCGCCGGCAAGACCACCTTGTTCAACCTCATGACCGGGGAGCTGCGCCCCGACCGGGGCACGATCAGCCTCTTCGGCAACGACATCACGCGCGTGCCCGGCCGGCGGCGCGCGCATCTCGGCATGGCGCGCACGTATCAGATCATCACCCTCTTCCCGCGCGACACGCTGCTCCGCAACGTGACCCTGTCGCTGCTGGGGCTCACGCGCCTGCGCTGGAACCCGCTCGTGCGTCTCGACGGGCAGACGGCGCTGGTGGCCAGGGCCCGCGAGGTTCTCGCGCGGGTCGGGCTCGGCCCCCTCGCCGAGCGCCCCCTTGCCCAGACGTCGTACGGCGAACGCCGCCGCGCGGAGATCGCGATGGCGCTCGCCCAGAGCCCGCGCGTCCTGCTGCTCGACGAGCCCTTCGCCGGCCTGTCCCTCGAGGAGCGCCGTGACGTGCTGGCCCTCGTCGCGGGGATCCCGCGCGACGTGACCATCGTGATGATCGAGCACGACATGGACGTGGCCCTCGACTTCGCCGAGCGCATCACCGTGCTCCATTTCGGCGAGGTGGTGGTGGAGGGGACGCGCGCGGAGGTGGTCGCGCACCCGCGCACCCGGGAGATCTACCTTGGCGAGTGAGGCGCTGGTGCTGGAGGACATCGACGCCTTCTACGGCGACAGCCACGTGCTGCATCAGGTGTCGCTCCGGCTCGGGCAAGGGCGGCTGCTCGGCCTCCTCGGCCGGAACGGTGCGGGCAAGTCGACGTCGATGAGCGTCACCGTCGGACTCCTCCCGCCCCGCGGGGGAACGGTTAGAGTATTCGGTCACCCGCTCACCGGCCGCACGCCGGAGACGATCGCCGCGCACGGTGTCGCCCTCGTTCCCCAGGGCCGCCGGATCTTCCGGAGTCTCACCGTGCGCGAGAACCTCGCGGTGGCCGCGCGCCGGCCCCGCGGGGCCGCGGTGGCGCCGTGGACGCTCGAGACCGTCGGCGAGCTCTTCCCCCTCCTGCGCGCGCGCCGGGATCAGGTCGCCGGCTCACTCTCCGGAGGCGAGCAGCAGATGCTCGCGATCGGGCGCGCGCTGATGTCGAACCCGCGCGTGCTCCTGATGGACGAGCCCTCGGAAGGCCTCGCGCCGCAGATCGTGGCGGAGGTCATGGCGACGATTCGGAGGCTGAAGGCGCAGGGCCTCTCGATCGTGCTCGTCGAGCAGAACCCGAAACTGGTATTCGACGTCGCCGATGACATCGTGATCCTCAACAGCGGCCGCGTCGTCGTGGACGCCCCCGCCGACGAGCTTCGCCGGAGCGGGGCGGACCTCCGGCACCATCTGGGCGTCTACTGATGACGGTCACCTCGCGAGGAAGCGCTCGACGGCCCGCGCCAACACCTGCCTCCACCGATCCGATTCCCTGGCCACGGCCACGCCGTCCGGCTGGACGAGCTCTTCGACCTCTGCCCGGGGAAGAGAGATCTCCGTCTCGCCGCTCAGCAGGGTGACACGGTCGAGGACCGGATAGCGGTCGAGGGCCCGGATGGCCGTGGCCACGGCGAGGGTCCGGACATCGACGGGCAGCGTCGGCGAGAGGGTGACCGTGAGCCCCGTCCCCTCGATCGTGACCGACTCGATCAGCTCCCTCACGCCTGCACCGCTTTCGCCGGAGCAGCGCGAAGCCGCTCGACCATGTGGTCGAGAATCCGCGGGAGCCGCGGGTCGAAGATCAGCCCGGCCTGATCCCGGACGTAACTGCACACGTTCCTGCTGGGAATCGCGTTCTTGTAGGAGCGGCGGGACGTCATGGCATCGAACACGTCGGCCACGCAGGCGAGCCGGCTCACCGGGTGCTGCGTCCAGTTGGCTCCGAGGAACGGGTATCCCTTCCCGTCGAAGCGCATGTGGTGCTCGAAGGCGATGACCATGGGAAGGCGGTTCGCCACCGACAGGCGGCTCAGGACCTCCGCCCCCAGGAGCGGGTGCTGCTGCATGATCCGCCACTCCTCCTCGTTGAGCGGGCCGGGCTTGCGGAGGATCTCCAGCGGAATGGCGATCTTGCCCAGGTCGTGGAGCATGCCGGCCATGCCCACCTCGTGCAGGAGCGGGCCCGGAAGATCGAGAACCAGCCCGAGCCCGATCGAGATGACCGCCACGTTGACCGAATGATAGAGCGTGTATTCGTCGTAGGACTTGATGCTCGCGAGGCGGAGCACCAAGTCGGGGATCTGGAGAATCTGCTCGAGGAGGGCCGAGGTGAAGATCCGGAGAGTCCCGACCTGCTCCACGCCGACGGGCGCGCGCGAGCGGATGGTCGACTCGATGTCGCGCAGCGTGTCGACGGACCCGTAGTAGGCCCGGCGCGCCATCACCTCCGCGCTCTGCTGCTCGGCCTGCACCGGGGGCTCCAGGAGGACGTGGAGCAGTCCCTTCTGCGCTGTCCACGCGGACAGGCTCTCTCCGACGCCCTGGGTGAGCGCTTCGACGAGCGCGTCGAGCTCGCGGGGCTCCACACCGGCACTGAAGGTGATGCTGCCGATGTGCCGCTCCTTCTGGCAGGTTTCGAGGAGCCGGCGGTAGACGAGGCTCTCCCGCGCGAGGATCCGCTCGTTGGCGACGAGGACGTCGCCGAGAAACCAGTAGGTGAGTGTCCCGTGTGCGGCCAGGTAGGCGGTCAGGGCGCCGTGCAGGGCCTCTCTGGCCTTGACGGTCTGGGGATGGGTGGGCGGGTAGAGCGTGGACGCTCGGACCAGGCCGTTGAGGTGGCCGAAGACGAGCTGACCGTGATCCGGGGCACTATCCGGCATGCTTGCCTTTCAGTGAAGCGAGCGCGCCCGCCGCAGCCTCCCGCACCTGATGGCCCGAGCGCTGCCAGAATCGGACGGGCTGAGTCGCGATTGCCGCCAGGGTCTCGTGCGCCAAGGGGGTGCCGATGGCGGCGAGGCCGCGGATCGCCTCGAGCTTCACGTCAACGTCGTCTGTCTCCTTGGCGGGGGCCTGGAGGATGTCGCGGAGGGGCGCGATGGCCTCGTCGTTTCCCGGTGCGGACAGAACAGCGATGACGGCGCGCCGCACCGCGGGATCCGGGTCGCGGGCGCATCGGCTGAGACGCGCGGCGGAGCCGGCGCCGCCAATGAGGCTGGCCGAGCGTATCGCCTCGATCCGCACCCGCGGGTGAGGATGGTCCACTGCGGCGAGGATGGAGGGGAGAGCGGAGGAGGCCTGCCGGACCTTGCCGAGAATGTAGAGGGAGTTCCGGACGACGAACCAGACCTGGTCGCCGAGCCGGGACACGAGCACGGGGATCACCGAGGGACCGACCCGGGCGAGCACCTCGCACATGCGCACCCGCGTGCGCCGGTCGGGCTCGTCGGCCAGCAGCGCGGCGAACTCCCTGAGGCCCTCCTCCGGAATCAGCCGCAGGTACGCCGCCACATCGTCGATCTGCTGGGGCGCGGAGCCCTGGCGCAGGAGGCCGACCACCTGCGTGATGTTGGTGCGGTCGGCGGCCTTGCGCCGAAGGCCCGTGATCCACGTATCGCCGCGCTCGGACGGCAGGTCGGCCGCGCGCTCCGCGCTGGGACCGACGCCCTGGAGCACACGCGTGGCGAGGGAAAGCTTGTCCCGGCCCAGCGCCTCGGCGACGACCTCCGCCAAGGCCTCGACGGAGAAGCCGAGGTGTTCGTCCCTGTCCCCGGTCGTGACCAGGGCGAGAAGGAGGTCGGCGCTCCGCTCGAGCAGCACGTCGGGATGGCAGGCGTCGATGATCTCCTGCCGTAGCTCCGCGAGGAGCGGTTCATCGGCCGCGAGCAGCGGGTTGGGCGCGCCCGTCTCACCACCCGCCCGTACCGTGTCGGTGATCGCCTGAACGAGTCGCCGTCGCTTGCCCTCTTCCCACGGGAACTCCAGCAGGTCGGAGGTCAGCGTCATGAGCTGCTCGGGCGGAATGTGGCGGGCGATCTCGGCCAGCTCGTCTTCTGTCACCTGGGTGAAGAGATTGAAGACGGCGAGGTCCATGGCGCCCTGGGGGACGATCCAGTCCGAGAGGAGGGGCTTGAGTATCGCCTCCGGCAGGAGGAGCAGCGCCTCGAGCGTCGTGCGCACACGGACCTCCCGGTCGCCATGGCCCTCCGCCATGGTGACCAGCATCTTCGCCGCCGCGAACAGGCGCTCGATCCGGCCCTCGGCCGAGATCGCCAGGAACCACTGGAGCAGGCCTGCGCGATCATAGGTGAGGCCGGTGAGCCGCTCGTCGACGCTGTCGAGGATCGCGTCGACCAGGAGGTCCACGGGATTCCTCCCGCGGCGGGTGCCCAGAAGAGCACTTCCCTCGGGGTCGTCGGTTGCGCCAGAGCCTTGGGCGGTATCCAGATCCTCCGGCTCAGCCGGCAAACCCAGCCCCCCGGGGGCCGCGACTCTCACATGCACCACGCCTCGCTCCCGCAGGTAGGCCGGTGCATCGGTGACGGTGAGGACCTTGTCAGGTGGTCGGTTGAGAAATTCCAGGAACTCCTGGATCTCCCGGTCCTCGACCCCCGAGTCGATGCTGAACTCGGCGATGCCGTGGGCCTGCAGGTCGAGACGCAGCGCTTCGAGCGCGGGGTCCGTGCTCACGAGATCCCCACCCGCCCACACGAAGCACTCCCGGCCCATCCGGATCGGGAACACGGGGTCCGGTCCGAAGAGGTTGTCGAGCGGCCCGCGGACCTGGCGGAACCTTTCGGTCGCCACCTTGCTGCCTGGGGGATAGAGGGCAAGGGACTTCTTGGCAGCCAGAAAGGCGCGGAGGAACGAGAGGACCGCCTGCGGGTTAGCCATGAGTCAGTCCATTGTGTAGCTTACGGCGGAAGCCTCGAGAGACGAAGCTTCGCGTTCTCGCCTGGGTGGGAGTGGCCCCAGCCCCCTGGGCACCCCGCGGTCGCATGGGCGCCCTACCGGCTGGCGGTTCTCCGTTTCGCCGCCTCTCGGGAGTACGTTGGCGACGGATTCGTACCCCAAAGCCGTCCCTTTGCCCGGCTCGCGCGGCTCGCCGGCCTACTCCTTGAACTGCGCCGCCCGCCAGCGCAGGGCGGCCCCCAGCCCCTCCTTCTCGCGGATCTCATCGAACGTCGTGCCGACCTCGGTGCGGGCGGCGTAGAGCGCGGCCAGCACATCGAGGCCGCTCCGGATGGCGTTGCGGAAACCGGCGGCATCGGCGCCGCGATTGATGGCGAGCTTGGTCGCCATGAGGGCTTCCGGCGACATGAGGGCCATGCGTCGCGCGAACTTCAGGGTGGCGGCGTGCAGGTCAGCGCGCGGAACGACGCGGTTGACCATCCCGTAGGCGAGGGCGGTTTGCGCGTCGATCGGGTCGCCCAGGTAGAGGATCTCCCGCGCACGCTTGAAGCCGATGATGAACGGCATGATCAGCGCGGGCCCCACGTTGGAGAACCGGATCTCCGGCTCTCCGAACTGCGCATCGTCGGCCGCGATCGTGATGTCGCACATCATCACGAGCTCGCAGCCGCCGCCGAGACAATGGCCCTGCACGGAGGCGATGACGGGCTTGCGCATGTCCCACGGTGTCATCTCGAGGGCGACGTCGTCGGTCAGCGACTCGTGCCAGGCGAGCGCATTGCCCTTGCGCGCGGCGCGCGCGGGGTTCGGGCTGATGTCGTACCCGGCAGAGAACGATCGCCCCTCGGCCCGCAGCACCACTACGCTCGTGGCCGGGTCGCCGTCGGCCTCGTGCAGACGCTCGACGAGCCTTCGCTTGAGCTCGGGGCTGATCGCATTGAGCTTGTCGCCACGGTTGAGCGTGACGGTACCGATCTTGCCATCCGTGGTGTACAGCACGAGATCAGAGGTCATCGAAGTCTCCTTTGCCGGGCTGGTCCATGGAGAGAGCCCTCCTCGCAGGCTGGGCGGGAGTCTAGCAGAGTTGCCGCAAGCGCCGGTCGACGCATCGTTTAGCGGGTAGAGGAATCCGGGGAGGGCCGCTTGAGTGATTCCAGGACGACCACCGGCCACAGCAGGGCGAGAATCGCCACCACCCAGTCTGAAGTGGCAAGAGGTACCGTTCCGAGAACGCGCGCAAGCGCGGACCAGTAGATCGCGCACCATTGGGCGAAGACCAAGGCGGCGAGCGCCGCCCAAATCCATGAATTCCGGGGGAGCCGCCACCATCTCACCCGCTCGGAGCGACAGTTCATGGCCTGCAGCGGATGGATGAGGACCACGGCCAGGAATGCCACCGTGTTGGCTCGGGGACCTTCCCCATGAAGCCATACGGTGACGCCGTACGCGCTGAGGACGCCCAGAGCGAGCAGGAGTCCCTCCCTGAGCATCCGGCGCCCGAATTGCCAGGTGATCATTGCCTCACCGGGCTCTCGAGCTGGGCGTTTCATCACGTCGGGCTCCGCGGGGTCCTGGATCAGGGCGACGGCGGGCAAGATATCCGTCACGATGTTGACCCAGAGAATCTGCAACGGGAGGAGCGGGGAGGGGAAGCCTGCGGCGATCGCGATCAGGATGGTCAGGATCTCGGAGAGGTTGCACGAAAACAGGAAGTGGATGACCTTTCTGAGGTTCGCGTAGATCGTTCGTCCTTCCGCAATCGCCCGGACGATCGTGGAGAAGTCATCATCGGTCAGGACGACGTCCGCCGCCTCGCGCGCCACATCGGTACCGCGACGCCCCATGGCGATCCCGATGTCTGCACGTGCCAGAGCCGGCGCATCATTGATGCCATCGCCGGTCATCGCGACGATTTCGCCCTCGGCTTGAAGCTGCTCGACGAGCGCGAGCTTTTCGTGGGGGCTCACGCGGCTCCGGATCGCTCCGGGGTCGAGGCCGAGCTCGGCACCGATCGCTTCGGCGGTGGCGCGCTGATCGCCGGTCAGCATGATGATGCGAAGGCCCGCCTCTCGACATACGGCGAGGGCCTCCTTGACGCCCGGTCGCACCGGGTCTTGCATTCCCACGAGACCGAGAAACGTCAGGTCCGCGATTCGCTTGTCCTCCCGGCCGGTGCACCAGGCAACCGCGAGGACGCGGAGCCCTTGGCCGGCCAGGGTGCGATTCGCCTGGAGGATGTCCTCCCGCTGTCTCTGGTCCAGCGGAATGGTTGTGGTCGCCGTCTGGCGATCGCGGCATCGCGCCAGAACGGCGTCCGGGGCGCCCTTGACGAGCAGCGCAGTCTCTCCGCCTGGCATGTCGTTCCACGTGGCCATCAATCGGGTGGCCGGATCGAACGGCTGCTCGAAACGCCGTGGCCAGTCCCGCCTCAGGCGTTCCACGTCGATCCCCGCCTCGATGGCGGCCGCGAGAAGAGCGGTCTCGGTCGGATCACCGATCAGCCGGGCATCGGCATCTCTTTCGATCCCCGCATCGTTGACCAGTGCCGCGACCTCGAGCAGATGGCGGCCAGATGGCGCAGACCCGGCAGAGCGGGCCTCGGCGATCAAGCCGTCGATAGCGAGTCGAACCACCGTCATCCGGTTTTCGGTCATCGTGCCGGTCTTGTCGGCACAGATCACCGTCGTCGAGCCGAGCGTCTCGACGGCGTGCAGCCGTCGTACCAGGCCGTTGGAACGAGCGAGCCGCCAGACGCCCGCGGCGAGCGCCATCGCCGTCACCGCGGGCAATCCTTCGGGAATGGCGGCCACCGCGAGACTGATGGCCGTCTCCAGCATCAGGCCGAGGGGCTCACCGTGGAGGATCCCCAGCCCTGCCACCACGGCGCAGATCCCCAACGCAACACCGATGAGTCGCCGTCCCAGAGACTCGATCTGCTTCTCGAGGGGGGTGACACGCTCGCCCGCCGTCGCCACGGCCAGGCCGATACTTCCGAGCGCGGTGGCCGCGCCGGTCGCGGTGACGAGGGCACGCCCGGACCCCGCCACCACCGTGGTCCCCAGATACACCATGGTGACTCTGTCGGCCAAAGGCGTATCGGTCTCCACGGGATCGGCCGGCCTCTTTGCCACCGGCATGCTCTCGCCAGTGAGTGCGGCCTCGCTCACCTCGAGGGCTGCACTTCGGATCAGTCGACCATCGGCGGGGATGTGGCTACCCGCCTCCAGAACGATGACGTCTCCCGGGACGACGTCTGACGCAGATACCCGGGCAAGGCCCCGCCGGTACACGAGCGCTTCGGGGGTGGCGAGCGTCCGCAGCTTCGCCAGGGACCGGCGTGCGCGCCACTCGGTTCCAAATCCGATGGCGGCATTCACCACGAGGGCGGCCAGAATGGCGGTCGCTTCCAGATGCTCGCCCATGGCCATGGCGACCCCGGCCGCCGCGAGGAGGAGCAGGACGACCAGACTGCGAAACTGACGAAGCACGAGTCGCCAGAGCGAGACGTCGCGCGCTTCGGGCAGGCGATTCGGCCCTGACGTGGCGAGCCGCTGTCGCGCGTCGTCCGGGGCCAATCCCTGCTCCGGATCGGTCCGTAGCTTGTCGGCCACCGCGGCAATATCCAGCGCATGCCACGGCGCGGCGTCTTGGATGGTCATCGCTCCTGATGTAACATACGCGCGCGGATGCGAGCCGGCAGCTTTTGCGGCGGGGCGAACGAGATCTCTCCAGGGTTCCACGGACACGTAGCTTCCAGGATTCAGATGCGCGACTCCGGCTTGCTTCTGCGCGGCGTGGTGTCTCTCGACGGCAACGAGGACAGTGATGCCTGAACCGAGCGACTTTCGTGTCTTGGTGGCCACGGATGGGTCGAAGGACGCCCAGGCCGCCATCGCGACGGCGCGCGCCTTTCCCTGGCCGTCGGCCACGCGAGTCCGCGC
>WNGB01005086.1_pt1 | contig 41513 bp, 34 predicted proteins | sample 5400681 | NCBI WGS metagenome assembly WNGB01 (sample SAMN13153367, study PRJNA577476) | soil metagenome | isolation source: 115 cm soil or saprolite under grassland replicate 2 | place: USA:California | collected 2016-06-15 | reverse complement strand
AGCGGCAGCCGCCACGACGGCGGTGTCGGGCGGCTCACCGTCGGGTGAGCCCTCGGTCGTGTCGCTGCGGTCTTCGTTCATGTTGCCTTCTTCGTCCCGGGACGCGGGTTTCCGGCACGCGACTTGGCCGCTGCCGTCTTCTTGTTCTTCGGCTTCGAGGTGCTCGTCTTGCCGTTGTCGGCCGACGCACCGCCCGCCAGGCCGCCGTCGTCGCCGACGGCGATGACCTCGTCGAAGCCCTCGCGAAGGCAGCGAGCGAAGAGGTCGAACTCGGTCACCGACGCGGTGTCGTAGCGGACCCCGACGAAACCTCGCCCGGCGAGCGACAGGAGCACGACCATCATCGCGACCCCGGGCAACGGGCCGCACGGGACCTGCTTCTCGATGAGGGCGCCTGCGATGTAGCGGGGGTTCGGGTCACCGGGCACGTTGCTCGCTTGGACGTCGGTCGACGCCGTGAGCCCATTGAGCGCGGAGAGCATCGATGCCGGCACCCGGCTGAGGACGGGGGCGAGGAGGTTCATCGCGCCGATCGCCGGCTCCGCGCGGGCGGCGAGCACCTGCTCCCTGATGAGCCACATGCGCTCGACCGGGTCCTCCTCGCCGACCGGCGCACGGAGGCGAGCGCCACCGAAGCGGTTCCCGCCGGCGGGATCGTCGCTCGTCCGGAGGCTGATCGGGATGGCCATCGGCACGGCCTCGACCGGCACGCCGAGCGCCTCGTGGTAACGCCGGAGCGCCCCGCACACCGCGGCGACGTAGGCGTCGTTCACGGAGCAATCGGCCGCCTTGCCGGCGCGCCGGAGCGCGTCGATGGACACCTCGTGGTGCTCGAGCCGGCTCGCGAGGCTCCGACGACGGAGCAGCGGCGACGGCTCGACGGGCGGCGCCCCGAACATCCGCCGCGCGGATCTCACGAAGGCGGCCGCGTCGGAGACGCTCTTCGCCGGCTGACGCAGGGAGCGCCCAGCGGTACCGACCAAGGTGCCGACACCACGAGCCGCTGTCTCCACCGCCGACATCGGCAGCCGCCGCGCGGCGTGGCGGGTCAGGTCCTGCGGCGTGACGTCCTCCGGGATGGGCAACGGCGGCATCGGCCGCAGCGGCGGGTCGCGGTCGGCGTCGTAGATCTGCTTGGCGAGCTGCATCCCGCCGAGGCCGTCGGTGACGGCGTGGCTCATCTTCGTGATCAGCGCGGCGCGGCCACCTTCGAGCCCCTCGACGAGCGCGACCTCCCAGAGGGCTCTCGCCGTGTCGAGCGGTGCCTCGACCATCGTGATCGCCAGGTCGAGCACCTGCCGGAGCGTCCCGGGCGGCGGCACGGCGATGCGCCGGACGTGGTACGTGAGGTCGAAGTCGGGATCGACGACCCAGCGGGGGGTGGAGAGCGCGACCGTCGGTACGACGACCTTCTGACGCATCCGCACGACGACCCTGCTGGCCCGATCGAACGCGTCGACGAGGCGCTCCCAGTCGGGGACGCGGTCGAGGATCTCGATGCCCATACCGGCCGACCGCGAGTGCGGATCGGCCTCGGTGCGGAACATCAGGTAATCGAACGGCTCCATCTCGTTGCTCGACGCGAAGACGGTCGCCGCAGCGGTGTCGGGCTGGGCCTCGGGCATCGTGCTCCTGTCGCAGTCGGCTGCGGCGCAGAGTCTCGCGCGGACGGCCGCCGCCGACTCGCGGGACGTCCACGACCGCCTCCCGCCCCTCGCTCCAGGTCGGTGCCCTCGCCGGCGCTGGCTATCGTCCCGCGGCGTGACCGGCGAGAGCGAGAGACGCCCCATTGCGCCCGAGTGGTTCCGGCGCGCGCTCGCCGTGCGGTACGACGACGAGTACGTCGATATCGACGGATGCTCCGTCCACGTCCTGGCGTGGGGCGCCAGCGGGCGACGGGGGCTCGTGTTCGTCCACGGCGGCAGCGCGCACGCCCATTGGTGGACACACGTGGCGTCGACCTTCGCCGACGACTTCCGTGTGCTCGCCGTCGACCTCTCCGGGCACGGCGACAGCGGCCGCCGAGAGCGGTATTCGCTCGAGCAGTGGACCGACGAGGTCGTCGCGGTCGCGGCGCCGGGGGGGATCGACGGGCCACCCGTCGTCGTCGGTCACAGCATGGGCGGCTTCGTGACGATCGCGACCGCGGCGCGGCACCCGGACCGCGTGGCGGGCGCCATCGTCTGCGACTCGCCCGTAGCCGAGCCGGATCCCGAGATGGGCGCCTACCGGCGCCGCCAGGCGTTCGGGCGGTCGCGCACCTACGAGACCCTCGACGACGCCCTTTCGCGGTTCCGCACCGTACCGGGGCAGGACCACTACCTCGACTACGTGATGGACCACGTCGCTCGGTGGTCGGTGCACCAGGTGGAAGGCGGGTGGCAGTGGAAGTTCGACCCGCGGATGTTCGCTCAGGTGTCGGGCGGCATGCGCGCCGTCGCGCTGCCGTACCTGTCGAAGGTGACGTGTCGGTTCGCGCTGTTGAGGTCCGAGTTCGGCCTCGTCACCCCGACGATCGGAGAGTCCATGTACGAACGGCTGGGTCGGTTGGCACCTGTGATCGAGATACCGGAGGCGGGGCACCACGCGATGCTGGACCAGCCTCTGCTGCTCATCACGGCGCTGCGCACCCTGCTCGCCGATTGGGACCACTCGGAGCCGCGTCGGAGATGACTGCGGCCCGAAAGCTCCTCATCGGCGTCGCGAGCGCCGCGGTCGTCGCCGCCGCGCTCGTCGACATCGCCGTCCGGCTCTACGTGCGGAAGCTCCGCCGGACGGCGCGCGGCGGGTCCCTCACGCTCGCGTTCCCCTCCGAGCGCACGCACACGATCGCCACCCCCGACGGCGCCGCGCTCCACGTCGCGGAGTGCGGCGCCGGCCGCCCGATCGTTCTGCTGCACGGGTGGGGGATCAACATCGCCTACTGGGGACCGCTCGCCGAGGTGCTGCGCGACCGAGGCTTTCGCGTCGTCGCGGTGTCGCAGCGCGGCTCGCGGCCGTCTTCAGCGGTCACACCCGGGGTGGGGCTGCCGACGCTCGCGTCCGACGTCGAGACCGTGCTCGACCAGCTCGACCTGCGCGACGCCGTGCTCGTCGGGCAGTCGATGGGCGGACTCGTGACCCAGGCGGCCGCCGCCCTCGACCGGCATGGCGGCGCGCGGCGCGTCGGCGCCATCGTGATCATGAACTCGACCGCCCAGCTCGCCGCGTCGCGAGGCAGGCTCCTCACGGCGATGCTCTCCGACACCGCGCTGGCGACGGTGCTCGGCGGGCATCCGCGCTACGGCCTCGTGCTGACCATGGGCGCGTTCGGGCGCGCGACGCCCCACGACGTCGTCGAGGCGGCCAGGCGGGCAGCCGCCGGCGAGCCGCACGAGCACCGGCGCGGTCTGGCGCGCGCCATGCTCGGCGCCGACCTCAGGTCCGGCCTCCAGGAGATCGACGTGCCGACGCTCGTCCTCGCCGGCGGTGCTGACCGCGTCTTCCCCCTTGCGGACGCGGAGGCGATTGTGGCGGCGATCCCGGGCGCCCGGCTGCGCGTCTTCCCGGACGCCGGCCACACGCTCATGCTCGAGCACCCGTACGAGGTCGGCGACGAGATCGCACGATTCGCCGGCGCGGCGGTGGCGTCAGCCTGACGAGGCGTCACCGCGGGGCGCGGTCAGGCGCGCCGCGAGGCCCATACCCCGGCGGAGGAGCGAGCGTGGCACGACGCGTGAGCCGCGCACGAGAAGATCGTTGACGGGGCCCGGCACGACGACGACCTTGCCCCGCCCGAGCGCCCGCAAGGCGACGTCTGCCACGTGGTCGGGACTCGTGAGGAACGGTCCTCGAGCGTTGCCGAGGCCCATGCGCGGCCCGGACTCCGTCGGGGTCGTGCCGGGGCACACGGCGAGCACGCTGACGCCGGTGCCGTGAACCTCCTCGGCGAGACCCTCGCTGAAGACGGTCACGAACGACTTCGACGCGGAGTACACGGTGAGCGTCGGAAGCACGACCATCGACGACACCGACGACACCGACGACACGTTGACCACGCCGCCCCGTCGACGGGACAGCATGCCTGGGAGCGCGGCGCGAGTCAGGCGCACGACGGCGATCACGTTCAGCGCGATCTCGTCCGTCATCTGCGCCGGGTCGAGGGCCGCGAAGGGGCCGTACGTCGCAGCGCCGGCGTTGTTGACGAGGAGGTCGATGGGATCGGCCCGCGCCGAGGCTCGCGCCTCGACGCGCGCGAGCGCCGAGCGGTCGGTGAGGTCGGCCGTCACGACCTCGACGGCCACGCCGTGCCGTTCGCGGAGCTCCCCGGCGAGCCGCTCGAGTCGCTCCGTCCGCCGTGCCACGACGACGAGGTCGGCGCCGTCGCGCGCGAGGCGGCGGGCGAACGCCTGCCCGATCCCGCTCGACGCCCCCGTCACGAGCGCGCGACACCACGTCGTCATCGCAGCCGACGTTACGCGCCACCGGCGGCGGCACCGCGCGACGGCCGCCGCAGTCCGGGCTCGGTACGCTCCGGCGGTGACGCTCGTGGCCGATGTCGTCGTCGAGGGCGATGGCGCCGGTGCGCTGGTCGTGAGCTGGGAGCTTGCCGGAGGCGACGCCGAGGTGGACGTCGCCGTCGGTACGACGCCCGACTCCATCGATCACGTCCATGCGGTCACGGTGGGCGCTCGCGAGCGCTCCGTTCGCATCGAAGGGCTCTCCCTCGCACGGCAGTACGTCTCCGTGTCGCCGGCGAGCGGTGGGAGCGCGGTCGTGGCCGCCGAACGGCGGATGCCGTTCGAGGGCGCGGTGAACTTCCGCGACCTCGGCGGCTATCGCACGGCCGACGGCCGCCGCACCCGTTGGGGCCGTCTGTTCCGGTCCGACGGGCTGCATCGGCTCTCCGAGGCCGACGTCGACGCTCTCACGCGGCTCGGGCTCCGGGTCGTGTACGACCTCCGAACGGACCGCGAGCGGTCGAGGGCGCCGAGCCGGCTCCCGGAGGACGACGCACTTCGCCGCGTCGAGCTCGCGCTCATCGCGGAGGTCGACGACCGGCCGCTGGCCGAGCGCCTGCGCGACGGTGAGCGCTTCCTCGTCGAGCTCTACCGCGGCATGCTCGCCGAGTCGGCGCCGCTGTTCGGCACGCTCGTACGCGGGTTGGCCGCGCCCGGCGGCCTGCCCGCGCTCTTTCACTGCTCTGCGGGCAAGGACCGCACGGGTATGGCCGCGGCCGTCACCCTGCTCGTGCTCGGCGTGCCGGAGGAAACCGTCCTCGACGACTACGAGCTGACAGCGGTGTACGCGGCGACTCGCCGTGGGGAGCAGGTCGCGTACCTGCAGGGCGCCGGCGTCGCCCCCGAAGCGGCCGCCGGCGTGATGGGCGCGTCCCGCTGGGCGATGGCCACGGTGCTCGACGAGCTGCGCGCGACGTACGGGTCGGTCGAGGCGTACCTCACGGACGCCGCCGGGGTGACGCCCCCGGAGGTTGCCGCCGTCCGCCGCGCGCTCCTCAGCTGACGGACGTCAACCGGCGCACCGGCGGGGGCTCGAGCGGCCACGGCGCGACGCGGACGACGACGTCGGTCACCGCCGCCACGCGAGACACGATGACGGGGTTCAACCGCACGGCGGCGAGCTCGGGTACCTCGTCCGCGAGCGCGCTGAGACGCAGCAGCAGGTCACGCACCGGCGTCGCGTCGCTCGCGCCTGGCGCTGAGGCGAGAAGGCCGGCGGCCGTGGCGGCAGTGACGAGACGTTCGGCATCGCGGTCGGTGAGCGGCAGCACCCGCACCGCGACCTCGTCGACGACGTCAGCGGACGCCCCCCCGATCCCGACCGCGATCGTCGGCACCGCCGAGCGCGGCTGGTCGAGGGCGACGAGGACGTCGGCACCAGGCTCGACCATCTGCTGCAGCACGGCCGGCCGCATGGCGTCGCCGAGGCGCTCTACCATCCGCCCGTAGCCCTCGCGGACGTCGTGCGCCCCGTGCAGGTCGAGGGCAACACCACTCGCCTCGCTCTTGCCGAGCCGGCCCAGGCCGGTCGCCTTGAGCGCGACCGGGAAGCCCAGCGCTCCTGCCGCGTCGGCAGCCTCGTCCACGCTCCACACGACTGCCGACGGGACCGGCTCGATGCCCGCTGCTCGCAGCACCGAGCGCGCCTCGTCGTGGGTCAACGCGACACCACTCGGGTCGCGGCCGAGCGCCCGTGCGACGACGTCACGCGCCGCGGCGCCGTCGAAGCGCTCGAGGTCCGGGAGCGATCCCTCACCTTCGCCACGCCACGCCGCGTACGCGACGCCCCTCGCGACCGCGTCGATCGCTCGCTCGGGGAACGGGAAGATCGGCACGGCACCGGCCGCCGGCGCCGAACGCCTCGTCGGCCGACCGTCGAAGAAGCTGGCGACGACCGTCTTGCCGTGCGCGGCGCGAGCGGCCGACGTGACCGCCCGCGCGGCGGCATCGGCGCGCAGGATGCGGCTCGGCGCGACCGCGGCGACGACCACGTCGACGTCGCCGTCGGCGAGGACCGCCCGCAGCGCGGCCTCGAACGCCACGTCGCTCGCCCGCTCGGTGCAGTCGACCGGGTTTCGCCGCTCGGCACCGATCGGCAGCTGCGCAAGCGCGGCGGCCGTCTCAGGCCCGAGCTCGGCGAGCACGAGGCCCGCAGCGACGCTCGAAGCAGCCCCGCGCTTCACGGCGTCCGACGCGTTCGCCACGACCGCCACCCGGCCCCCCGGAAGCGGCTGGTGCACCGCGACGTGCGCGGTGTCGACGAGCTCGTCGATCGCGTCGACCCGGATGCCACCGAGCTGGTCAAGCAGCGGCACCGCCGTCTCGTCGGCCGGCGGCATGACGACGACGGCTTTCGAGCGCGCGACGCGACGGACGACACGAGCGAAGTTCCGCGGGTTCCCGAAGGAGCGAAGCTGGAGGAGCACGACGGATGTGCGCTCGTCGCTCTCCCAGTAGCGGAGGAGGTCGTTGACGCTCACGTCGGCGGCGTCGCCGAGCGAGACGAACGACGAGATGCCGAGATCGGGATCGGCGGCATGCTCGAGGATGACGGCGCCGAGCGCCGTCGACTGGGCGGCAACGGCGACGGAGCCAGCCGCGGGAGCGCCTGCGCATCGGTGAGCGCCGCGTTCATCGCGACGCGGCGATCCGTGTTGACGAGTCCGCCGCTGGCCGGGCCGAGAAGCCGCATGCCGCTGCGCCCGCACGCCTCGACGAGCGCGCGCTCCGCCCGGACGCCGTTCTCGCCGGCCTCGGCAAAGGCGGCCGCGAGCACGCAGACCGCCTGCACCCGTTTGCGAGCGCAGTCCTCGACGGCCGCCGGCACCTCATGCGCCGGAACGGCGATGATGGCGAGGTCGACCCGGTCCGGCACGTCGAGCACGGAGGTGTAGGCGCGCAGACCGGAGACGTGGCGGGCATGTCGGTTCACCGGGTACACCGGGCCGCCGAGCTCGCCGAGCACCAGCTCACGCAGGATCTCGTGCCCCACAGACCCGGCGGTCCGCCCGGCGCCGATGACGGCGACCGACTCGGGGCCGAGGAGCCGAGCGACCGACCGCACATCCGCGATGCGCGCTCGCTCCTCGATCCGCGAGGCGGCGTCCTCTGTCGGCTCGATGTCGAGGCGGACCTCCATGACGCCGTCGGCGTAGTGGCTCGACGCCTCGAACCCCGCCTGGCGCAGCACGCGCAGCATCCGTTGGTTCAACGGGAGCACTTGCGCGGTGAACGCCGTGATGCCGACGTCGCGGGCGGCAACGGCGAGGTGCTCGAGGAGGATCGTCGCAATCCCGCGGCGCTGCTGCTCGTCGTCGACGGAGAACGACACGTCGGCCGAGTCGAGCGTCCCGGTGCGCTCGTACATCCCGATGCCGATGATCTCGCCCGCCGCCAGCGCGACGAGCGCCATGCGCTCGGCGTAGTCGACGTGGGTGAGCTCGTCGACGTCCTGCTTCGAGAGACCAACGTCGTTCGAGAAGAAGCGGTTGTAGAGGCTGCGCTCGGACTGCCGCCCGTAGAAGACCACGACGGCGTCGCCGTCGTCCGGGCGGATCGGCCGGATCTGCGCGACGCGCCATCGGCGAGCACGACGTCGGACTCCCAGTGCGCCGGGTATGACGGCCCGCGGCGGTGTTCGGGGCCCACGACGGCGGGAGCGTAGCCCTGGGGTCGTCCGCTACCGTACCGTCAACTCTTTGAACGGATTCCGGGAGGCGAGATGGACGAGCTGACGTTCCGCGACGCGGACGACGTCGAGGTCTTCTACCGGCAATGGCTGCCGGAAGGACCGGTACGCGGAGCCGTCGTCGTCGCCCACGGCGCGTCCGAGCACTCCGGGCGGTACGCGCGCCTGGCCGACGTGCTCACGAGCGAAGGCTTCGCCGTCTACGCACTCGACCACCGGGGACACGGCCACACCGCCAAGGCGACGGGCACGGGACGCCTCGGGCCTCGCGGCATGGACGGCGTGCTCGACGACGTCGGCGGGCTGATCCGGCGCGCGCGCGAGGAATCCGGGGGACGTCCGGTCGTGCTGTTGGGCCACTCGATGGGTTCGCTCATCGCGCAGGCGTACGTGGAGGAGCGCCAGGACGACCTTGCCGGTCTCGTGCTCTCGGGCACCATGGGCCCGCCGCCGCCCGAGATGGCGGAGGCCGCGACGGCCGTCGAGGGCGCCTACGCCCTCGGCGTCCTCGGGGTGGCCCGGACGATCGCGGAGGCGCCCGGGATCGCCAAGATGCCGAAGGACCTGCCGATCCTGCTCATCACGGGCGAGAGCGACACGGTGTCGAACTTCGCCGCGCAGGTGCGCGAGCTCGAGACGCGCTTGCGCGACGCGGATCTCGACGTGGTCGCGCACTACTACCCCGAGGCGCGCCACGAGGTGCTGAACGAGACGAACCGCGACGCGGTCCACGCCGACGTCGTGGCGTGGCTCGACCGGGTGGTGCCCCTCCAGTAGCCAACAGCGTCGAGGGATCCGAGGAGGAACCACAGCTCGTCGGCGAACGCGCGCTGACGCTCGGCCACCACAGCAGGGTCGCCGTCGTCAACGTCGAGGAGCCCCCGATCGCGCGCGAGCGAGACGGCGTTCTGCACCACCGCTGCCGACACGGCGTCCGGGCACCTCACGATGCCGCGCAGGGCGTCGCGCGCCAGGCGGTCGACGGATCGGGACACGAGCTCACCCTCGTCGCCGACGAAGCCCCGCTCGCGCAGCTCGTCGGCGACGACTGCGTACGTCTCGAGGGCCGGGCGGAGGACTCGCCGGTGCACACCGGGCGGAACGCTTCCGGGGTCGGCGAGCGCCTCGCGCAGCGCGCCGTCCTCGGGCGGCACCGCGTACTCCCTGGAGAGGAGCTGCCACAGGGCACGCGCCTCACCGAGCGCGGCGTCCGGGGAGGCGACGGCCCCGCGCCGGGAGGCGATCGTGTTCGCGACCGCGCTCAGGGCGGCGACGAGGAAGTGGTGGGCGATCATGTTCGCGTAGTACGCCACCTCGACCTCGCGTCCACGACGGACGGCGAAGACGGCGTCGTCACCTTCGCCGACCCGGTCGATGCTGTGCCGGGCGAGGTCGTTGAGCGCCCGTCGGACGCCCTCCACGCGGTCGGCGTCGAAGCCGGGCGTCACCGGAACACGGCGCTGCCCGAGGTACTCGACGAGCGGCTGCACGCGCTCGTGGACCTCGACGGCGGTCGCACCCCGCCCGTCGAGGTCGAGCAGCGCCATCGACACGACCGAGATCGGGGTGACGACGACGGCACGCTCGAGCTCGCGGGCGACCTCGCGCAGCACGCCGCTGAGGTCGTGCGACCGCCCGTCGACACCAGGGCGCAGGTGCTGGGCGAGCGACACGGGTTCTCCGAAGTTCGCGTAGGCGCGGCCGAAACCGGCGCGCTGCCCGCGGAAGTAGCGCACCATCCACTGCGCGCTTTCCGCCGACTTGCGCCCGCCGCGGGCGTAGTCGGCGAACTCGCGGACGTCGTAGAGCTGGTCGTAGGAGATCGACAGCGGCACGAGCAGGACGTCGTCGACGCGCCCGTCGAGCACGGCGTCGGCGACGTACGCGAGCAGTCCCGGACGCAGCGGCAGCAGCCGGCCCGTGCGCGACCGGCCGCCCTCCGGCGCCCATTCCAGGCCGAACCGCTTCTCGACGAGGTAGCCGACGTACTCGCGGATCGTGAAGCGGTACACGGGGTTGTCGCGGAACGAGCGCCGGTGCATCACCGCCCCGGACCGCTTCGCGAGCGGCCCGAGCGGCCAGAAGTTCATGTTGATACCGCCGATCACGTGGAGCGGCGGCAGGTGGTGGAGGTGGAACAGCCACCGGGTCACGGCGGCGTCGATGTACGTACGGTGCGTCCACAGCACCGCGATCTGCGTCCTCGCCATCAGGTCCCAGATGCGCTCCATCTGCGACGGGTCGACGAGGACGAGCTCGTCGTACCCGAGGCGGAGCGCCTTGTGCCACAGGTCGTTGAAGACGTCGATCACGACGGGGTTGGGCGACGCCGCCATTTCGTCGAGGTACCGCTCGGCGTCGGCGGCGACGTCGTGCTCCGGGCGGCCCAGCTCGGTCGCCAGCTTGGCGATGCCGCGCCGCCAGGACCCACGAGCGACGACCTCCTCGCGTACGAGTCGGACGACCTTGAACCGTGGCCCGAGCGCGCGCACCTCGGCACGCCCGAGCGCGAGGGCGGACTGTCGCGCGACGAACCGTGCGTACGACGCGTGTTCGTCGTGGCCCACAGTCGCGCCGCCCTCCTCCCTCAGCTTCTGCCACCGCCGTCGCAGGTCCGAGGTCGGAGCGGGTTCGGCGACGAGGAGCTGCAAGCGGTCGGGCGTCACGCGCGCCATGACCCGCTCGCGCAGCGGCCCCGGCCTCGGCGGAAAGCTCTTCGAGAAGAGCTGCGGCAGACGCAGCGGGAGCGGCGGTCGGCGGCTCGCCGGCTGCCACACGACCCGGACGGGCACCGTCCACTGCTCGGCCTCGTCGCGCAGCGCATCCTCGAGGTCACCGAGCCCCGCGGTGTAGCTGCCCGACGGCGGAGTGGCGAGCACCCGCACGTCGGTCGGCGTCGGTGCCCGGCTCGCGACCCAGTCGCATACGACCTGATGCTCGAACGGTGACGTGACGTCGGCGAGCACGACCACGCGCTCACCCGGTGGACACGGCCACTCGTGGTCGAACCCGCGCTGCACGGTTGTCATCGCGCTGCAATACCAGGGCGACGTACGACGGACAAGACGCACGGCGACGTGCCGCTAGGTTTCGGGCGAGCGGCCGCTAGGTTTCGGGCGAGCGGCGGACGATCGGGGGTGCATGGTCGCGATCGGGGACTTGCTGGACGCCATCGAAACGAGCCCGGCCGGACCGTCCGTGGGCGCGCTGTTCGTCGACGACCGCGCGCTCGTCGCCGGCGCCGCCGACGGCGGCGGCGCGCCGGACGCGAGCGTCAGCGCCGGTGGCGACCCCGCGGCCGAGGCGCGCCGTCGCTTCGTCGCGCTCGTGGCGCCGAACGTGTACCCGGAGAGTCGCGACCTCGTCGAGGCGCACCGGCGCCGGAGCCACACGGTCATCATCTGCACGTCGGCGCCGCGTCACGAGGTGCAACCGCTGGCGGAGGACCTCGGTGTCGACCACGTCGTCTCGGTAGACGTTGCTGCCGACGACCTCGCGGTGATTCACGAGATCGACCTCGGCGCGAGCTTCGCGTACGGGGGCGGCGACGGTGATCTCCGACTCCTCGAACAGTTCGGGCACCCCTGCGCGCTGAACCCGACCCGCGGGCTCCAGGCCGCGGCGAACGCGCGCGGCTGGCCGACCGCGCGGTGGACGAGCAGGGGCGCCGCCGACCCCTTGATGGTCGCACGCACCGTTGCCGCGCTCGGAAGCGTCGTGCCGTCGTTCCTCGCCGCCGTGCCCGCCGGCATCCTCGGCGGCGGGCGCCGTGCCGTGTTCACGCGCGGCATGTCGACGTGGGGACGGTTGAGCACCGCGCTCGCGGGCGTGACGCTGCACGTCGAAGGACGCGAGAACCTCCGCAAGCAGCGACCGGCGGTGTTCATCATGAACCACCAGAGCGGCCTCGACGGTCTCATCGGCGCCGCGCTCTTCGAGGACGACTACACGGTCGTCGCCAGCGCGAAGCTCCGTCGCAACCCCATCATCGGGCCGATCGGCTGGCTCGCTGACGCGGCGTTCGTCGAGAGCGGCCCCGAGGCGGTCAAGTCGCTCGAGTCGGTGACGAAGGTGATCGAGAGCGGCGTGTCGATCGGCATCGCGCCGGAGGGCACGAGGTCGCCGACGAGGCGCGTCGGGCCGTTCAAGAAGGGGGCCTTCCGCATCGCGATGGCGTCGGGCGTTCCCGTCGTCCCGGTCGTCGTGCGCAACGCAGGCGATCTCATGCCAGGCAAGTCGGTCGTCATACGCCCGGGCACCGTCGACGTGCGCGTGCTCGAGCCCATCCCGGTCGACGACTGGACGCTCGAGAACCTCGACGCGCGGATCGAGGAGGTGCACCAGCTGTACGTGCAGACGCTCGCCGACTGGCCGCGGCGGCACGGCTCCTGATCGGTCGCGCCGCCCGTGTCGACGTGGCGGGCATTGTGCAACCCTTGTGGGGGGCGTGACGCGACGCCCGACGCGCGACAGGTGGTCCGGGTGCCGTCATCGATGATCGAGTGGTTCGAGGAGCACGTCGAGCGTCAGCCCGACAAGCCGGCGCTGACGTCGGAGGGTCAGCGGTGGACGTTCGAGGAGCTCCACCGCGACATCGAGCGGGTCGCGGCGTCGTTCGGCGACATGGGGATCCGCAGGGGCGACGCCGTGGCCATGTACTGCCGCAACCACCCGTCGACGCTCATCACCTACCTGGCCGCGGCCCGGATCGGCGCGGTGCCGAGCCCCATCAACTTCCTGTTCAAGGAGGCGGAGCTGGGCTGGGTGCTGGGTCAGCTCGGCGCCAAGCTCCTGACGACGGACGCGGACCGCCTCGACGTCGCCAGGGCGTCGATCGCAGCGACCGGGCTCGACGTCCCGCTGTTCATGGTCGAGGGCGAGGCGGAAGGCACCCGCCCGTGGAGCGACCTCCTCCAGGGCCAGGGCGACCTCGGCGAGCGCCCCGGGATCGACGACGACTTCGAGATCATCTACACGTCGGGCACGACCGGCAACCCGAAGGGCGCGGTGTACGACAGCCGCAGGGTCCTCTATGCCCTCGAGTCGTGGCGGGACTACTTCGGGCTCACACCCGACGAGACGTGGTACGTCACGACGCCGCTGTTCCACCTCGCGGGGATCCGCTACGGGGCGATCAGCGCCCTGATGACGGGGAGCCATGTGGTGCTGCCGGACGGGTTCCACCCGCAGACGTTCTGGAAGGAGGTCGTCGACAACGACGTGACCTTCTTCGTGATCGTCGAGACGATCGGCAACATCCTGCTCCAGCTGCCCGAGACGCCGGAGGAGAAGCAGCACAAGGTGCCGCGGATCCTGACCGCCGGCCATCGCGACCTCCTCAAGCGGATGGAGGAGCGCTTCGGCTTCGTGACCATCCAGGCCTACGGCATGACGGAGCTCGGGATCGTCATCGCGACCGACCCGCACGGCGACCCGCCGGTCGAGCAGCGGCGACGCGACTGGAACCCGGGGTGGAACTACATCGGGTTCCCGGTCGGCGCGCAGACCGAGGCCAAGATCGTCGACGAGGACGGCAACGCGGTGCGCGACGGCGAGCTCGGCGAGATCACCGTCCACTCGCCCGGGAACCTGAAGCGGTACGTCGGCGGCGTGCAGGACCGGCCGATCGTCGACGGGTGGCTCCGCACCGGCGACCTCGGCGCCAAGGCACCGGACGGCGCCTTCTACTTCGCCGACCGGAGCAAGGACATGATCCGGCGTGCGGGCGAGAACATCGCGTCGAAACAGGTGGAGGAGGCCGTCGAGGCGCACCCCGGGATCAAGGAGGTCGCCGTCTACCCGGTCCCCGACCCCGTCAACGTCCAAGAGGTGAAGGCGCTCTGCGTCAGGAAGGACGGCGCCGACGTCACCGCGGAGGACATCTGGAGCTGGTGCAGCGAGCGCCTCGCCGAGTTCAAGGTGCCCCGCTACGTCGAGTTCCGCGACACCGTCCCCCGCAACCCCCTCGGCCGCGCCCTCAAGGCGAACCTCCGCGAGGAGCCCATCGCCGGGAAGGGCGACACGTGGGACCGCAGGACCGGGAAGGTGGTCGAGCCGGTCCTGGCGTGACCGCCGACGGCGACGCACATCTGTGCAACGCTCTGCCCTCGGGGGCGTCGCCGCACGCCTGATGCGACAGGAGGTCCGGGTGCCGTCGTCGATCATCGAGTGGTTCGAAGAGCACGTCGAGCGCCAGCCCGACCGGCCGGCGCTCACCTCGGAGGCGCGGCGGTGGACGTACCAGGAGCTCCACCACGACGTCGAGCGCGTCGCCGCCTCGTTCCGCGAGATGGGGATCGGCAACGGCGACAAGGTTGCCATGTACTGCCGCAACCACCCGACGACCGTGATCACGTACCTGGCGGCCGCTCGGATCGGGGCGGTCCCGAGCGCGATCAACTTCCTGTTCAAGGAGCCCGAGCTGACGTGGGTCGTCGGTCAGCTCGGGGCCAAGGTCCTCACGGTCGACGAAGACCGCCTCGACATCGCGAGGGCGTCGATCGCAGCGACCGGGCTCGACGTCCCGCTGTTCATGGTCGAAGGCGAGGCGGAGGGCACCCGCCCGTGGAGCGAGCTCCTCCAGGGCGGCGGCGATCCGGGGGAGCGGCCCGGGCTCGACGACGACTTCGAGATCCTCTACACGTCGGGTACCACGGGGAACCCGAAGGGTGCGGTCTTCGACAACCGGTCGATGCTGTACCAACTTGAGTCGTGGCGCGACTACTTCGGGATCACACGCGACGAGACGTGGTACGTGACGACGCCGCTGTTCCACACGGCGGGCATGCGCTACGGCGCGCTGACGGCGCTGGTCACCGGCGGGCACGTCGTGCTGCCGGACGGGTTCCACCCGACCACCTTCTGGAAGGAGATCGTCGAGAACGACGTGACGTTCTTCGTGATCGTCGAGACGATCGGCATCATCCTCCTCCAAACGCCGGAGACGCCGGAGGAGAAGCAGCACAAGGTGCCCCGGATCCTCACCGCCGGCCATCGCGACCTCCTGAAGCGGCTCGAGGAGCGCTTCGGCTTCGTCACGGTCCAGGGCTACGGGATGACCGAGATCGGTCTCGCCACGGCAACCGACCCCCATGGCGACCCGGCGGTCGAGCAGCGCCGGCGGGACTGGAACCCGGGCTGGAACTACGTCGGCTTCCCAACCGGACCGCAGACCGAGGTGAAGATCCTCGACGAGGAAGGCAACGAGGTGCCCGACGGAGAGCTCGGCGAGATCTCCGTGCATGGGCCGGGGACAATGAAGGGCTACGTCGGCGACCCCGAGGGCGGCCGGCCGGTCGTCGGGGGCTTCCTCCGCAGCGGCGACCTCGGCGCCAAGGGTCCCGACGGGGCCCTGTACTTCGCCGACCGCAGCAAGGACATGATCCGCCGTGCCGGCGAGAACATCGCGTCGAAGCAGGTCGAGGAGGCCATCGAGGCGCATCCCGGCATCAAAGACGTCGCCGTGTACCCCGTGCCGGACCCGGTCCGCGTGCAGGAGGTCAAGGCACTCTGCGTCAAGAACGAGGGCGCCGAGGTGACCGCCGAGGACATCTGGAGCTGGTGCAGCGAGCGTCTCGCCGAGTTCAAGGTCCCTCGCTACGTCGAGTTCCGTGACGCCGTCCCGCGCAACCCGGTCGGTCGCGCCCTCAAGGCGAACCTCCGCGAGGAGCCCATCGCGGGCAGGGGCACGACGTGGGATCGCACGAGAGGGGAGCCCGTCGAGCCTACGCCGGAATGACACCCGTCGTCCGGCGCCCGCGTCGTCGCCCCGGCTCCGCCACGCGAACGCCGCCGGACCCACCGGCTCGCATCGCTGGGCAGGAACAGGAGCACCTGGGCCACGTCGGCCGCACGACCGCTGTCGCCGTGCTTCTACGCCGTCCTGCGGACGGTCCCTGGGCCAGCCCGCGCCACATGCTGGGCTTGTCGATCGGCCCGACTGCCGCCTGCTCACGAGGCCATCCGCGCCGCTTACCGCTACCGTCGTTGCGAAACAGTTCAAAGAGTAACAGGATGAGGGGATGACGGACACGACGCCCAAGATCGAAGGGCCGGTCGCCGGCGTGCCGCTGCTCGGCGGGCTTCCGACGGAGTCTCCCCACCCTGCCTACACGCAGGAGGAGTTCTTCGTCTCCGGCGTCGCGACGTCCTACGTCGCCGCCGGCGACCTCGGGAGCGACGGTCGGTGGGACGTGGAGCCGGCTGCCCACGCGCCGTACACGACGCGGGTCCTCGTGCGGCGGCCCTCCGATCCGGGACGCCACAACGGGACCGTCGTCGTCGAGTGGCTCAACGTGAGCGGCGGCCACGACGCCGCGCCCCAGTGGGGCCTCACCCACCGTCATCTCACGCGCGCCGGGTACGCGTGGGTCGGCGTGTCCGCCCAACGCGTGGGTGTCGAGGGCGGCGGACTCGTCCCGGGGATGGCACTGAAGCTCACGGATCCACAGCGCTACGCCGCGCTCGAACACCCGGGCGACGAGTTCTCGTTCGACATCTTCCACCAGGCCGGTGTCGTCGTGCGTGCGGCGGCCGGCGGCATGCTCGGGCCGCTGCACGCCGCGCGAGTCCTCGCCGTCGGTGAGTCGCAGTCGGCGGCCTTCCTCGTCACCTACGTGAACGCCATCGACCCGATCGCGCCAGTGTTCGACGGGTTTCTCGTGCACAGCCGCTCGGGCGGCGTCGCCGGGCTCGCCGGGATCCCGGCGCCGTCCGGCCCCGACGCGTTCGAGACGATTCGGCGGTCGTTCGTGGAGGGCACGGTGCGGGTCCGGGACGACGTCCGCGTCCCGGTGCTCACGTTGCAAAGCGAGACCGACGTCGTCGCCATGGGCTCGCTCAACGCCCGCCAGCCCGACCACGACCGCTTCCGGCTCTGGGAGATCGCCGGCTCGTCGCACGCCGAGACCTACCTCCTCGTGGCGTCACGGAGCCACACCGACCGCACGACGGTCGACGAGCTCGCCGCCGCGTGCGGGCCCACGACGACGCCACTCGGCCCGCTCATGCCGTGCGAGCGCCCGATCAACAGCGGCCCGCAGCAGCACTACGTCGCGCAGGCCGCCATAGAGGGCCTCGACACCTGGGTGCGCGACGGCGCGGCACCGCCGGAGGCGCCGCGCCTCGAGGTCGTCCCGGGACCACCGCCGAGGCTCGCCCTCGACGAGCACGGCATCGCACGCGGCGGCGTTCGCACCGGATGGGTGGATGCACCGGCTGCCGTTCTCTCGGGGCTCGGGCAGGAGGGCGCTGTCTTCGCGTTCCTGTTCGGGACGACCGTCGCGCTCGACGACGCGACGCTCGGTTCGCTGTATCCCGGCGGCGTCTCGGACTACGTCGAGCGCTTCTCCGCAGCGACGCGGGCCGCCGTGGAGGCGGGCTTCCTCCTCGCCGAGGACGTGCCCGAGATGGTGGCGCTCGCCGAGGCGATGTTCCCGCGTGTCGCCGCCGCGTCGTGACGCCGCGGCGCCCCACGGGGATGGGGATCAGTCGCCGCGGCGGAGCTTGATGCCGCCGTCGACCTCCCGGTCCCACGTGGAGGCCGAGTTCCCGCGGTCGCGCAGGACATGCTTCTGCACCTTCATCGTCTGCGTCTTCGGCAGCTCGTCGATCACCTCGATGTACCGCGGCACCGTGAAGTACGGCATCCGCGGGACGAGGAACGTCGTGAGCTCGAGCGGGTCGATCGTGGTGCCCTCGCGCGGGACGACGAAGATCTTCACCTCGTCGTCGCCGAGCGCACCGGGCGCCGCGACGCACGCGACGTCCGCCACGTCCGGGTGGGCACGCACGTCGTTCTCGACCTGGAAGCTCGAGATGTTCTCGCCCCGTCGCCGCAGCGAGTCCTTCGCTCGGTCGAGGAACCGGTGCTCGCCGGTCCCGTCGCGGACCAGCATGTCGCCCGTGTGCAACCATCCGTTGCGCCAGAGCCGCAGCGAGTCCTCCGGCCGATTGAGGTAGCCCGGCGTCATCTCCCACGGCCCGTCGACTCGGATGATGGCCTCGCCGGCGGTGCCGTCGGGGACCTCGATGTCGTGCTCGTCGACGAGACGCAGCTCGAGACCGTCGCGCGCCGTGCCGACCGAGCGCGGGCTCTTGCGCGGCTCGTCGTCGAGGCGCAGCGTCGCCTTCGTGATCAGCGGCGTCTCGCTCATGCCGTACATGCTGCTCATCTCTTCGATGCCGAACCGGTGCATGAACGCATACGGATCGGCAGGCAACGGGGCGGCGATCACGTAGCGGAGCGGGTTGTCGGCGTCGTGCGGATCGGCCGGCGTCGACTCGAGGTACGCGGCCATCGTCCCGAGCAGGAGTCCGAGCGTGGCGCCGAGCTTGCGCGTGAGCTCGAGGTACTCCGAGCCGACGAAGTACTCACGGATCGCGACCGGAATGCCCGTCGACCACGCGGCGAGTGCTGGCAGCTGGGCGCTGATGTGGAAGAACGGCAGGTCGAGCAGCAGGAGGTCGCCGGAGCGGAACTGGTCGCCGTAGCCGCCCCACCCGCCGAGGAACGCCATGTGGTGGCAGCCCACGACGCCCTTCGCCGGACCGGTGGTGCCCGACGTGTAGACGACCGACGCGAGATCCCACGGCTCGATCGGCGCGTCGAGCGCCGGCGGATCCGCCTGCCCGTCCCGCAGCGCGTGCGGGTCGACGACGTCGATCTCCACCCCGACCTCGGCGAGCTTCGCGGCGCCGTCGGCCGTGGTGATCATCAGCCGCGCGCCCGAGTCGACGCACAGGTGCCGCAGCATGTCGCCGCGGTAGGCGGTGTTCACCGGCACGATGACACCGCCGAGGAAGCTGATCCCCCACCACGACGCCAGGAAGTCCGCCCCGTTCGGCAGCATGATCAACACCGGTTGCCCGCGTGTCACGCCGCGATCGCGCAGCACGTTCGCTGCTCGATAGCCGACCGTGAGCGCCTCGCCCCACGTCCACGACGTGAAGTCGGCCAGGATGACGCACGTGCCGCTCGCGTCCGCCTCCGCCTGACGCTCGAGCGCGTAGCGCACGACCGAGCGCTCGCGATCCAGAGCCAGCCTCGTCATACCGTTCTCCCCTCGACCCGCAAACGGGTGTGCGCCCGATCCGATCGGATCGGGCGCACACGACGCGTCTCAGATCCGTGTGGTCACGGTTCGTTGAGCTCGAACTCTTGCGTGACGTCCACGAAGTCGTCGACGAGCGGGGTGATCTCGCCATCGATGATCCTCGAGATCACCATGTGCTTCGTGAACACCCGTAGCTGGCTGAGCTGCGGGCTGTCCGGGAACGCCGGCGTTCCCCAGGTCGCGGGCGCGATCTCCGGCCGGTCCACGGTGTAGCCCTCGGCCAGCCGTGCCGCGACCGCGTCGGACGAGATCTCGTCGAGCTCGTCGAGGATGTCGACGATGACGTGCACGGACACGTTCCCGGTGATCCCGGCGACGCCGATCACCTCCTCCTCCAGCTCGCGGTCGTGTTCGTTCAGGACCATCGCCAGGCGGCGTGCCTCCGGCGGCAGCCCGTGGTCGTCCGCCTGCTCGGCGAGCTTCGCCCGCGCCTTCCGGAACCAGTTCCGCATGATCGGGAACCCCGGGCGGCGCGTCATCGTCTTCGCCCAACTGAGATCCGTGCGGAACCGGGGGCTCTCCCAGAACGTGGCGTGCAGCTCGGCGAGCGTCGACATCATCGCCCGGCAGAACGCGACGGCCTCGCCTGGTCCCTTGAACGGCGGGTGGTCGGCCTGCCACAGGTCCTCGAGGAGCAGGAGGTGCCGCCCGCCGAGGCCGGCCGACGAGTAGTACGCCACGGGCGCGACGTCGCCGAGGTCGTTGCGCGCGGTGCTGTAGAACCTCGACTCGTTGACCGCCATGTCGAGTGCCGCGACCTGCGTGCGGTTCTTCGCCGACGTCGACGTGCTCTTGACGAAGATCCGCTCCGGCAGGCCCGCCTCCTGCCCGGCCTCGTTCCACATGATCCTGAGCCGCCGCCGGTTGGTCGTCCCTCGCGTCTCGCCGACCTGCTCCACCGCCTCGACGACGGCGCCTCGCGCCGAATCGGCCGCGGTGAACGTGTGCAGCGGGCCGGGACCCGTGAAGACCCGGGTGAGGAACTCCGGCGTCACCTTGTCGGCCGTCGTCGGCTCTCGCGACGGCACGAACGGGGACCACGCGAGCGCCCACTGGACGAGCCCCTCACCGAGGTTCGCGGCCTCCCGGGTGGTCTCGACGGCGCGATCGAGCGACAGAACCGCCACATGCACCTCCCTGCACCGGCGTCCGCCGGCTGCTAGGCTCGATGCTAACCACGAAGCACCGGCTTCCCCGGCGACATCCCGTCGCCGCCGCAATTGTGCCGACGGCCCGCGCCGATGCGAGCCTCGGACGGCTGTCGCCGACGACGGCGCGCGCCGTCGGTTGCCGGCAGCGTCTTCGTCGACGAGCTGAGGGGGTCATCATGCGCAAGCGCTCGGTCCGATGGGCGTCGATCGCCGCCGCGGTCGCCGTGCTCACCACCGCGGCGTACGCCACCGCGTCGGGCGCGACCGGGGACGCCGAAGACCGCCCGACCAGGCCGCGAATCATCACCGCACACCGATTCGCGCGGCTGCAGGGCCCGCCGCCCCCTGGCGCCCTCGAGCCGGTCCCGGAGGGGCCGACGTTCGACCGCAACGGCGACCTGTCCTTCGTGACGGTCTACGGCGACGAGAACGGCAACAAGGTGTTCAAGCTCGACATGGCCACCAGGCAGGTGACGCCGATCTACGGGGACGCGACATCGGTCTTCACCGGGCTCGACATCCACCAGGACGGCCGACTCTTCCTCGCCGACTTCGGCGGGGAGCGGATCGTCGCCATGCAACCCGACGGGACGGGCGTCGAGACCGTCGTGAGCGGCGGCTTCGGCGAGCTGCCGCTCTTCCCGGACGACCTCGTGTTCGGCTCGGACGGCGACCTCTACTTCACCGACATGACCGGCGAGCCGACCCACCCGACGGGGCGCGTGTTCCGCCGCACGGCCACCGGCGAGCTCGTCCTGCTCGCGGAGAACCTGGCGTTCCCGAACGGCATCTCGATCACCGACGACGAGGCTCGACTCTGGATCTCGGAGCACCTCGCCCACCGGATCCTCACGATCGGCCTCGACGCCGACGGGAACACCGCGCAGCGCCCGTTCGGAGCGGACATCGGCGTCACCGCCAACACGGCGGGCCCCGGGCGACCCGACTCGTCGGCCGTCGACGTCGACGGCAACCTCTACCAGGCGTTCTGGCCCGGCGCTCACGTCGTCGTCTTCAGCCCCGAGGGCGCCGTGATCGCCCGCGTCGAGCTCCCGGCCAGGGATCGCGAGCAGTTCCACGGCACGACCAACGTCGTCGTCCAGCCCGGCACGCGCGACGCGTTCTTGACCGCCGGCGGCCCCGGCGGCGCCATGCTCTTCCGCTTCGGGGCGCTCGCTGCCGGCCCGGTGCCGTTCGCGCAGCGGTGACAGCCGGCCGCGGCGTCAGCCGTCGGCCCGGCGCGTCTCGTGGCGAACCATCGTGAACCGGCGCTCATCGATCCGCCACCCGCTGTCGGTCCGGACGAACCGGTCGTCGTAGATTCCGACCGCGTCGGCGACGGTCGTGCCACGCCTCGACATGAGCACGGCGTCGACGTACGACCGCGCCGCCGCCCGCTCCCCGTGCACGTCGACGGCCACACGGCGGCTGGCGATGCCGTCGAGCCGGCGACGAGCGCGCGCTTTCCGGTGAGGTGGAGGTCGACGACGGCGCTCAGCGCGCCGACCGCAGGGCGCGTTCGAAGGCCTCGTCGACGCGGAGGTCGACGACGGCGTTGTTGACCCGCCCGAACGTGCGGGCCGGGTCGGCGACCGGCTGCATGCCCGGGAAGGCGACGATGTGGGCGACCGCATCCCACTCGTACGCGAGCGCAACCCGGTACTGCTCCCACGCGTCGTCGAAGGACGACGGCGGGCGTCCTCCGTGGCCGGCGAGCGTGTCGAGGTAGTGCCGCAGCAGCGGGCGCTCGTGCTCGCGCCGCAGTGATGCCGGGAGCGCGCCGAGCAGGAAGTGGGCGAAGTCCTGGATCCCGTTGCGCCGGTGCACCAGCTGCCAGTCGTACATCCCGGCGCGCCCGTCCGGGGTCGCGAACGTGTTACCGAAATGGGGGTCGCCGTGGGTGAGCGTCAGCGGCGATCGGTCGGCGAGCCGCTCCATCTCGAGCTGGTGGTCGGTCGACAGCCGTACCAGGCGACGCACCTCGGGTGGGAAGTCGCGGGCGAATCCGCGGTCAGGACCCGGGTGCGCGCCCGGCGGTCGAGCCGCCGCAGGTACGCGTGGCCCTGGCGGCGTGAGAAGGTCGGCACCCACGCGAGGTCGCGCTCGAAGCGCGGGCTCTCCCAGAACGGCCCGTGCAGCTCGGCCAAGGCGGTCACCATCGCCATGGCGAAGGCCGGATCGGCGCGGTCCGAGATGGTGTACGGCCGGTAGCCCCGTGCATCCATGTCCTCGAGGAGGAGCAGGAAGCGCCCCCACGCCCGCTCACGGTGGCGTACGCGTGGGGCGCCATGTCGAACGGGAGCTCGTCGCGGACCGTCCGGTAGAAGTCGACCTCCGTGTTCGACATCCGGAGGGCGGCCACCATCGCCCGGTTCCGCGGTCCCTGCGACGTCGTCTTGACGAAGACGCGCGTCGGGAGGCCGGCGTCGCTTCCTGCCTGGTTCCACTCCACCCGCAGGCGGTGCCGGCTGGTCGTGCCGGCGTCGCCGCCGATGACCTCGAGATCGGTGACCCGCGCTCCTGGCACGAGCGCGCCGAGGACCTCCCGCAGCCACGCCGGCGTCACGTCCGCGAGCGCTTTCGGGCTCGGTGAGGCCACCCACGGCACGGCCGCCAGCGCAGCCTCCCGCAGCGCGACGCGGTCGTCCCATGCCTCAGCGAGCACGCGGACGCCGTCTTGCAGCCTCACAGCACGATGCGCGACTCCGCGCCGGTCCAGTAGCGCTCGCGGAGGAGACGCTTGTAGAGCTTGCCGGTCTCGTCCCGCGGCAGCTCGACCTCGAAGTCGATGCTGCGCGGGCACTTGTAGTGCGCGAGGCGGTCGCGGCAGAACGCCAGGAGCTCGGCCTCGAGGTCGGGCCCGGCGTCGGCCGGGTCCATCGGCTCGACGACGGCCTTGACCTCCTCGCCCATCTCCTCGTTCGGCACCCCGAACACCGCGGCGTCGCGCAGCTTCGGGTGCACGACCAGGACGTTCTCCGCCTCCTGCGGGTAGATGTTCACGCCGCCGGAGACGATCATGAAGTTCTTCCGGTCGACGAGGTACAGGAAGCCCTCGTCGTCGACGTACCCGACATCGCCGACCGTGGCCCACCCGTTGTCCTTCACCGTCGCGGCCGTCTTCCCCGGATCCTTGTGGTACTCGAAAGGGACCGTCGTCGTGCCGGGCTCGAAGTACACGAGCCCCGTCTGACCCGGCGGCAGCTCCTGTCCCTCGTCGTCGAGGATGTGGACGGTGCTGTTGAGCGAGCGCCCGACGGACCCCTTGTGAGCGAGCCACTGCTCGCTCGTGATCATCGTTGCGCCGATGGCCTCGGTGGTGGAGTACACCTCGTACAGGATCGGCCCCCACCACTCGATGATCCGCTCCTTGACCGGCACCGGACAGGGCGCCGCCGAGTGGATCGCGAGCCGCATCGACGACAGGTCGTACTTGTTCCGGACCTCGTCGGGCAGCTTGAGCAACCGGACGAACATCGTCGGCACCCACTGGGTGTGCGTCGCCCGGTACCGCTCGATCGCCGCCAGGGCACCCTCCGGGTCGAAGCGCTCCGCCACGAGCGCCGTCCCGCCGCCGCGGTGCGTCGTGATGAACCACTGGAGGGGGGCGGAGTGGTACAGCGGTGCCGGCGCCATCGACGTGACCGGCTGGTCCATTCCCCACGCCTTGGCGAACTGGTTGAGGAACGGCGACACGTTGCCGACGGGCGCGCGAGCGAGCTTCGGTCGAATGCCCTTCGGCCGCCCCGTCGTGCCAGACGAGTAGAGCATCGCGATGCCTTCGAGCTCCTCGACGAGCGGCTCGGCGGGGAAGCGAGCGACCGCGGCCTCGTAGTCGTCGTAGCCGTCGATCGATCCGCCAACGACGAGCCGCGTCGTCACCGCGGGCGGCATCTTCCCGGACAGCTCGCGCGCCATGTCGCCGAGCACCGCAGACGTGACCAAGGCCTGCGCGTCGCAGTCGTCGAGGATGTACGCGACCTCGTCGGCGTTGAAGTGCGAGTTGACCGGCGCGTACACGAGCCCCGACCGCTGCGCCGCCCACGCGACCTCGAGGTACCGCGCGTTGTTCTCCATGCACAGCGCGATGCGGTCACCGAAGCGGAGGCCGGCAGCGTAGAGCAGCTGGGCCAGCCGGTTCGACCGGTCGTCCAGCTCCTGGTACGTCACCGTCTCGCCGGTCTCGACGACGATGATCGCCGCCGCGTCGGGCGTTGACCTCGCGTAGAACCCGGGCCACACCGCGCCTCCCAGCTGTGCCGACCGAGGATGCGCCACGCCATCACGCTCCGTTAGAGGATCTCGAGGATGTTACGTTATCCGCGAGCGGTATCGCTACCGGCCAGCAGAGTTACCCGACGCCCCGGGGGTGGGTGTGAAGATCACCGATGTACGGGCGACGGTGCTGAAGCCGCTTCCGACGGCGTTCCGGTTCATGGACCAGATGCCGCCCATGACGTTCGACCACGTGCTCGTCCGCATCGCGACGGACGAAGGCCACGAGGGGCACTGCATCACCTACCTCATGAGCCCCGGTGAGTGCGAGTACCTGCTCCCGAAGTTCCGCATGGGGCTCCTCGGACGCGATCCCCACGACGTCGAGGCGATCTCGTACCAGCTGACCGGTTCGCTCGAACGACCGAGCACGGTGGCGAGCACGATCGACATCTGCCTGTGGGACCTGCTCGGCAAGCATCACGGTGAGCCGATCTACCGGCTCCTCGGCGCCGCTCGTGATCGCATCCGGGGCTACGCGAGCACGTACTCCTACGACACAGTCGAGGAGTACGTCGATCTCGCGCTGCAGTGCAAGGACGAGGGCTTCACCGCGCTGAAGCTGCACGCCCACGCCGTGCCCGACAAGGACATCGCCGTGTGCCGAGCGGTTCGCGAGGCGGTTGGTGACGCGATGGACCTCATGCTCGACCCGGTCAACATGTACGACCGCCAGGGGGCCATGCGCGTCGGAAAGGCGCTCGAGGAACTCGGATACCTCTGGCTCGAGGCACCCCTGCTCGACACCGACCTCGACGGCCTACGCCACCTGCGCCAGCATCTCTCCATCCCCATCGCCGCCGCAGAGAGCGTGTTCCAGGGCCTGCGCGCCTATCCGCGCTTCCTCACGGGCAACCTCGTCGACGCGCTGCGCAGCGTCGGCGACTTCATCGGCGGCATCTCGGCCATGCGCAAGACGGCCGCGCTGTGCGAGGCGTTCAACGTGAAGTACGAGCCCCACAGCTACGGGACGACGCTCATCCAGGCCGCCCACCTTCACGTCATGCTGTCGATCCACCACTGCGACTTCGTCGAGGTACCGGTGCCGCAGGGCGTCTGGGATCTCGGGATGCGGGACGTCATCCGCATCGACGCCGATGGGTACGTCTCGGCGCCGCAGCGGCCGGGGCTCGGCTACGCGATCGATCCCGACCAGATCGACGACCTCATCGTTCGCGAGCTCTGAAGGCGTCAGAGGCGGAGGGGGACGCGGTCGGGGTCGAGGTGCACATCGATCAGGAGCGGACCGCGACGTCGAGCGAGCGCGTCGACTACGGCGTCGACGTCGCCGCGAGTCTGCCATCGCACGGAAGCCGCTCCGAGCCCCGTGGCCACGGCGGCGATGTCCGGCCACTGCTGGAGGCTCAATCCGGTGTCGAGCTGGTGGCCCCGCAGCTGCGCATGCTCGGCGCCGTAGCACCCGTCGTTGAACACGACGACAACGAGGTCGAGCTCGTACCGCGCCGCCACGGCGAGGTCGGCGAGACCGCCGAGCATGAACCCGCCGTCGCCCACGAGCACGACGGTCGTGCGATCCGGCATCGCCACCGCCGCGCCGACACCTGTGCCCATCCCGAGGCCGATCGACGCGTAGTTGAACGTGTGGACGAGGTACCTAGGCTCCGGCACGAACAGCGCTCTGATGGCGGCGAACCAGAACCGCCCGGTGTCGTAGACCAGCGTGCGATCGCGTGGCAGGAGGCCGTCGAGCTGCCGGACGACCCAGTCGATCTCGACGGTCGACGCGTCGGCATCTCCGTGTTCCACCGGTCCGTCGGCGCCGCCGGGCGCCGCAGTGGACGCCCACTCGGCCGCGACGTGGTCGAGCTCCTCGCGCCAGCGGAGGAAGGTCTCGGCCGTCGTCGCCGCGTCGCCGACGACCCCCACGTCCACATCCGCCCACCGACCGAGACGATCGGCATCGATCTCGCAATGGACGACGCGCTTCCCGGCGAGCAGCGCCCCGCTGTCGGTGGTGAACCGGGTGAGACCGGCCCCGAACGCGACGACGCATCCGCCCTGGTGATGACGTCGAGCGTCGCGTCGCTCGACAGGCTTCCGAAGATGCCGACGTTCCTCGCTTCACCGGCGAACAGGTCCTTCGCCAGCAGCGTGGTGGCGAGAGGTGCGCGCAGCGCATCCGAGAGGCGCAGCAGCAGCGTGCGCGAGCGCGGGGACGCCGCTCCACGACCCGCGAGGATGAGGGGTCGGTTCGACGACGCCACCAGCCCGACGGCATCGTCGAGGACGGCCGGATCGGGCGCGATCGCCTGCTGTCGGAACGGCGTGACCGGCCCACCTCCGTCGCCGGTCTCCTGGGCGCCGAACTCGACGGGGATGTTCACGACGATCGGCCGGCGCTCGACGTGCGCGCGGCGGATCGCCGCCGAGATGTCGCGCACGAGCGTTGCCGAACTGCGGACGTGCTCGAAACCGGCGCCCGTCGGAAGGACGATCGCCTTCTGGTCGATGTCCTGCGGGTGCGCGGCGATCGACGTCGGCGTGTCGCCGCACACGAGAAGCATCGACGTTTCGTTCCTGCCGGCTTCGGTGAGCGCCGTCAACGTGTTCGTCAGCCCGGGCCCGTGCGTCACGGAGGCGACGCCGAGCCTGCCGGTGACCCGTGCGTATCCGTCCGCCATCGAGGTGGCGCTCGCCTCGTGAGCCGCCGCGACGTACCGGACGCCGCAGCGCTCGATGAGGCTCTTGACGAGGTAGATGTTGCCGTCGCCCACCAGGCCGAACACGGTGTCGACGCCGTGGTCGGCGAGGACACGGGCGGCAGCCTCGTGACCCAGCATGCCGGCTCGCTCCTCTGCGCTCGATGTCGGACGCGCCCCTTCGCTCGCCGAGAATGCGGGCCCGGATCGCTTACAGGCGACAGGAGTCGCCGTCAACGACAGCGCCTTCGGCGGCGCCTGCACCGGACATCGCCATACCCCTCGGAAGCGCTCCGCTCTCGCCATCCAGTGCACTCGAGACCCCGCCGCCTGGTCGACGACCACAGCCGACAACGGAAACGGGAGGCGACTTGAAGATCAGTGGCGTGAACCTCACGGCCTTTTCGAGGCCCTTCGCGGAGACTGGCCAGCTCAAGATCAAGGACATCGAGCCGTCTCATCTCGAATGCCTCGCCATCGAGATCACGGCAGACGAAGGTGCCTCCGGCGAGGCGATGTGTGCCTTTGGCGCGCGCGCCATCGGAGCTTCCATCGCGACCCACGTCCGGCCGCTCCTAGTCGGCAGAGATCCAGCTCGTCGCGAGGAGATCTGGCACGAGATCGCGCACTACAACCGTCTCTGATTCATGCCGTACACCGTCATCGGGCTGATCGACGTCGCACTTTGGGACGCGTACGGCAAGGCGACGGAGCAGCGCGTCTGCGACCTTCTCGGGCACGTACCGCGACACGATCCCGGCGTATGCGAGCTCGATGACGCAGCCGTCGATCGACGCGTATGTCGAGGAAGCGGTGAAGAGCAAAGAGCGAGGGTAACAAAGGTTCAATATCCATGTCGACGGCGATCCTGACCTCGACATTGCAGTTTGTCGGGCGGTCCGGGTGACCACGGGCCGTGAGCGTACCTGCGCTGGATTTTGACCATGAGGATGGCGCGGACGCCGGGCACCGACCAGCGCACACCGACGTCGGTGCGGCGGTTCATCTCCCGCATGACCCGCTCGAGCACGCCGGTGCCGAGCTCGGGCCGTCCCTTGTCGCCGAAGAGGAGCCGTCCGGCGCCGGGATGGGTGAGGAAGGTGAACACCTCCTCGGTGGCGGCCCGGAGGTGGGCCGCTGCGGCCCGAGCCCCGCAGGCCTCGGCGTCGTCGATCAGGTCGGCGTAGGCGGCCCGGGCCGCCTCGAGGTCGTGGTGGCGGTAGGCGTTGGTGAGCAGGGTGTCGAGCTGGGTGGCGAAGTCGGTGGCGAACTCGTGGCTGGCCCGGTCGGTGTAGCGAGCGGCCCGGTAGACGCCCCGGCCGAGGTGCGCCAGGCAGCGCTGCACGGGGACGCCGGGGAACCGTTCGGCGGCGAGGCCCGACAGCTCCTCTTCGCCGTCGACGAGGATGAGCCCGGGGCGCAGCCCAGCGAGCAGGTCGCCCATCACCGGCCATCCCTCGCCGAGGGTGGCACCGAGCAGCCGGGCCTCCACCGACACCCGCCGGCCGTGACGTCGCCGGGCCACCAGGCCGATCGCGAGGTGCAGGGCCACGCCGCCCTTCGCCGTCCCGGCCCGCTCCCCGGGCCCGTCGAGCAGCAGCACCGGCGCCCGCCTCGGGACCGACCCGCTCGGGAGCCATGGCGATCACGTCCCGCCGGATGGTGCGCGCCGACACCTGCGGGCCGGCCAGCTCGGCCAGCAGCCTCGACGCCTTGGCGTAGGCCACCTCCACCGCGAGCGACGCCGCCAGCTCGCTGAGGCGCTCGGTGCGGCGCTGGTGCGGTGCCAGGCCGAGCAGCTCGGGCGCCGGGGCGAAGCGCCGGCCGCAGGCCGTGCGCGGCTTCGGGCGGAACCCGCGGCGGCGGAACCCTCGCCGGCTCGAACAGCCGGTGCAGGCCCAGGGCGCCTCCAGCTGGCCGTCGTCGGCCAGCGGCAGGCCGAAGGGCCCGAATAGGGACGGTTGCGCGGCTCGCTGGGATGTCGGTCCGGACGTTGCGGTACTACGACGAGATCGGACTCCTGCGGCCGGTGTGGGTGGATCAGAGCACCGGTTATCGCTGGTACGAAGCTGAGCAACTTCGGCGGTTGCACCGGGTCCTCGCGCTGCGCGATCTCGGCGTGCGGCTCGTCGAGATCGGTGTGCTCTTGGACGACCAGCTCACCGTCCAGGAACTTCGAGGAATTCTGTCGCTTCGCCGCGCCGAGGCCCACGACCGGCTCGCAGCCGAGGCGGAACGGTTGGCCCGTGTCGAAGCGCGGCTGGCGCAACTGGAGGAACGTGAGATGTCTGACTACGACATGGTTGTGAAGAGTAAGCTTCCGGTGTATGCATACCCGGTCGAGTCGGTTCGGCGTGCGGCTTATCTCGCCATGCGACTCTTCGACGTGCTTGATCGATTGGAGGCTGCAGGCGTCGACGTGACCGCCGACGAGGTTGCGCGCATCGCGGACGCGAGTCACCAGATCGCGGCGGCGGCCATCGCTCGGCATCGCACCGATCGGGCCGGCGAGTGAACGGTACGCTGGCGCGCTGAGCCTCCGAGGGTGCGCCGGCACGCTGATTGGGAAGGACGCTGATGCCGCCGGCGCTCAGGCCCGCAGCGTCCCGAGATCTATCATGGCCGACTGGACGTAGGCATCGAGCCAGTTCACGAAGACCAGCTGCTCCTCGATGAGACCATCGCGCAGCCTGTAGACCGCGCACTCGTAGGTTGTGAACGGCTGCCCGTTTCCCTTGAGTGTCCGTGTTCCGGTCATGATCCCCGAGAGCTTCCCGACCACACAGACGTGCGTGTCGTCGCCGAACATCAGGCGGACATCGACGGTCCAGGGATCCTGGCGGCGGAAGTTCTCGACGATCGCGTCACGGCCGCGTTGCACGCCGCCAAGCGACTCGGGTACCCCGGACTGCCGAACGACGGCATCGTCCGCGTAGGCGCTGGCGAAGGCGGCGTCATCGCGGTTCCGTACGGCAATCAGCAGCGACTCGATGGCGGTCCGGTTGGATTCGACGCTCATGCCGTCATCTCGGCGACTGTGATCGTCTCGAACAGCGTTGGCGTCTTCATCGAGAGACCTCCCCCGAGCCCGTAGGAAGCGTAGGTCGGATTGAGTGCCGTTTGCCGGGGGTTCGGCCGTGTCCGGTCTCGTCAGCCGAAGCTCGACGCATGACCTGCGTCGCCGAGGCTCGTGACACTGTTGGGACCAGCTCCTCGGCATTCGGACTGCGTTGCGGGGTCGGCAGGGCTCGAGCGTGCACGGCCGCCCGCTATGGTCGGCGCGCGATGCTGAGGCGCGAGATCGTGCCGCTTCCCGAGCACCTGTATCCGCTCGACGAGTGGCGGATCGTTGAGCTGCGGTTTACGCCCGAGCACTTCGGTCGCGCGGAGACGCTCTACGCGCTGTCCAATGGTTATCTCGGCATGCGGGGAACGTTCGACGAGGGACGCCCGGTGGCAGCGCCCGGGACGTTCCTCAACGGGTTCCACGAGACGTGGCCGATCGTCCGCGCCGAGGAGGCGTACGGTCTGGCCCGGACGGGCCAGACGATTGTTGCTGTCCCCGACGCGACGGTCCTGCAGCTGTATGTGGACGACGAGCCGCTGTTCCTTCCGACCGCACGTTTCACGCACTACGAGCGTGTGCTCGACATGCGGGGTGGCGTCCTCACCCGTGAGCTGGTCTGGGCGACGGCGGCCGGCAAGCACGTGCGAGTGCGGTCGTCGCGGCTCACGTCGCTCGAGCACCGGCACGTCGCCGCCATCGAGTACGAGGTGACGATGCTCGACGACCGCGCGCCGCTGGCGGTGGCGTCCCGCGTCGTGAACGAGCAGGACGTGCGCACGGAGACCGGCGAGCGGCGGCGGGCGACGCTCGATCCCCGGCTCGGCAAGGCCTTTGCCCACCAGGTCCTGCACCAGGAGGTCGGCGAGACCGACGGGCACCGGTTCCTGCTCGGCTACACGACTGCGAACAGCGGGATGACGATGAGCGTCGCTGTCGACCACGTGGTCGACAGCGTGTCCCCCTACGAGACGTCCATCGCCCTCGAGGGCGACATCGGCGAGGTCGTCGTCACCACCCACGCGCAGCCCGGGGCGCCGATCCGGATCACGAAGTACATGACGTACCAGCACTCGCGGAGCGTCCCCGTTCCCGAGCTGGTGGGCCGGTGCCGGCGCACGATGGACCGTAGCGTCGCCGACGGCTTCGAAGCGCTGGTGGAGGCGCAACGTGAGCAGCTCGATCGTTTCTGGGACTGCGCCGACATCCGGGTTGAGGCCCGGTGGGGTGAGTGGAACGTCCGGTTCCAGCAGGCGGTGCGCTGGAACCTCTTCCAACTGGCGCAGGCGTCGTGGCGCGCGGAGGGCGCCGGGATACCGGCGAAGGGCCTGACCGGGCAGGCGTATGAAGGGCACTACTTCTGGGACACCGAGGTGTACGTCGTGCCGTTCCTCGCCTACACCCAGCCGCGCATCGCGAGGAATCTCCTACGGTTCCGCCACTCGATGCTCGACAAAGCACGCGCCCGCGCCATGACGATGGGCCGGCCAGGCGCCCTGTTTCCGTGGCGCACGATCAACGGCGAGGAGGCGTCGGCCTCCTACCAGGCGGGAACCGCCCAGTACCACATAAACGCCGACATCGCCTACGCCATCCGCAAGTACCTCGACGCGAGCGGCGACGTCGACTTCCTCGTCGACGTGGGAGCCGAGATCCTCGTCGAGACCGCTCGACTATGGGCCGACCTCGGCTTCGTTGGGCGGGACGGCCGCTTCCACATCCACAGCGTCACGGGCCCGGACGAGTACACGACGGTGGTCAACGACAACACGTACACGAACGTGATGGCCCGCCTGAACCTCAACCTAGCGGCCTCCGTGATCCGGTCGCTGCAGCGGGACCGGCCCGACGGCTACGTCGCCGTCGCCCACGCCTGCAGCCTCGCCGAGGGAGAGGTCGAGGCGTGGGAGCAGGCGGCGACGGCGATGTACGTCCCCTACGACGACCAGCGCGGCATCCACGCCCAGGACGAGAGCTTCCTCGACCGGGAGGTATGGGATCTCGAGCACACACCGAGGGAGAAGTTCCCCCTCCTCCTCCACTTCCACCCGCTCGAGATCTACCGCTCCCAAGTGCTGAAGCAGGCCGACGTCGTGCTCGCGATGTTCCTACTCGGCAACGAGTTCACCCTCGAGCAGAAGAAACGCAACTTCGAGTACTACGACGCGCTCACCACCGGCGACTCGTCGCTGTCTGCGTGCATGGAAAGCATCATCGCCGCCGAGGTCGGCGACCAGCGCAAGGCCACCGAGTACTTCGCGTACGCCCTCATGATGGACCTCGCCGACGTGGCCGGGAACGTCTCAGACGGCGCCCACATAGCATCCGCCGGCGGGGTGTGGATGTCGATCGTGCACGGGTTCGGCGGCGTCCGCGACTTCGATGGTCACCTCGCGTTCGACCCTCGCCTGCCGACGCCTGTGAGGTACCTCGAGTTCTCGCTGCGCTTCCAGGGCCGCCAGCTGCACATCGCGCTGACCCACCATGACGAGCGCTTCGCCCTCCACGAGGGTGAGCCACTCGAGATCACGATCCGAGGCGAGCGCCACCTGCTGTGCGTCGAGGACGCCGTGACGGTCACGCCGCCCGTCCGCAGCACGTGACGCGCTCGGAGCCGACGGTCATGCCGGCGCGGCGCGGCGGTAGACCGGTCCTTCGTCGGCACGCCCGCAGCGCGGACGGTCCCGCCGAGCAAGGGCAGGTTGCCGCATGTGGACCTCCTGGACTCGGTCACAGAATGCCGCCCCGTTCCTTGTAGGAGGCGATGGCGTCCCAGTCGAGCCCGGCCTCGAGCAGGATCTCCTCGGTGTGTTGGCCGGCCTCGGGCGCAGGCGACCGGGGCGCCGGAGCCTCGCCGTCGAACTGCATGGGCGGGGCCACCAGCCGGAACTCCACGCCATCGGCGCTGGTGACCCGGGGCAGATACCCGTTGGGCTCGACCTGCTCGTGATCGTGCACCTCCCGGGGGGTCAACACCACCGCCCACACCCCGGTGAACCTCTCCAGCCGCTGCCGCCACACGACCCCAGCGGGGCGGCCGCGAAGATCTCGTCGAGGGCGGCGACGCATTCCTCTCGGTTCTGGTAGCGCCGGGCCGCATCGGCGAAACGGTCATCGTCGACCAGCTCCGGGTGGCCGATGAGCTCGCACAGCTCAGCCCAGTAGCGGTCCGATCGCAGCAGCACGAAGTGCAGCCACCGCCCGTCGCTGGTGAGATACCAGTTGACCAGCGGGTTGGGGAGGTTGACCCAAGCGTCGATGGCGGTAGGGACCGCCCTTACGGGCGGCCCCCCGCACAGATCCCAGCGTGCGGAACTACCGCACTGGGCTCCTGCTTCGGGTGTTGGCGTCGAAGCGCGCTTCCGGGTAGGGGTGCATGATCCGGGCGGGCGGGAGCCATCGGGTGGCGATCCGGTCCATCCGAGCCCAGTTGAGGCGACTTCGCTGGCTCCGGCGCCGCAGCGCCTTGTACCAGTGACGGGTCGCTTGAGTCCGGAAGGCCGCAACCGCGTTGATGTTGCCAGGCACGGCGTAGTAGGCGAAGTGGCCACGAACCACACTCGCCAACCAAGCGCCTTGCACCGGTAGAGGCTGATGCCGGCGGCGCTTCAGTTGGTCCTTGACCTCCTTCAGCTTCGCCCGCCGTCGCTTCGAGATCGTGATGCGCTTGAGGAAGAAATGCCCGTCCCTGGCCTTGGCGCAGATGTGCGTGAAGCCCAGGAAATCGAACGTTTCCGGCTTGCCCAAGCCACGCTCTGCTCGCCGTTCTGCCGCGTAGCGGCCGAACTGGATGAGGCGTGTCTTGTCCGGGTGCAGCTCCAGACCGAACCGGCTAAACCGCTGCCGAAGATCGGCGAGAAACTGCTTGGCGTCACCCAGATGCTCGAACCCGGCCACGAAGTCGTCCGCGAAGCGCACGATGATCACGTCACCGCGCGCGTGGCGTTTCCTCCACTGCCGGGCCCACCGGTCGAGGACGTAATGGAGATAGACGTTGGCAAGCAACGGCGAGGCCGACGCACCCTGCGGCGCCCCGTCGTCGCTTGCCGTCCACGTCCCGTCCTCGATGACTCCTGCGTTCAACCACTTTGCGATGAGCCGCAGGACCCGCTTGTCCGCTATCCGGTGCTCGAGGAACTTGGTCAGCCAGGCGTGATCGAGCCTGGAGAAGAAGTCGCGGATGTCGCGTCGAGCACCCAGCCCACCTTCTTCCGCTTGATCCCGACCGCTAACCCCGATCATTCACGTGGTTTCGTGAGCTGACGGCCGCGTATCCGCGGAAGTGCCCACCAGACAAGGGATTCTGACGTTGTCGACGCGTCATCAACCCGACTCTGGAGGGCACTCGCGAGGTGAACGCTAACAGCACGGTTCCGGTGGTTGTGGAAGGCGGCGGCGAGCAGGTCGTCGCTCATGTGGGACTGCACGCGTTGGGCTCGCTCGCTGATCGCCTCGGGGTGGGTGAGTTGCTGTCGGCGCGCGTCCCGGCGCCGGGTGTGCGGTTGCCGGTGCACGATCGCGGCACGGTGTTGGTGCAGGCCATGTTGATGCTGGCCGGTGGCGGCGAGGCGTGTTCGGACATCGAACGGCTCCGCGCCCAATCCACGCTGTTCGGCGCGGTGGCGTCGGACTCGACGCTGTATCGCACGATCCGTTCGCTCGACGCCGCCACCTTGGCCGGGCTGTGGGACGCGATGGCCGACGCCCGCGGTGAGGTGTGGCGGCGGTCGTCAGCGACGACGGGCACGGCGCCGGTGATCTTGGACCTGGACGCGTCGCTGATCGACATCCACTCCGAGAACAAGGAGGGCACCGCAGCGAACTACAAGGGCGGCTTCGGGTTCTCGCCGATGTTCTGCTTCGCCGACGCCACCGGCGAAGCGCTCGCGGGGCTGCTGCGACCGGGGAACGCGACGGCCAACTCGATCGCCGATCAGCTGACCGTGCTCGACGCCGCCATCGATCAACTCCCGGCACCGATCGCGGCGGGCCACCGGTGCGGCGACGACGGCGACTCGGTCCGCCGGCCCGTCGAGGTGCGGGCCGACTCGGCTGGCTGCAGCGCTCGGCTGGCGGCCGAGTTCCGGACCCGCAACATAGGGTTCTCGGTGGTGGCCCGCACAAACCCCCAGGTCCAAGCGGCCATCAGCCGGGCCGCCGAGGACGCCGACCGGTGGGCGCCGTCGCTCACCCAGGGCGGCGACGAACGCGACGGCGCGGCAGTGGCTGAGCTCACCGACCTCATCGACCTGTCCGCCTGGCCCGACGGCACCCGGCTCATCGTGCGCCGCGAACCGCTGCACCCCGGCGCCCAGACCAGCCTGTTCCCCTCCCTCGAGTTCCGGTTCTGGGGCCACTACACCGACCGGGACGGCACCCCCGTGCACGCCGACCGGCACATGCGCGCTCACGCGCATGTCGAAGACCACATTCGCCGCCTCAAAGCATCCGGTCTCGAACGGTTCCCGTTCACCGATCTCGATGCCAACCGGGCCTGGATGGCGTTGGTGTGCTTCGCCGCTGATCTCGTGCGCTGGTTCCAGCTGCTCTGCTTGACCGGCGCGCTCGCCCAAGCCGAACCCAAACGGCTGCGCTGGCAGCTATGGCACACCCCCGCCCGAGTAGTGCGCCACGCCCGGCGCACCATCATGCGCATCCTCGACCACTGGCCCCACGCCGACCAGCTGCTCGGCGCCTACCGCCGCATCGCGCTCATCATCTGACCGCCCTCACGACCGAGCATCACGGCGAATCAACACACGACCGCGTGCGCCCTCTCAACCCCCCAGGTCGCGATCTCAACACGTCGCCGAAGATCACCACGATCCGGTGATCATCACCGACCCGGCACGTCGCCCGCCGCGAGCAAACGCGAACCCAGCCCCACGTCAGCTCGCTCATGAATGATCGGGGTTAGGCGGTTGGGACCGCTCTCGAGGCCGGTGGACGGTGCTCGCTGCTCACACTCTTCGTGGGATACTTCTGGGTGTCGTCAAGCGAGCACGCCCTCCCGTTCACCTCGCCGAACTCTTCGCAGCCACTCAGAGAAGAATGCGGGCGCGGCTCGAAGACGCGAGAGCGATGTTTCAGCACAAGGGCCAGAAGGGTGACGTCGCTGACGCCGCGCTGAGAGAGTTTCTTCGTTCGTATCTTCCGCAGTCGCACCGAGTCGGCACGGTGAGGTGGTCGACACCGTAGGGAACCGCACCGGACAGACCGACGTCGTCGTCACCGGTCCACACCGCCCGTACACCTGGACCGAGAGCGAACCTGCACTGTTCTTCGTCGAGGGAGTCGTGGCGGCCGGTGAGGTGAAGAGCGTGCTCACGACGCAAGGACTTGAGCAATCGATCATCAGCTGCTCAAAGTTTCGCCAGCTGGTGAGAAGCGCAACCTGCGACTCGTAGGCCAAGACGAACCGATGATTTTCGGGAGCGAGGCGAGTCTCAGCTGACGCGCGGGAGCACCGCGATTCGACACAGCACGGCACGGGAGCACGAGCGTGGCCAAACTCATCTACTCGACGATCGCGTCACTCGACGGCTACGTCGAGGACGCGAGCGGGAGGTTCGACTGGGCGGCGCCGGACGAGGAGGTGCACGCGTTCGTCAACGACCTCGAGCGGCCGATCGGCACCTATCTGTACGGGCGCCGGATGTACGAGACGATGGTCTTCTGGGAGACGGCCGGCCTCGCCGACGACGACCCCGAGGTCATCCGGGACTTCGGGTCGCTCTGGCGTGCCGCGGACAAGATCGTGTTCTCGGAGACGCTGATGTCGGTGACGAGCGCACGGACACGGACCGAGCGGGACTTCGACCCGGGTCTGATCCGGCAGCTCAAGAGCGGCGGCGCGGAGCTGGCCGGGCAGGCGCTCGCCACCGGACTCGTCGATGAGATCCAGTTGTTCGTCGTCCCCGTGATCGTCGGTGGCGGCAAACGCGCCCTGCCCGCCGACGTGCAGGCACGGCTCCGGCTGACCGGCACGCGAGGGTTCGCGGGCGGCGTCGTGTACGCCCACTACGCGGTCGGCGTTGGAGACGCTGGCGAGCCGGGCTCATAATCGGCTGCAGGCTGGATGGGACGAGAACGCGGTCCGGGAACAGTGGCCGCTCGCTGGCGCCGAGAGCTCGAACTCGTGAGTCGAGTTGAAGTCTACGTTCGGCACGCCGTGTTATCAGCGCTACCTCTAGTCGGCGAGACACCGAAGGCGTCCGCTGGTCGTACAGATGGCCCGCGAGGCGTCCTCGGCACCAGCGATGTCATCGCGACAGAACGTCGCGCGACGGAGGGCAGATAGGTGCGCGCCGACCAACACACGGTCAAGGGTTCATGGGAAGCCAAACCAGCGGCGCCACCATGGCTTGCTCCGCCAACGCATCGCGTCCGCTAAACCCCCGGCCGGAGAAGAAAGCTCTGGGTTGTCCAGGAGTGCGGCCGCGACCTCGGGATCGTCGGCGAAGGCCGCCAACGCGAGTTGCTCATGGTCGGTCAGGTCGCGACGGCGAGCCTGGGCGGCGCGCTCGCTGACCGTCATCTTCTTGAAGGCCGCGGCAAGTGCTACGAGCTCCTCAGACTGGGCCGCTCGACGAGCCTTGCGCGCTTGTCGCAACGCCATGGGACAAGCATCACATGCAGCACGTCGACGCGCCGCAGGGCGTCAAATCGGCGCCGATGGATCAGGCAGATCGGGCAAGCGCTCCCGCACCGCGCGAGATCGGCAGATATGGACTATCTCCTGTCGGCACCTACGCCACGCGTCGACAACGGGACGCCACCGCTCGAGCGAATCGTCGAGAGCCTCCCAACCGAACGACGCCAGCGTTTGATGAGACGGGATCCGGGCGACGTCGGCGGTGGTAACGCGAGACGCTGCACCGCGCTACGGCCTTCAGCGATCCCCAGGCGAACCGCTGTTGTGCGATGAGTTTCGCGACGACCAATCGTCCAAGTGAACGTGAGTATCCGCAAGGGACGCTGGCGCTGTGGCAGGAGGATCAGGCCATGAATTCGATGGCACGCCGGATGTTCGAGCTGGTCGAGCCGATTGGTGTCATCCCTTACTCAGCCGATGAACCCAACGAGGCGATGTTCGCCCTGGGGTTCACCAACTACTGGGACACCTACTTCGCCGGACGGGCGGCGCCCCTGGGCCTCGCCCCGGCGGAGGTAGTGGACGCGCTCTTCTACAACTTCGCTCCCGGCGAGGTGGCCCGCCACATCCCGAAGGTATGGCGCACCACCAAGCCCGAAGCGGCGATCGCCGCTCGTCAGATGGGCTGTGTGAAGGCGCTACGGCGGATCCTCGGCGATCACGTCGACTCTCCCGCCTTCGCCCGGGCCGCTGAACTGTTGATCAAGGCGGCGACCAGCGCACCGTTCGAGGGCCGGCCGATGTACGCCGCGCTGCGCGCGATCCCGATCCCCGATGACGTGGTGGCCCGCATCTTTCATGCGGCTTCCTTGCTGCGCGAGCACCGTGGCGACGGGCACATCGCCGCCCTGATGATCGAAGGTGTTGGCGGCCTCGAGGCTCACGTCCTCTTCGCCCTCGAGATGGGTATGCCTGCGGAGAGGTTTGGACGCATCCACCACCTCCCGGCAGCGCAGCTCGCCGCCGTGATCGACGGGATGCGCGATCGCGGCCTGATCGGGGATGACGGTTGGTTGAGCGAACTGGGTCGCGCCGTCAAACAGCGGGTCGAGGCGCTCACCGACGACCTGGCGGCGAAGCCCTACGAGAGCCTTGAGCCTGACGAGCTCGATGAGCTCGTGGCCACTCTCGAGCCGCTCGCCGCGCTGCTACTCGCCGCCCAGGACTGGTAGACAGCAGTCACTGTGTATGCGGCGCGGAAGCCGAAATCGTGGTCTTCGGTCTCGCATCCGACCAGCAACATCAGGGCGGACGTCAAGCACACGATGATCAGCCGTATGTGAGGCCCAAGGTCGAAGGAAGAGCGCAGAGCGGCAGATCGGTGCGCGGGCGCACCCGAGTCGTGATTGCTATTGCTCGAGCGCGTTTCCTTCCGTGACATCCGCGTGGGTGATACCTATGCCCGCTCGGCCGGTTGTGCCCATCACGGCTTTCGTTGCCTCGCCAAATTGCTACGCCATCTCAGCGCGCGATACGTCGTATAGCTGCGAGCTGCTCGGCGTCGAGCGACTCAAAGGTTGCGTAGGCGGCGACGTTCTCGCGCAGCTGCTCTGGTGACGGCACGGCAAGGCTGTCACGCAGGTTGTCTACACCGACGGAGAACATTCGACTCAGCCGCGAAGTGTCCCGACCACGGGGTGCTCGCGACCGCGAACCGCGCACCGATTGCCCGAATTGATCGCGGCCGGCCAGGCGATCGCGCACGCGTACAGAACCCCACGCGCACCGAGCGACTAGGGCGCGTAGCTGGAGCGGCACTTCACGCCCCAGTGCCCGTCCTCGCAGGTGATCACGTAGATGGAGTCGAAGCCGCCGATGACGCTGCCGTCCTTGCGATAGCGCGTGAAGCGGGTGTCGATGTGCACCTTGTCCGGCCCCGCATGGATCGGCTCGCGCCGCTCCCACGCCGAGTGGTCCCACTCCGCCAGAGCTCCCGTCGTGAACCGCTCCGGCTGCATGTCCCCCTTCTGCAGCACCACCATCCGGTTCGACGCCAGCCGCACGCTCGGGAAGTTGAACGTCGCCTCGAACGCCGGGATGTCCCTGGCATTGAACGCCGCCATGAACGCATCCAGCACCCGCTGCGCCGCGGCCACTTGCTCCGGATACTCCCCAGGCGTCGGCATGCCCTCACCTCCCTCAGGCTTGGAACCACGAAAACACGAAAGACACGAAAGGCGCGAGTCTGGCCGACGTGGCGAGGCGCTCAGGCCATAGGGTCCGACCCTAAGACCACGAAGGACACGAAGGCCACGAAGGACACGAAGACCACCAAGGGGCCGGCAGGTCTGGCGTCGCGCACACGACTGTCGCGCATTGGCACCCCGTTTGGGGGGCGCAATGCACGCGAGTCGCAGGGAGCGCTTACCGCAGCCTTCGGCCGCAACCCAATGGCTGCTGGTGACGCCGGTCGGGTCTCGGTCGGGGGGCGGCCGAAGCCTGCGGCCGGCGGCGGAACCGGTCGCGGTTGGTGAGACTCTGAGCCACGACGAGCTCGTCGGCGTGAAGTGCAGGTGGAACCGCGGGTGCTTGTCGAGCCAGGCGATGACGTCGGGATGGGTGTGCGTGCCGTAGTTGTCGAGGATCAGGTGGATGTCTTTGCCGCGGCTGACACGCCGGTTGATGTCCTTCAAGAACGCGAGGAACTCCTGGTGGCGATGACGTGGCAGGCACTTACCGATGACCAGACCGGTCAACACGTTCAGCGCCGCGAACAGCGTCGTGGTGCCGTTGCGCTTGTAGTCATGGGTCATCGTTCCGGCCCGGCCCGGCTTCATCGGCAGGCTCGGCTGGGTGCGGTCCAGCGCTTGCACCTGGGACTTCTCGTCCACGCACAACACCACGGCGTTGTCCGGCGGACACATGTAGAGGGCGACGACGTCGACGAGCTTGTCCTCGAACGCCGGGTCGGTCGAGATCTTGAACGTGTCGACGAGATGCGGCTTGAGCCCTCGGGCCTGCCACACCTTGTGCACCGTCGAGCGGCCCACGCCGGCGGCGTCGGCCATGGTGCGCACCGACCAGTGCGTCGCGTCCGGCGGAGTCTCGTGCTGGGTGCGTTCGACGATCTCGTCGATCTTCTCCGCCGGGATCGTCGGCTTGCGTCCGCGACCCGCACGTACCCGACCGACACCGGCGACGCCGTCCTCGACGAACTGCTTTCGCCAACCGATCACCGTCGACCGCGACACGTCGAGCCGCTCAGCGATCACCGCATTGGCCACACCGTCAGCGGCCATCAGCAAGCCCCGCGCCTCGCGCACCATGCGATGCGGGTTCGACGGCGCGGCAACGAACGCTTCGAGCTGCCGACGTTCCTCCAGCAGCAACACCAACGACTCCGCGGGAGGATGAGCCATGCACAAGCCTAACCACAACCGCGCGCTCAATACGCGGACACACCACTAG
>WNGB01001342.1_pt1 | contig 41567 bp, 35 predicted proteins | sample 5400681 | NCBI WGS metagenome assembly WNGB01 (sample SAMN13153367, study PRJNA577476) | soil metagenome | isolation source: 115 cm soil or saprolite under grassland replicate 2 | place: USA:California | collected 2016-06-15 | reverse complement strand
GCGCCCCCGAGGAGGCCCTGGACTGCGCCTGCGACCTTTATCTCTCCGGCCCTGACATCTGACCCGACAGCAGCGGGCCTCACCACAAGACCCGCTCCGACGTCAACCCCCGACGGACTTCCGGAGGCGACCACTTAGGCTGGGGCGGCGCTGGTGCGAACTGGTAGGCGTCGACCCCGACGGCCCCGATCCCGACGCCGACGCCGACGCCGATACAGGCGCAGACGGCGGTGCCGGGCAGCCCGCGTCGGACCAGGGCGCCGGCGCCGACCCGAATGGCCGGGCGGAGGCTCAGCGCCCGTGTTCGCCGATCGCCGAGGCGACCCGGCAGGTCCTTGTGGCGGTGGCCGCCCACGACGCCGAACAAGCCGCCGCCGAGGCCAACGCCGCCGCGGCAGCCGCCGGACGAGCGGCAGCTCAGGCCAGCGAGGCGGCCAGCCGCCGCCACGCCCACAACGCCGCCGCCTCCGTCTTCACGCCCCACACCCACAGCGGCGTCGGCGGCCACGGCACCCCCGCCACCTGGACCACCCGGCCGCCCACCCCGGCCGAGCGGGCCGCCGCCCGCCGCCTGGCCCGCCAGTTGCGCGCCGCCAGCCACCGCGACCGCGCCACCACCCAGGCCGCCTCCCAGGCTCCGCCCGGCCGCCTGCAGGTCCGCGCCGCCTTGGCGGCCGACGCCCAGCGCGCCGCCGGGCTGCGGCCCACCGCCGAGCCATGGCTGCGCACGGTCCACCGGCACGTGCCGTCCCCGCCGTTGAAGGTCGGCATCGCCGTCGACGTCTCCGGGTCGATGCAGCCGTTCGCCAAGCCGCTGGCCTCCACAGCGTGGATCATGGCCCGGGCCGCCGGCTGGAGCGACGCCACCGCGGCCACGGTGTGCTTCGGCGAGCGGGTCACCGCGGCCACCCGCCCCGGCCAGGTCCCCGCTCAGGTGCGCGAGTTTCGCGCCGAGGACTCGACCGAGGTGTTCTGCCAGGCCGTGGACGCTCTGGACGGGGCGCTGGGGCTGTCGCGGGTCGGGGATGGCGCGCGGCTGCTGGTGGTGGTCAGCGACGGCTACTACACCCCTGGGCAGCGCAGCGGAGGGCAGGCGCGGGTGCGGCGCCTGCTGGCGGCTGGTTGCGGGGTGCTGTGGCTCGCGCTGCGCAAGGACCCGAAGTCCATGGACGGCGCGCAGGTGGTGCTGCTGGACGACCCCTCCGCGGCCGGCGCGGTGATCGGCGCCGCCGCCAAGCGCGCCCTGCGGGCCGCGCCATGACCCGGACCGCCACGACTCGCACAGGAGAACAGATTCAATGGACCCGCCAGAGCACACCCACCCGCACGCCGACGGCACCGGCGCCGGGCTGCTCGGCTTCTGCGCCTGGCTCGGCGAGCAGGGCCTGGTGGCCGCCAAGGAGGCCGAGAACCTGCACCTGGCCGTGCGCCGGGTGCTGGGCGCCACCGACGACTGGCAGCGCCTGGAGGTCCGCTCGCTGGACCTGGAGCTGGCGGCCCGACGCTTTGACGCCTCCGAGGCATCCTCGCTGCGCTCCAAGAGTCGCGCGGCCTACAAGGTCCGCTTCCGCAAGGCCGTCCGGCTGTACCTGGCCTATCTCGGCGACCCCGCTGGCTTTGGCGTGCCGCTGCCTCGGCCCGACCTCCCTGTCAGCACGCCGCCTTCCGACGACGGCAGCGCCGCCGGCCTGGTCGGCTTCTGCCAGTGGCTGGGCGAGCAAGGACTGGTGAGCGCGCATCGCGCCGACCAGTTGTGCCTGGCGGTCCGGCGGGTGCTGGACCCCGACTACGACTGGGGGCGACTGGACGTCCGCGGCCTCGAGGTCGACCGGCTGCTGGAGCGGCTGGCGACCGCGACCACCCCGCCGTTTCGGTCCAGCACCCTGCGCTTCTACTCGTCCAGCTTCCGCAAGGCCGTGCGCCTGTACCTGGCCTACCTGGACGACCCTGCCGGCTTCCACGCCACCGGAACGGTCCTGACAAGGTGGCGCACCCGCACGGTCGCGGCCCAGGCCAACCTCCCAGCAGCCCACCAACCGGCGGCGACGTCGGCGTCCACCATCGCATACCCGTTCCCGCTGCGGGGATCGCACACTATCTGGCTGCGCCTACCGGCCGACCTCACCCGCGACGAGGCCCGCCGCCTCGCCACGTTCATCCACGCGCTCGCCATGGACTCCCAGCCGGTGCCCGACACCGCCCCGGAGGCCGGTGCCGTCAGCCGCCAGCCGCGGGAACAGGAGGACGCATGCCGCAGCTGAGTTCCTCCGCACGGGCGATCCTCGCCGAGCATCCCGACAGCACTGTCGCCGAACTCGCCCGGCTGACCGGCATCCACCCCACCATCGCTCACGGCATCCTGCCCAAGCTGGACCGGCACGGATTGGCCATCCGACGTCGCGGGCGCCGGGGCCCTGGTGGCGGGCCAGACCGCTGGCGGCTGGCCGACGGCGTCGTGGCCCGCCGGCCGCCAAACCGTCGGCTCGGCGGCGACCCGGATCAGGCCGGGTCGTCCGCGTCGACCAGGACGTCTACCAGGCCATCCTCGCCCACAAGCACACCCTGGAAGCCAGGTCCGGCCGGCTGCTGAGCATCCGCGAGGCGGTCACCGATCTCCTCCAGCGCCGCGACGAATCCGCCACCCGGCCGCTGGCGTCCCAGGACCAAGACGGTCCCGGCGAATGTCGATCCACAACCACCATCTGCCGTGCTTCCGCGCCGCCGTCCCCTGACGACCTGCGGTACCTGACCGCGCCGCCGCCTGGACAGCGCAGACCACGGCTTCGCCCGCGGCGCACCCGCCGAAGCATGCCACGGGCCCGGCAGACCCGATCCCGCCCGTGACCAGCCCGGCACCGCCGCGGGGAGGCGACCCGCACAAACGCGTTCGACGCTGGCGTCGCCCATCACCCGTGAGGCCAGCCTGGACGCCCGCGAGCTGGGGAGCCTGGCGCCCAAATGCGACTGCAAGGGCTGCCGCCGCGACCGCGACTTGGCTCCTTGAGCCGAGCCAAATCGCCTGGCGTCCGGTGCCGAGGACGGATGCAAGCGAGGACCGCAACGGACGCCCCGCCTTCCGCAGCAGACGCCGCCCCACGCCGCCACGGCTGCGGGCGCCGTCCGCGCTCAGAATCGCCGAGTTCCGAGCGCGTCCGGCACCTGGGCCTCGCCATCATGCACGGGCCGTGCCGAGGTCCGCCGGTGCCGTGCCGCTTCGCCGGGTGTCCGGAGCCGTCAGCCCAGGCCCAAGGGGGCGGAGCCAGGAGCTGGCCGAGTTGCGGTGGGCAGGGCCTGGACGGATCGTCTCCACGGCTGCAGTGCAAGGGCGGGTGGGCAGGTCGAGAGCACGACGAAGGGCGACCGCAATGAGCAAGGCTCGGATCGACCAACTCGTCGCGGCCCTGCGCGACGGAGGAATGCCCGCTCGCACGGAGCACACCGGGGGCGGGGTCTTCTGCGCCCAGCTCGACCTCGACGACGGCACCTGCCTTTCGATCGGCGACACCGAGGAAGGCGGGCACGGCTGGGACCGCCTGACCGTGGAGATGGGCGAGCTGGTCGAGGAGACACCCGAGCACTACGGCACGCTGGAGGGCGGCTATGACGTCCGGACAGTAGCCGGCGAGATCCGCCGGCTGCTCGCCGCGCGATGCTGGCGCGTCACCGAATGATCCCGGCGTGCGTGCGCTGCTGACATCGGGGAGCGAGAGACGGCGGGGAGCCCACAACAGCAGGCGAAGACGTGGCGAGCTGGGCAGGTACTGCGATGGCTGAGCGCGAGGTGGCGGAGCGGGAACGGCTTCGGGGCGAGATTCGACGTGCCGGCTTGCGTCATGCCGCACAGGTGGGCTGGCTGCTGGCCCGCGCGCATCAGCGCGCCAGCGACCGACACCCCGACGCGCTGGCGTGGGTCGTGCGGCCGAGGCTGATGCGCGCGGTGCTCCTGTGGATGGTCGGGGTGCTGATGACGCTGCTGGCCGAGACCTGGATCGCCGGTGCTCCCTCGGCCTGCCTGACCATCCAGCGGGTCGGGCGGCCGTGGCGGTTCGCCGCCCGCGGGCTGGGCTGCGTGGTCGTCGGCAGCGCGCTCGCGATCGCCGTCTACGGCGCGCTGCACGCAGCGCTGCCACCGCTCGCCGCTGACCTGGCCTTCGAGGTCCCGCTGCTGGTCGTCCTCGGGTTCGCGCTGGTGTTCATCGCCGTCGAGCTTGCGGGTAACCCGCTGCGGGGGGCGCGACGTCGCGTTCGCCGTGCCCTGCCGGAGCCTGTCTGGCACATCCAGGCGCTCGCCAGCATCGAGCCCGGCGCCGGCCGCTCGCTCGGCCAGGCGCTGGCCGCCATGGCGGACGCCCAAGGCGCCACACTGCTCGCCGACGCCGACGGCCGAGCGCGCCTGCGCCTGTACCGGGCGGAGGGCTTCGCAGAAGCTGTCTCGACGACGCGGCCCTGGGGCCGTGCAGCCGTGCTCGTCCGCCCGCCGCAGCCCACAGCGCCGACCTCAAGTCGATGAGACCCTGATCTTCCCATAGCGGCCAAGAGATCACGGGTCGCATCACCGATCCGGCGACGGTTCGATGACGAGCTGTGCGCCAGAGCTGACGGCGGTACCGACAGCGCCGCCGTGAACTCGCGCAGTTCGGAGGGTCGTCGTGCGCCAGGTCAGCTCAGTGCGACGAAAGGAGTTCCCCATCGAGGACCACAGGATGCAGGCGGACCCGCCCAGGCGGACGGTCATCAAAACCGGGATCGACATTGATGAATCGCCGCCCGCCGATCGTCAACCTGACATGCCGGCGAGCCCGGTCGACCACGGCGAGTCGAGCGAGGTCGGCCGGGAGCGGGGCGATGGGCTCGCCGGTGAAGTCGACCAGGGGACAGTGCCCGTGGATCTGGCCGAACGGCGGCGGCTGCCCGGTGGCAGCCGCGCGGAGCCAGCCCGGATACAACTCCCGCGTCGCCTCGGCCCACAACGGCCCGGCCAGGCCCGACCGCAGGTCGGTGAGCATCACGCCAGTGGCGTGGATCACTTTGGGGCGTGTCTCCGTCAGGGCGTTGACGACCTCGGCGGCGTGGCCCACGTCCTCGGCACTGACGTGGTGCAGGAAGTTCAACCGGGTCAGGCCCGCGTGGGTGACCAGGTAGGACTCGCCGCGTGTCGTCCGGATCGCCGCGGCAACCCCAAGCGTGCCGCTGGCCCGCCAGCGGCGCAGCGTAGCGATCGTGCCGGGGGCAAGGGGGGTCTGCTCGTAGAAGCGCTGGCCGCCCAGGTACTGGTCCTCGTGGTTGCCCAGCAGTTGCACGTAGCGGTCCGGGTTGGCGTCCAGCAGCCGGTCGACCAGCGCAACGATGGTGTCCGAATCGGGTCCCTTGTGGACCAGATCGCCGACCTGCACTACCACCAGGTCGTCGGGCACCGCTGCCGCGGCGACGTCGACGCCGAGGTCGCCCAGCGCCCGCACAAATGGTGCCAGGTGCCCCGACAGGTCACCGAGCACTGCGATCCGGGTCATGGGGTTGGTCTCCACCAGTCACCAAAGAGGATCCGCCAAACGATGACGCCCCGATGCGCCCGAATGCAACGGCCCTTTCGGTTTCAGAGCGACTGGGACTTGGTGAGCAGGGCGTCCCGATCCGCCACTGTGATACGAAGCGCCAGCAGTGGCTGGGTCTTGGTGGGACGAGGCACCTCGAGCCACTCCTCGCCCTTGTACTCTGCAAGGCACCACGGCATGCCGTTGATGTTGCGGCACCCCAATCCCACGAAGTAGGAGGTGTGGCTTTCCTCGATGTCGCGGCCCTGAAGATGCACCGTCGGCAGACTCACCCCACGGGTCTCCAAGTACGCCAAGGCTGAGCCGGCTGCGCGCCGCAGTGGGCTGCCGGGCTGCCAACGATGCTGGAGGATCATTCGCGCGCGAGCATCGTGTACCTCGGCATCGGGCAACTCGACTTGGGTGATGGCAATCGCTCCCGCTTCTACCAGCCCGACCAGTAGCTCCCGCACCGGCCGGGCAAGCCACCGCTCCAGCCCCTCGAAGGCGGGCAGCATCGAACCGCGCTCCGCGCGACCCGCGGTCGGGTCCGGCGCGATGGCAGGCAGACGGTCACGTGCCTGCTGCAGGCTCTCGCCCCGGCGCCACAGCACGACCATCTCGATGTCATCGACCCTCGCCTGAAGGTTGTCGGTCAATGCGACTCCTCGGGACCGGCCCACCAACGCACGGCGCAGCAACGCCATCGGATCTCGGCCAGACAGCAACGCCGAAACCGCCGCCTGCTTCCACCGCTCGTCAGGAACATACTCGACGTCGATATCGACGTCGTGCGGTTCCAGGGCTCCCCTGGCATAGGACCCGAAGAGGCGAAGCTCCGTGACCAGGTCCTGTGGCCAACCAGGCGCCATGGCACGACCCAGGAGTTCCTCGATGAGCTGGGTGGCGCGGTCGCGTTTCATCGGCGAACTGTACCGCAGCCAGCGACACTGCAGTCCTCCATGTCCTCCTCGGCGCCGCGGGGCCTGCGGCTCAGGAGATCAGGCCTCCCCTCTCTTGTCGGTTTCAGCGTAGGCGGCGAGAGGGTGCGGTCCTGAGCAGGCAGTTTTCTGGGTCGATTGAGAACGCCGCTGGCCGGGTTCTCAATCGCTTCAGGCTCGGGTCGACAGTTCGTCCTTCGCTTGTGGGCGGAGTGCGCGCATCGCTGCGCGGAGTAGGGAGGCCGATCCGCTGCCGTCCGCCTCGATGATGGCCGCGTCGGGGCGGGCATGGGCGCGGATGAAGCCGGTCGCGGCGTGCTTGGCGCACCGCGTTGCCAGGGCGATGGCTTGGGCGTTGCGTGTCCACTGTTTGAGTTGGTCGGTTCCCACATGATCGTGGCTCTGGTGCACTTTGCACCCAGGGGCCAGCTCCGCCAGTGCGTCGGTGACCCGAGCCAGCACTGCCTGGTCCAAGGAGTACAGCAGGACCGTGACAGGGGCGGGCGGGGTCGAGGGGGCCGCGGCATCGTCGCCGGTCGGCACTGCCCACTCAAGCCCGGTCGCCAGTTCGCCGGATAGTCGCTGTGCGAACACCGCCTCACTGGGATCGAGCCGGCCCTGGTGGGCGTGGAGGGGCTGCAGCAGGGCTAACACCAGGCGGAGCCGCGCCTCGTGGTCGGGGCACCCGGCACGAGCCAGCAGGTCGGCGAGGTCGAGGGCGACGTTGGCGCGTTCGGCTGCGACCCAGCGGTCGCACTCGGCGCGCAGGTCATCGAGGAGTTCCGCGTACGCCGGGGCGGGCGGGGCCGAACGCAACACGAGTTCGGTGAGCGCCACGAGCCCCGCGAGGTCGCCCGGCCCGAAACGGCCATAGGTAAGGGCGTTGCGGATGAATTCCCGGGCCGATGACGCGGCAGGCCGCTGGTAGGCGTCGGCATCCACAAACGCTCCGACCAGCGACCACAGCCGGCGGGCGCCGTCGTCATCGGTGGCGGCCATGAGTGCGGCCAGGTCGTCGTCGCTGGTTGCAGGAGCATCCCAGGTGCGCCACTCCTCGCTTCGGTGTGGCTGTTTCGCCTCCGCAGCATCGGCGATGGTGGCGCGCACCCAGTCGCCCCAAGACCGTGGCGGCGTGGACGGCTCGGTCGGCTGTCGCAGTGTCGCGACACCAACGGCCGCCGCCTCCCGCTGAGCGTCGTAGTTGTCGCCTGCCCCGGTGTGGTCCGCACCCTCTGTGTCAACCTGAGCGGTGTCTGCGGCACGCTCCAGGTCCTGGACCACCTCGGCGAGCACCGCTGGGCTGAGCCGGCCAAGCTGCTCACGATCCGAAGGGGACTTCAGGAGCCGGGTCAGCGCGCCCGTGTCGCGGCGGATCCACGCCGCGACGCACAGGACAGCCCGCGCTTCGGCACCCAGCAGTGTCGTCCCGTCCTCAAGAGCGGCGCCGAGCAGCGCGGGGACGAGGTGACCCCGCTCGAGGAGACGGTCGGTTGCCAGCCGCAGGTCGCCGGCGGTCAGCGCGTCAGCCAGCACGGTCTGGTAGATCGCGGCGAGCACGGCATCAACCACAGGCATCGGCGGGCGCGCAGCGACGACGTCGCTGAGTTCCGCCAAGCGGAGCAGTTCGTCATCGCGGCCCAGCCTGGACAGCCGCTTGACCTTGAGATGCGCGACGTTGAGGCCGGACAGGCCGCCGCCCACGCGCAGTTGATCGAGGACCGCTGCGGAGGTGGCGGCGTCCCCTGCGGCCAGCGCGAGCTCATACTCCGCAAGGAGACGACCGACCGGCTTGGGGGTCGTCCAGGTGCGGACCGGCCGCCAGGCAACAGCCTCCTGCAGCAACTCCAGTGCGTTCCAGGCTTGTGTCGAGGTTTGCTGCGTCGGGCTGGCCAGGACGAAGGCACAACCCGGACCGACCAAGTCCAGCACGGCGCGATCCACGGGGTCCTCGCCGTCCAGCCCTGCGGGTTGCCCGTCGAACCAGGTGTAGCTGGGCCCGACGAAGGCGCTGAGCAGTTCGGCGACGGCGGTGGCGTGCGCGGCCTTCCAGGCGAGCACGTACGCCAGGAGCGGGCCAGGCTGGGCGTCGCTGCCTCCAGGCCGGCGCCGCGGGAGAACGACCGGGACATCCCCTGGCTCATACAGCGGTCTGAGGAACGGCTGGAGCCGGCGGCCGACCGGTGAGGACGGGTCGCGGTCCGGCCAGACCGTGTTGCCCCTCCCGAAGAAGCCCTCCAGGAACGCCTCCGTGGCTGTCACGCCAGGTTCCTCCAGCGGTGGGCGAAGTCGACGCGGGCCTGTGCCGCCGCTTGGGCGTCGACCCGGTAGAAGACGACCTCGTCGTTGAGTTCCATCCCACGGACGGTGAAGTTCATCGAGCGGGTGATGATCCACTCCTGCCCACAGAGGGTCTTCTCGTGTAGGTCGTCGTGCCTGACCACAACGAGCCGGTCGGCCCCCCCGAGTCGCTCCAGCCGTCGCAGGAACAGGTCGTTGTGCGGGTCGTGCCTGCTCACGACCATGAGCTGCGTCCCGCCACGGATCAGCAGACCGAGCACCTCTGCCAGGCTGTACGGCCGCGCCGAGGCATCGGGAAGGAGGCCGTCATAGCCGCCGCGGCTGTTGTCGAGCACGGTCACATCGCTGATCCACGGCGACACCAGCCACAACTCGGGGCTGGGCGCGATCAGCTCCGACACCAGAGCGGACTCCAGCAGCGGCTCCATCCTGATCCCGGTCACTGCGCTGGTCCGCAGGATCCGTTCCAGGCCGCGGCTCACTGCAGTGCCTCCCCGAGTTCGACGCGCGCCTGGACGCGGTCGCCGTCGCGGCGGAAGCTTCGTACTGAGCCGTACACCCGCAGCACGTCGAGGTCGACAGGGATGGCGGGCACGGCCCGGACGGCGCGGGCCAGGTCGTCCAAGCGCGTCGCCGAGGCGGTGAGCTCCACAGCGCCCCGCTGGGCGATCGCCGCGCGGTACTGCTCGCGCCACCCCTCGGCGCTGACGTCCAGGCGCGGCAGTCGCTCGTCGTGGGCGGCGCCGACCAGCAGTCGGTCCAGCACCGGCGGCGGCGCGAAGGGATGGTAGTGCTGCAAGTGCTGGGTTCGCGCCTGCAACCCGCGGGGCCACAGCAGGCTGAAGACCTGGTCGGCAGTGTGCCGGCCGGTCGAGGTATCGATGTGGAGCCGACCAGCGCCGACGGCGTAGGCGATCACGCGCGCGTCGACCTCGAACCCGAGCCGCTGCTGGAGCTGGTCCCAGGCGCGCACCAGGCCGATTGCGAGCGCGTCGGTCGCCGGTGTCGAACCCGGCCGCAGCAGACGCGTCGAGAGCGCCGCAACGGCGGCGCGCGGGGGCCGTCCCTCCCTGACAGCCCATGCCTGCAGCAGGTCGCGGAGCGCGTCGTCGGCCCCGGCCACGTCGGGCGCGTCGCGCAATCGGACGATGGCGGTTGCCGCCGCACCCGCTGGGACCTCGTGAAGATGCTGGAGCAGGCGGGTGAGCGCCGCGTCGACCTGCTCATAGTCGCTGGGCCCGAGGGTGGTCTCGACCAGCCCCCAGAACCGCCGCGGGTCGCGGGCGTAGTACTGGACCAGTTGCTCGACCAGGCCGAACCCGCCGGGGCTGGTCTCGCTCAGCCAGATCGTCGCGGGGGCGGCGTCGGTCGGGCCCGGCACGACGTCCACGGTGAGGTCTTGGTCTTGGGCGTCGGGGCAGGCGCGCAGCGCCGCGGCGAGGATCGCGGCGGCCAGGGTCTGGGCGTACGCGCGCCGCGCGAGCCGGCCGGTCTGTTGGGGCATGTCGGCGGCCAGGAGCAACCGGCCGTGCCGGTCGATGGCTGCGCACACACGCTCGTCGAGGGTGAGTCCCTCCAGCGTGCTCAGCAGCCGCTCCGGGCCCGGACCGGATTCCCCATCAGGATCGGCGTCGCGGTACAGCACGGTCAGGACCCGCCGCAACTCGGCGTGCCACGCTCCGCCGGCGAGGGCGGCGTGGATGGCCGCTGGCGTGCGTGTCCCGTCCAGCCCGGCGAGCGCGAAGGCGGTAAGGTAGACCAGGGACAGCCATTGGCGCTGGAACGTGTTGGCGACCTCGGCGAGCTGTGGGTCCTCAGCCAACTCGGTGAGGAAGGCGAGGGTGCGCCATGACGGCGCGTCCAGGTAGGCGCGGACCGCCGGGTCGTCAAGGTCGAGTGGGGCGAGCTCAAAGCGGATGGCGTCCACGCCGAGTTGGAAGCCGAGCGCGGCCGGCGCGCCGTCGAGGCCGTATGCGATCGTCCGGGTTTCGCTGCGCCCGTTTTGGTAGCGGGTCTCGCAGTTGGCGCCCACTGTCATTCGCCGCACCTGCAGGGGGTTGCCGGCGGCGTGCGTCGCGAAGCCGACGGCCAGCACCCGGTCGCTCCAGGTCGACGGCGTGGGGACGTCGCCGGGCACCGTGCCCGCTTCCGGCGCGACCAGTTCGCTGCACCAGCGCTGGGACGCCTGGGCGTTGTCGGCCACCTCCTGCGGCGGCGGGGACAGCGTCAGCGCGAGCGGTCGGATGACCTGGACTGCAGTGCCGCCATGCGGGGTCCATACTCCCTGGGGTATGCGAGCGGCGACGAATGTGTCCAGCGCCGCCATCGCTCCGGGCTTGGGCAGCGGTAGCCAGGTACGGTCCTGATCGTGGCGGTAGCCGAACCGGCGGCTCACCCGTCCAGGCACCGCCTCGCGCAGCGCCGCGGCGACTGGCATGTGCTCGTCGTCGGCGTCCCGCATCGGCAAATGGAGCCGGACCTCTGGCACGTTGAGCGGGTCGAACAGGGCGCGGGTGACGAACTCCGGGAGCAGATCGCCCGGGTGGGCGCCCGGATCTGGAGCGACCGGGCGCCACGCGGTGCGCAGCCGACGCAGCGCCGTCGGCACCACGGCAAGCAGCAGCGAGCGGGGCTGGTCCCACAGCAGGGCCTGCACCTCGTCGGGACTGATGTCGAGCGCGTACTGCAAATGCCGCGCGAAGTCATCCTGCACGAGCGCGTCGCGAAGCAAACTCTCCAGCAGGTCCGCAACCGCGTGGAAGGCCTCCAGATCTCGCGGGCGCCCCTCGGCCGGCGCGCGCAGCACTCGGCGAGGGTCGATTCGCATTCCCGACACCGACAGCTTGCGACCGAGCCAGTCCATGAGCGCGTGTGCGGCGTGGATCTTGAGGACGAACCGGTTGCCGATCGGCAGATTCCGCGGTGGGAGTTGCGGGGCGAACAGTGTGTCATAGGCCTGGTAAGTCAGCCGGTCCCGCCCGTAGTCGGACAAGACCACGACCGTCCACGGCCGCATGTCGGTGCGGCGCCCGGCGCGACCGCGGCGCTGCAGGAAGGCTGCCGGGTCATGTGGCGCCTTATGCTGCAGGATGAGGCCGACGCGAGGATCGTTGAACCCGACCTCGAGCGTGGCGGTGGCCACAATCAGGTCGGCGTCGACGTCGACGCCGGTGTCCTGAGAGGAGGTGCGCCCGACCCGCAACTCGCCGGCGTCGCCAATGGCAGCGAGAGGGCGGCCGATTCGCTGGATGAGATCCCACGACTGCCCATCCCGATACCGCTCGGCGGCAAACGGCGCGTCAGGGGAACGAAGCCCGGCGAGCACGGTGCCACGCAAGTGGCGTCCCCGCCGTTGCTGTCTGCCCTCCGCATCGCGGAGGTCGTCGTAGAGGCGGTTGGTGACGTCCAGGTCGTCGGTGAAGACGAACCCGGTGGAGCCGTGCAGGAACTCCGCGCCCCTGCGGTCCATGACACGCCCGCACAACATGGCCGCCTGGATCGAGGTAGAGAGCAGGCTCGCGCCCCCGACCGGATCGCCACGCAGCGCGAGCGCGTACTCGCGGCCGTGCGGCTCGAGGTCCTCAGGAGCTGCCTGGATGTCGTCGACGGCCGTCTCATGCACGCCAATCAGGCGGGCGAAGAACCGCGCGCCGTCCTGCAGGGTCGCGCTGAGCCCGACGAAGGTGACCGGCGCGCGGACCGCGTGGCGCCAGCGTCGCAGCAGCAGGGCAACCTGGGCGCCATGCACGCCTGCATAGGTGTGGGTCTCATCGACCAGCACCAGCCGTGGCCCAGACCCGCCGAACCAGCCCAGCATCGGGCCCAGCCGACGGTCAGTGGCGCAGCGGCTGAGCATCTCCGTGGTGGTGAACAGCAGGTCAGGTGGGTGCCGGCGCAGCGATTCGCGTGTCAGCGCGAACTCATCCCCGCTCACGACGGCAGCGCAGGAGACGCAGCGCAGTGCATCGCGGTCCGCTTGGCGGTCCCGGTCGGGCCAGACCAACTGTCCGGCGCAGACCGGGCAGGACAGGTACGGGCAGACGAGACCGTCACCGCGGCGACGCCAGACCTCGCTGCGTTCCCGGCCGGGCTGGAGCCGCTGGTCGGAACTGTCGTACGGGGTGTCGCCATAGAGCGCGCCGAGCCGCAGCGGCCGGCGCCCGTGCCGCAGCAGGGTGCTGCGCACGACCTGGGCGGCGCGCATGGCTTCGCGGAGTTGATCGCGCAAGAGTTCCTTGCGGGGGTAGAGCGCGAGCGTCTGGATGCCAGACCGCCCAGGGATGGCCCGCTCCGCCATGAAGGTGTACGCGGGCAGGTAGAAGGCGAGCGTCTTGCCGCTGCCAGTTCCGGCCCCCACGATCACCCCATGCGTCTGGCCTGCCGCTGCGGCCGCAGCCACGCTACGCGCAGTCGCCACCTGGAACTGGGCCAACTGAAGCCCTTCGACCTGGGCGGCGGCGACCTCAGTCTGCAGCACGTCCCAGCCGCCGGCCTCCTTGAGCGTGTCCAGCGCCGCTGCAGGATCGATATCCCGCGTTGGGTAGCGACGCGGCGCCACGTGCAGGCGGAAGTCGGCGACGAGCGGTCGGCCGCGCTCCCACCATCGGTTCGATGGGTGCTCCAGGTCCCTGGGGGGAAACAGTTGCCGCAGTGCGGCGATGAGCCGCACCGTCTCAGCCAGGCGTGTCCGATACCGCGGCGGCGACGAGCCGGGAAGCTGCAGCAGCAGTGCCCTGCCGGTCAGGAAGGCGAGCATGGCTTCGGCAGTGGTCGGCGGGTCGACCGGGTTGGCGGCGAGGTATCGGTCCAGGATCTCGAGCACCTCGTCGCGAGAGAGCGCGCCGCTGGTCACTCCCCAGGAGAGCAGGGGGAGCTCGCGGTCCTCGAGCGCGCTGAGCGCCTCACCGACGAAGCCCTGCTCCTGCGGCCCCGTCATGGTCCTCCTCGGCGGCGCAGTTCGACTTGGTCGGCGACGTCTGCCTGCCTGAGGGCGGCGACCTGCGCGTCGGTCAGGTCGGCCAGCGTCAGCGTCGGTCGTTCCGCCAGTCGCTTGAGCAGGTCGATGACCTCGCCGGAGGCGGCCGGCGCCGCATCGAGGGCCGTAGTGAGCGCTTCGATCGTCCGGGAGAACTCGTCGATGTCGGAACTGGACGGCGGCTTCTTGGATACCAGGGACTGCAATCTCGTGTGCCAGCCAGTCGCCTGGTTGCGGGGTTCAAGGTCCAGCAGCGCGACCCGCTCCACCGGCAATGCGGCCAGTCGCGCGGTCGCCCACTCTGCCCAGGCCGATGACAGCGCGGCCGCGATGGTGTCTGTCGATGCGTTGACCTTCCCCAGCGCAACAATGAAGGCGCGGTCTGACGGGAGGCCGGCGGCGGCGTGCCGCGCCAGGTTCGACCGGCCGGCGTCGGCCAGCGCGAGGCCGGCAGAGAGGGCGACGCCGAGGCTGGCGGCACGCCGCGCCGCCAGCACGACCCGCGCGAGGGCGCTGATGAGCACGTCGAGTTCGGCTACCCTGTTGGAGGTACGGGCGAGTTCAGTTGCGCCTTTCTCGCCCTCTTGCAGCCGCCGCGCCTCCGCTCGCAGCGCGACCGCCTTGTCGAGAACCGAGCCTGACGCGGTCACGCCGTCTCCTCACGCAGCACCGATGTCTCTTGGCTGATCGATGCCCAGCGTTCCAGCAGGGCGTTGAGTTGCGCGACGGCGTCGTCACCACCCGGGTTGGCCCGCAGCGAAGCCCGCTGCAGGCCGGCGCTGAGCCAGTTGTCGCTGGCATCTAGGAAGTCTGCGAGCAGGGCCAACTCTGGCCCGCGGTCCGGGGCGGCGGTCGCCAGTAACGCATCGCCGTCCGGATGCCCGCCGAGACGGTCGAGGTCGCGGTCGAGTGCTTCGAGGGGCCGCGCGTCCCAGCCGCCCGCAGCCAATAGTTCTTGCCGGACCTCGTCGAGGTTCGTCGGACCGACACCGACGCCAACGGCGCCGTCCAGTGCCCGCGTGATCGCCTCGACGGTGTCGCCGTAACTGGTTCCGCGTGGCAGGCGCTCGCGGACCTGGCCCACCCACTCGCGCAGCCTGTCCAACTGTGCCGACACGAGTCTCCCGTACTCGGAGAACCCTTGCACGGCCGCCCGCAGCCAATCCGGCACCTTGCCTGCGGGTGTCTCCCAGCTCCACTGGCCCGCCGCCGCACGCAGGAGCGGCAGGAGTCGGTGTGCGTCGACCATGCGGACGGCACCAGTCCCTTGGCTCACGCCGCAACCGGAGCGGAGCGCGTCCACCAAGTCGGCGCGGGCGGTGCGGTGCCGGTCCAAGAGCCTAGTCCACTCCGCTGTCCGTAGCCTCGCGTCACTGCGCTGCCAGCCGGCGCCATCGTCCAAGGCGGCCGCCAGCAGCTTGGCATCGTCGCATCCCGGATAGGCATAGCCAGCAAGCGCTGCGCCGAGCAGCGAGGCCCGCAGGCCGAGCACCAACTGTTCGTCTTCCAGGTCCTGGACTTGGCGTACGTGACGCTGCAGGGTCGCGGTGTGCCGGTCCGCAAGCTCAGCCAGGCGACTGAGGTGCGCGGTGGTGCCTTCGGCGACGCCGGCCCGAGCCTTCAGAATGCCCTGGAAGAAGGTGGCGGTCGTCGCGTTCCGCCGGAAGCGGATGGGGGCGTCCTCGCCCTGAGCAAGCCCCTCACCCATGGCATCCTCGATGGAGACCGATCTAGCGTCCGGCCGCCAGGCCCGCCGCAGCGTCTCCTGCCTCGGTTCGCGCATCAGTGGCTGGGCCCACTGACAGCGGCTGGCGACGGCCTCGGTGACGATGCTCCGCACGTCTGCCGCGGCCTCTTGGCCGAGGGTTGCGCCGCGGGAGGCCCAGTCCTCGATCGACTGCAACCTGCGCTGGAGCGAGAGGGGCAGGCTCGGGGCACTCGGCGCTGCCACTGGCCTGCGGGGCGTCGAGGGCTGGGCTGCCGGTGCTGTGTGAGGCGCGTCGCTCAGCGGCTCGATCGCAAACGCCTCGTGGATTGCCGCATCGAGGTTCTTCGCCTCATCTGGCGCGTCGCCCCACATCTCGAGCAGCAACTTGCGGCGCTCGGGGTCGACCCGGTCTCTCTCCTCGATCACTGCGGCGACGGCAGAGGGCAGGGCGCGGTCGCCTGCTGCGGTCGGGTAGTCCCGCCTGAACGACGGGTTGGGGAACTCGCCCTGCTTGAGCGGGAGCGCGTGCTCCACGAGCGTGTGGCGCACGACGCCGCTGAGGACGGCCCGCGCGTTGAACGCCCGCTGCTCGTTGTCGGGCGCACGCGCGTGGACAGCCCGCAACAGGGCCGACTTGTTGAAGGGGTAAAGGCCGTGCCCTTCGCTCGACGTCTCGAAGCCGCGATGGCAGGCGTCGCGCACCGCGCACTGATCGCAGGCGTTGGGGACTTCCTCAGCGTTGCGAATCCTGAGATGCTCCAAGCGGTCGCGGCCGAGGCGGGCGGCGTTGAGATAGCGGCCGATGAACGAAGTGATGTCGTCGTCGCTGACGTCGTCGCCGAACTGCGCGTCGAGGTCGTATATGTAGGGTGTCCCGGCAGTCGCACGAGTGATGACGGTGTCGGCGAGTCGGCCGAAGAAGCCACTCGTGACCGCCATGAGGGTGCGGATCGGGGCCAGTACTTGCCGTCCTTCGCGGATGCCAGGCTCGATGATGGCGTCGAGCAGGTCCCGCTGGACCCCTTGGACGAGAGCGAAGTCTTCGATAAGTAGGACGATCTCCTGCTCTTGCCTGGCGAGCTCGGCTCGCAGGTCCAGCATCGCGCGTTGTAGTCGGCCCACGCCGAGGTTGGTGGCGGTCATCACCGCGATGTCGAGGTGCTGGTTGAGCAATTCGACCGCGCGTGGCTGCAGCGCTGGGGTGGTCATGACGCGGCCGAGCAGGCTCCGGGCGACCTCGGACGCTTTATCTAAATCGGCGATATCGAGAGGGAGATCGTTGACGGTGAAGGTCAGGGGGCGGTCCCCGTCATCCGGCTGACGGTCGGCGAGCAGGCTCGCGGCCAGGCGCGGGATGAGGCTGCCTGGGCGGAGGAGTTCCTCGCGGACGTGCGGGTCGTACAGTAGGACGGTGAGGCCGCGCGGGCCGTACAGCAGACGAGCATTGCCGGCCTCGGCGGGTGCCTCGGTCTTGGCCAGTGCCTCGGCAAGTTGGTTCAGCAACCGCTGCTCCAGCCCGGCCTGGTCGACCTCTTGGTCGAGCCGTCGAACGTCTTCCCGCAACTGCGCGAAGTGCTCGCCCTCGACGCCCGCGAGCAACTCGTCGACGACGGCGACGAGGCTGGTGCGCGTCTTGGGGAGGTAGATGACCCGGCGCCGCTGCGTCGTCTTGGGGAGCTGCTCGTGTATCCAGCGCACCAGGTGCGACTTGCCAGTGCCGGAGTCGCCGATGACCGGCATAAGCAGGGCACCGGCGCCGGTTGGCCGGTTGAGGAAGTCGTTCAGGACGGCCCGCTCGTCGACCGGTTCTCCGCGGTCTTCGTGTCGTGCGACGACTGACCGGCGCCGGATGCGCAGCGGTGCATGGGTGGCGATGAACACCTCCCTCGACGGGGTCACCGCCTCGGTGCTGATCGTGTCGATCACCCGGGCTTGATCCCAGCAGAGAAACCCACGGAAGTCAGACATCGGCCACTCCAAGGATGGTGATGTCGGTCACGACACGCGTCCTCCCCGGAGCGTCGGGATCGACCACGAGCAGCGAATCCGCTGCGTCCGCTGCGCGCTCCAGCCGGATCCAGCCGTGGTGGTCCCCACAGAGCAGGGCGAACGAGGTCGCCGGGTCGAGGCGGTCGGGGTCATGCGTGATGCCGAGCGCGCGGGCATATGCCCCACCGGGCAGGACAGGAAGCTCGCCGAGCAGTCGCTCGATGAAGGAGCGCACCCGCGGACGCTCACCAACCCGCCATGAGGACAGCACGATCTGACGAACCGCACTGGTCGGATCGGGCACCATCCTGCGGGACCCACTTGTGGCCAACAGCGGGAGGCTCACCAGGCCCAGGGCTGGCCCCCAGTAGGTGAACGAGTACCAGCGGGTGTCGTTTCTGAAGGGTAGGCCGACCTCTTCGGGCAACCCGCCCTGCTGTCGTCTCTCCATGTCGTGGAGGGCAAGCGGCTCGCCGAGTGGGTCCAGCGACAGAAGCCAGACGAGCGCCCGTGTGAGGTCGCGGGGTCCCTTCTGCTCCTCGCTGTCGCCGATCCCGGTGTTGAGATCTGGCGCAAGGGCAGCTGCGCGGAGCTCGGCACCGAAGGCGGCGAAGTCGTCGGCTGCTGCTGGCGCAAGCGGCCGGTGCAACTGTAGGACTCCGTCGCCCCCGGCGTGCAGCAGGTCGAGTTCCCGCAGCGACTCGACCGCCAAGTCGAAGGGCGTGCGCACCTCCCTGCCCCGCAGGGGCGCAGGGGAGAGGAGCGCCTCCGCTTGCTCGATGCTCATGGGGCGGCCGTCAGCGACGAGCCTGGCGACGGCCCACATCGCGGTGGGGAGCTTCCCGGGTGGGTTGAGCAGCGCCATCAGAGCAACTCCAGCGCGGTCGTAGTCGAGAGGTGGTTGCTGTGCAGGTCGATGAGTCGCAGGTGGGGCCGCTCAGGAGCAACTACTTGGGCGGGGTGCAGCAGATAGGTTGGCGCGGTGGAACGCAGCCTGTCCTGGACGTCTGCGCCCAGTTCAGTCGCGTCGTCCGCCAGGACCACCACGAGCGGGCTCTCGAAGGTGGCGAGCAGGTCGCCGTCGTAGTCGACCAGCACTGGGTGCGGGAACGCCGCCGTCTGCAGGGCGTGCGCCGTCGCCTGGTCAACGCCCGGGCCGCTCACGACCGATAGGCCGCGCCGGGCCAACCGCTCGAGCAGTTGTGGAACGAGGTCGACTCGCTGCTGCTTCGACTTCCACCAAATGCTCAGCCAGTTCGCGCGGCCGCGGAAGCGCTCGAGCGGGTCCGGGCGCACTGCGGCCCACCCGTGGACGGCGGGGACCGGCCTGGCGCGGCCGCCGACCTGCCGGTGTTCGCCAGCATTGCGGCAGTACGGGCAGCCACGGCAGTACGGCTGCGTGCCGAGGCGGCCGCCCTCCCAGCACGCGCGATAGTGCCTGGCGAGGAGTTGCCCTGTGCATGCTCGGCCGGCGATGACTTCCCGCATCCGCTCGAGAAGGTCGCGTTGCTGCTGGAGCATTGTGCGCCGCTGTCGTTCGATGACGGCTGTCCAGTGGTCGGGGTCGTTGACCTGCCCATCGAGCAATTCGACATTCATCCGGGCGCCTCCAACGGCGTAAAAGGCCGCAAGGCGTTCGGCCCACTGCTGCACTGGCTCGTCGGCCGCCCGCTGCGGTGGCTGCGGGGAGTGGAGGCGGATGAGGCCGCTGACCTGCATCAGGTTGAGCGTGCGCAAGTTCCACTGCTGGTTGCGGCCAAACCCCTCGCGCATGTCGCCGGGCCACACGTCGAGGTCGAGTTCGAGGAACCCATTCGGCCGCGCCGTCGCCGCCTGCTGCATGCGCTGCCAGCGTTCCCGGCCGCGATCGGCAGAGATCACGGTGACCTCGTTGAGATTGCGCGCGACCGACTCGTCGGTGGGACACCACGCCAGATACGACACTGACGGGTACCCGTCGCGGCCACTGCGGCTGACCTCCTGGTAGTAGCGGTCGATCGTCTCCGGCACGCAGGCGTGCACGATCGACCGTACATTCGCCATGTCCACGCCCAGGCCGAACGCGGAGGTGCCGATGATGATGTCGAAGGCAGTCGGCGTCAGGTCGCCCCAGGCCGACTCGCCACGCCAGCCCTCGACCGCCTCCTGGCGCTGAGCGTCCGTCGAGTCGCCGGTCACCTCGGCCACCCGCTGGAACCCGTGCGTCCGCAGCAGGCTCGCCCAGTCGTCCGCGTCCTGGCGCTTGGAGGCGTACAGGATCAGCGGTCGGGGCAGCCGGGCGACCGCCTTCAGCACGGCTTGGGCGCGGGCGCTCTGGTCGGGGAACTGGCTGACGTAGTAGGCGGGCTCCTGGCGCAGGGCGGAGGCCCAGACCAGCGCGGTCTGGTCATCGCCGAAGAGCGAGGCCAGTGTGGTGACGTGGCGGTCGGTGAGGGTGGCACTCATCGCGACGGTGACCGGCGCACGTCCGGGCGGTGCCACAGCAAGGAGTGTTTCGCGCAGGCCGGCGAGCAACTGGAACTCCGGGCGGAACTCGTTGCCCCACTGCTCGACCAGGTGGGCCTCGTCGATGACCAGCAAGCGCAGCAGGCCGGCCTCGGCGGCTTCGGTGACGGCCCTGCTCAGTCCAGACATCAGCGCCTCTGGCGAGGTGAACAGCAACTGCTGCCGTCCGGCGCGGATGTCCTCACGGATCGTCCGCTTGGTCTCCTCGGACATGCCGCCGGTATAGGCGAATCTCCGGTTAACGCCGACGTCGATGCCGTGTCGCCTGAGCACGGCGCGGGTCCCGCGCTCCATGTCCAGTGCCAGCACGACCGTTGGCACGACCACCACCGACACGCCGGCGTCATGCGACCGGAGCAGAGCCGGTGCCTGCACCACGGCGGTTTTCCCGTTGCCGGTCGGCAGGCACACGATCACGGTGCTTCCCGGCGGCGCGAGCGCCACAGTGCGGGCGGCCTGCCGCTGACTGACCGACAGGTAGGTGGGATACCCCAGCGCCGCCTGCCAAAAGGGGTCGGCCGGGCAGGCGCTGGCGCTGCGGCCTGTGGGGGCCTCGGCGCCCAGGTACACCTGCCGCAGGTCTTCGGCGGCGGCCTGGTCGGACCGCGGGTCCAGGGCCGTCTGGTCCGGCCCGGCCGCCGGGGGGTGCCAGGGGTCGGCCATGACGCGCTGCGCACCCGCCTCTGGCCAGGTGCGGCAGCCGACAAGGCGCCAGGTACTCATGTTGGGCAGCAGGGGGTCGACCGGGACGCGCAGGTCCGTGGGGCTCCCGGTGAGGGTCTGGTCTTCGAGCAGGACCTGGCGGATCAGAGCGGCGATGTCGGCGTCGCCGGAGCGGCCGTCGTGCCGCGCCACCAGCGCGTCGCGGAGCCGTCGGCAGGTGCCGGTCGTCGGTCGGGCCGGATCGACGGCCGGCCAGGCGTCGAGCAGCAGTTGGGCGCAGGCCCACTGGTCAGCCGGCATGATCGCCCCAGGCTGTCGCGCTACGGATCAGGCAGGTGACGGCGGCCAGGCGAATGTGCGGCTGCTCGAGTCCGGCGGCCAGTGCCTCGGCGACGGCGACATCGGTCAGGTAGCTCTCGGTGTCGCTCAGCAGTCGGCCGGCCGCCTGTCGTGCCTCGGCTTGGGCGGCCGCGATCGCGATCCGCTGCCTGGCGTGCTCGGCGGCAGCACGGGCACGCGACCGGAGTTCGCTTGTCTGGATCAGTTGCTCCCTGGCGGCTTCCTCAGCCAGGCGAGCGGCACGGGCGAAGTGCTGCTCGTCGCCGAACAAGTCATGCAGGTCGGCCAGGCGGTCGCCGCTGAGGTTCTTATCGCCGACATCGTGGGCGTACGGCTGGTTCAGCCACACCAGCAACTCGGGATCCGAGACAGCCTGAGGCTGGAATGCGGGAATCCAGACGCGCAGCAGGAACGGCGCCAAGCTCTGGTCGGCCTGCCGGCGCAGCGCGAAGCCGGCGCCCACTGCGTGGTTGACCAGATGCAGCGCCTGTTGGGTCGCTGCCTCGATGAGGTAGTCGAACCCGAAGTAGGCCAGCGTCTCGCCGTTCAAGCGCCGGTCCAGGCGCCAGTGCGCTGACGCCTGGCCCCGGTCGTCGATCGTGGCAACCCGTCCGAGCAGATCGATCATGGGGTTGCCGATGCGCAGCACGCGTATGCCAGGGAACCGCAGCGTGCGGGCTCGGTTGAACATCCCCGAGCGGCTCGCCTCCGGGATCGTCGCCATGCTGAGGAGCAGGCGGGAAGAGACCAGCGGGTCCCTGCCGGTTCGCGTGAACTTCAGCGAGCCGTCGCGCCGCTCTTGGAGTCCCAGCCGCAGGCCGCCCGCTGAGCCTCCCGCGTAGTTGACGGTCACATCCCGGATGGACCGCCAGTCCGCCTCGAGGTCGTCGAGCGCCACGAAGATGTCCCGACCCACCCCACCCGCCGGTTGGTAGCTCGCCTCCAACACGTCGAGCCGCTCGACCTCGCGTCGCTCCTCAGCGAGCGCGTCGCGCAAGGTCTTGGATTCCTCGACCAGCGCGGCCGGCCCGCCGGCCAACGCGACCTCCCAGACCGCCGGCAGGCGTTCGTCGACGACCTCCTGGAGCGCAGAAATGGACCGCTCAAAGACCTCGAAGCCGGTGGTGAGTGTGGCGAGCCAGGCACCGGCCAGATGGTCGACCCCGCCACGGTCACCCAGGACGTATTGGAACGCGGCGGCCTGGCTGCCGTAGCGGTCCACACGGCCGATCCGCTGCTCCAGTTCGTTGGGGGACCAGGGCAGCCGGCAGTGCACCACGCCATCGGCGCGTTGGAGGTTACGGCCGGCATCCGCGGAGGCGTCAGCCACCAGCACACCGCCATGGTCCAGCCAGTCCTGGACGGCGGTCTCTGACGGTTCGGCTCCGACCCTTACATTATGCTCGTGGACTGCGATCCCCAGAGGTGCTGCGCGGAGAGTTGCCGCAAGCCACGACGCGAGCGAGCCCGGACCGCAGAACACCACAAGCCGGCCGCAGCGCTGGATTGGACCGGCGAGGGTGGCGCTCAGGTCCTCCGGCGGCAAGCCCGCCCTGACAGTGTCGAGCCGCTCCAACAGTCCCCGCTCGCCGGGCAGGAGTTCGGGCGCGCCGGCGACCGCCCGCTCCTCGGGCGACAGGCCAGCACTCTCGGCCGCACGGGCGTCGCCGAGCACGCGCCAGCGCAGCGCATCGATCAGGTCATCGAGCGGACCGCCCGCACGCGACAAGAGGATGGCAAGGAGTTGCCCATACTGGACGGCCCTGCCCCTTGCATCGTGGTCGAGGAGCCAATCGTGGACCGTGGTCTGCCACTCCAAGACGGCCTGCTGCCCGGCCAGGTGCGCGTCGGAACCGTGGAGCAGGACCTCCGGGTGCCGCCGCCCGCGGACCTCGAACGGGAGCGTCGTCGAGTCCTGGTCGTCGCGCAGGACCTGCGAGCGGCGGTGCCGGATCACTCGGCGGTGCAGTCGATAGGTCTCGCCGATGTGCGCCCGCAGCGCCTCAACCCGCAACCGTAACGCCGCGCGGTCGGACTCAGAGCGCAGATCGCCGTTCTCGCCGAGCAATTCCAGGACGGCGGCAGACAACAGCCGCATGCGCGGATCGGGCGGGGTGAGCACGCCGATCTCCTCGATGACGCCGGGAAGCAGATACTCGTAGTCATCGGTCAGCGAGAACACCGCGTTCGCGAGGCGCTTACGAAGATGCAGTCGGCCTCTGAAGTGGTCGATCTCCTCCCAGCGGTACAGGTCCGGGTCGAGCAAGTGCAAAAGCGCCAGGTTGGACCACTCGTGCCGCATCACCGGCGTCGCTGACAGCAGCAGCAGGCGCGGGACCGCATGCGCAACCGCCCGCAGTTCACGGTACGGGCTCTGGTCCGGGTCTCGGGTGCGGACGAGTTGCTGTGCCTCATCGACCACGAGCAGGTCGAATTGGCCGTACTTGGACCAGGTGCTCGGGGATTCGTGGGCCGCGATCTTGATCGTGGCAGATGGAAAGTCGTCAATGAAGAACCGGTCCACCAGTTCGCTTCGCCACTGCCGCCGGAGCACGTCCGGCACGACGATCGCGACCCGTGCCGTTCGATCGTCCAGCAGCACTTGCCGGATGACGTACCCAGCCTCGATGGTCTTGCCGAGACCGACCTCGTCCGCGAGGAGGTAGCGCTGGACGGGGTCGTTGAGGATGGTGAGCGCGGCCTGCACCTGGTGTGGGTAGAACTCGGCGGCCGACGACAGCAACGCCGGGATGTTGCCGCACGCGGCTCGCTGTCGCACCAGGCTGCTCAGCATCGGGAGCCGGGCGTCGCGGAAGAATGGCGACTCGTTTCCGCCAGAGATCAGCACGGCCAACGGGTCCGACGCCGGGCGGTCCCAGCGCACCCGCAACGCGCTCTCCGGCAGGATGCGGTCCTCCCGGCTGTTCGGAAAGCGTATGAAATACACCGGAGGCTCGCCGCCGACGACCCGCCCGGCGTGCCAGGTGCCGGTGTCGGGGTCCTGCCAGAAGACCCGTGTCTGCAGGGCCAGTCGCACGTGGCGGCATTGTTCCGACCGGGCCCATACCTGCTTGGCGACCGGCGTGGTCACCGACTCAAAGCAGTCGAGGCGCACCTTGTCGGCACGCACCTCGCCCACCCGCGCGAGTCCCGGCACCTCCGGATGCACGACGAGGTTGCCCACGACGAGGCTACTCATGGTGGCATATCTCTGGTGTCACCCCGCGGGCCCCCACGTCCCATGAATTAATCTATCTCGGACTACTACGACAACTTGGCACGAGAAGAGAATAGCGAACACCAGAGGCCGCTGTAGTGGCCTCGTGCTGGGCTTCTCTTTGGGCTCACTTGGGGTCATGCCCATGGGGTCATGGGGCCGCCCCTGGTACCGAGCGTTGGCGTTCTCCTCCAACAGAGCTCCTTCAGCACTTCCATCCCGTCCGGCGCGAAAGGGGCAAAGACCCCTGGCCGTGACTGAAGGAGAATAACAGGAGAGTCTCGCAGAGTCTCGGAGAAGGCGGTCGTGGCGGGAGGAGGGCTCGTAGAGGTAGAGGGCGCCAAAGTCGAGGCTCTCGTGAGCAGGCAGAACCGACTCGAGGGTCCCGTGGGCCCGGTCGATGAACGCTTTACACCAGGAATGCTGGAGCGAATGGCATTCAGGCATCCCTGCGTTGCTCGAGGGAACGACTCCACACTCGTGCCTTGTACTCGAAGAGCAGGTAGTTGGTGAGCAACTGGATGTCCTTGGGGGTGTTCTGCAACTCGTTCCACTTGCGTTGCGCCTGGGGGCCGAAGCCCCAGTGCCCGTACGTCCAGCGGCAGAGATCCTTAAGGGCTGCCAGATCGGCAGCGAACTCGGCCACACCGGGGACGGTGACGCGCGACCACCGGTCGGCGATGGCGTCCATGACGAAGCCGAGGCTGACGATACCCACGCCGTGCATCAGGCGCGATCTGCGGGCTGGCAAACCCCAGGCCTCGGGGAACGTCTCACGGACGGCGGTCCAAAACGCCTCCACTAACCCCAGCATCGCGTCTGTGTCCCCCCCGCCAGTGGCCGGGTCGCGGAAGCGGTACAGTGCCCCGTCGCTGATGCTGTGCTCCAGCATCTTGAGCACCGAGTTGTCCTTGATCACCCCCTCCGGGGTGGTGGGCGTGAGGATCAGTCGGTACAGCGGCGAACCAGGGTCGTGGTTGAGCCGCTCCAGCAGGTAGGCGGGGAACCGGCGCACCTGCAGCTGGGTCGGCAGGGTCCCGCTAGTGGCGGGCAGCAGTTCGTAGATCAGCCCCTTGGGCAGGGGCTTGGTCGAGTTGACCAGGATGAACTGGGACCGCTGATCGGCGTCGCTGTCGGTGATGAACGCCGTGACACAGACCGGGAAGTGCTCCACCCGGGCCTCGCGGATCGCCGCGCACCGCTGCTGCCCGTCGACGATCCACCCAGGCTTGTCCATCTCCGACCAGGCCTCGTCGAGCGGGATGATCAGGGTCCCCGGACGGGCGTAGCCGGCCGTCGGGCTGGTTGGGGCCGGTTCGAAGCGCACCCGCGAGTCGAAGGCAACCACCAGCGCGTTGGGGATCATCGGGTCCTCGGACTCCAGGTAGCGGCGGATCGCCGCGATGTGGGAGAGGACCTCGGGTCGCTGGTAGCCATGGATCTGCGCGCTGTCGTCGCGGTGGATCCGTGAGATCGCAGCAAACCGTGGGAGTTGCTTGCCGTCGACGGCGAAGCTGTACAGGGTCCGGTTCGGCCCTTGGCGGATCTCCAGTGCTGGCACGCGGAGACGGTCACGGTCGGGCACGGCGATCCCCTTCCGGTCGGTGGAGGCTGGTGGGTGGCGTCATATGGGGGTCGTGGTGGTGAGTTCACGCTGGAGTTGCTGGTGGAAGACGAACAGGTTGTGAAAGCCGCGGCGCTTGTTGCGTTCCGAGCCACGAAAGACTGCCACATCGATGCCGACGGTGGCGCAGATACCACACAGGCAGTGCCGCCACGGACGATCGTCGAGCAACTCCCGGTAGGCGTCGGTCCGGTCGTTGCGGCCGTCGAACAACTCGTCGTAGCCGCGGAGGGCGTCCAGGACTGGAGCGAGCGGCGTGGTGCCGGCGTCGTAGGCGCGCAGTCGCCGCAGGCACGCCTGTTCGAGCTCGAACGCAGCGGCCTGGCTGACCCGGCCGGCGCGGATGCGGGCCTTCAGCTTGTTGTTGCCGTCGACTTGGGGGACCCGGATGGCAGTGTAGGTGCGGTCGAGGGTGTAGTAGTTGTCGTGGTCGTCTTTGAATGCCTGGCGGAACGGGGAGGTGGAGTCGAAGCTGGTCACGCCGTGGGACGAGAACGCGCCGATGCTGTCGCAGCGGCTGATGCCGAGCAGGTGCAGTTGGGTTACGGCGTGGCGGACGTCGTCCACCGCCTGCAGGCACGCGAGGATCTCGTGGGTCTTGAGCGGCACCATGCCGCCAAGCGCGATCCGCCGGTAGCCCATGCGCTGCAGTTGGCCGACCGCGGTCGCATAGGAGCGAGGGCTCCAGCCTTGGGCGACGCCGACCGGTTCGAACCGCACTGTGCGACGAGAGCAGGCAGCAAGGAACTCGGCGGCGAGTTGGAGGGTGAGTTGTTGGCGTCGCCGCCACTCCGCGCCAAGTTCGCTGGTTGGGTCGTCGGCGGCAGGGTTGAACTCGAGGATGACATGGTCGACGGACACGCCCAGGTCGAAGCCGGACTCGGCGTAGAAGGCGATGACTTCCTCGGGGGTGTAGGGGGGGACATCGTCGCGGACGTAGGAGAACGCGCCGCAGTCGCCCATGCTCTGCAGCGAGACTCCGTCGGCGTGGTCGAGGCGGAAGAATCGCCGGGCGCCGTCTCGGTAGAGGCGGTGCCGCTGGGCGAGGGTGTACTTGCCGGTGGCCTGGCGGGTGCCGTCGACGATGGTCTTCGATACAAGGATGCCGTCGAACGGGGGATGGGCGAGTGCCTCGTGGGCGTAGCGGTCGTCGCGCTGCCGGACCCGATGGGGCGCCCGTTCCTCGGAGGCGAAGTCGAAGCCCGGGTCGATCTGGTCTTGGCTGTCGGGAAAGAAGAACTTCATCCGGCCTCCTGGGTGCGCAGGTACATGCGGATCAGGAGGTTGGACAATTCGTTGATGTGCCGTGGGACGTTTTGGATCTCGTTCCAGCGCAGCCCAAGTGTGGTCCATGCGCCGCGGGTCCAGCGGCAGTGCGGCGCGATGCGGGCAAGGTCGGCGCGGACCTGCTCGGCGGCGTCGGGGCGGCGGGGATTGACGGCCGCCAGGACGCGGTCCATCAGTCGGCCCATGGCACGAATGCCGGCGCCGTGCATCAGGCGACTGCGGGTCGGCGGCTTGCCCCACGCATCCGGGAACGTGTCCCGAACCGCGGTCCAATACAGCAGCAGCACGGTCCACAGTCCGTCGAAGTCGGTCTCACCGCTGGTCATGTTGCGGTATGGGAACAGGCAACCGGCCGGGGAGGTGAGGCTTTCGTACAGCATGTTGATGATGCTGGTGTCGGCGACCACTGCCCGCCTGCGATAGGTCCCCTGCGAGGATGCCCGGCGGATCAGCCCGTGGAACGGCGAGGCATCGTCTCGGTTGAGCAGGTCGCACAACGCCGACGGGGTCTTTCGCAGCGACAACCGCGCGGGCAGCGGGGTCTTCACCATGGGAAGCAGTTCGGTGACCAGGCCGCGCGGTAGGGGCCGGGTGTTGTTGATCCGCAGGAACTGATCCCGCTGGATATCGACCGAGTCCGCGATGAACGCATTGACCGGTACAGGAAAGTCCCGACGGGTCGCTCGGGCAAGGGCCAGGGCTCGCTGCTGCCCGTCAACTATCCACCCAGGCTTGGCCTCATCTGTGCCGGGCAGGGGAATCTCGAGTATGCCGGTGGTGGCGAACCCGTCGCAGACCTTGCCGCGGCTTTGGGTGAACCGGACCGCCGAGGACAGCGCGAGGATGATCGGGTTGGGGAAGATCACCTGGTCGCTGTTGAGGTAGTCGACAATCTCCTGGATATGCCGGCGGACCTCGGGCCGCTGGTAGCCGATCAACTCGCCGGTCTGATCACGGGCGACGCGGGAGATGTCGGCGATGTGCAGGATCTCCGCAGCGGTCAGGCTGAACAGATACAGTGGGAACTCAGCGGTCTGGGTGATCCGCAGCGCACGGCGGGCGAGCACCACGTGGCTGTTCGCACGCGTGGCCATCAGCGGTCCTCGCAGACAGCGCGGTACAGCGCAGCGAATCTGCCCTGCTCACAGGCGTAGCCGAACTCTCGGAACTCGCGCAGCAGTCGGGACGCCGTCACCTCGGGCTCGCTGGTCAGGCGCCTTCGAATGAACATCCGCACCTGATGGTCGGTGCGAGGGGCCCGCTCGTAGCGGGCCAATGGGGGCGCGGCCGCAAGCAACCCGCCGAGCACCCTCTGGATGTAGGTGTGGGTGAGTGCGGCCGCTTGCTCGCGGAGCAGGTAGGCGAGAATCCGGGCGTTCAGGGACTGGCGGGTGCCACCCAGCATGGGCTGCAGTTGTGCGGTCGCGGGGGCGAGGTGGCGTGCAAGCGGGCCGCTGGATCTGGTGCCGGTCGAGATGATGGTGAGGTGCTCCGGGGAGGCCAGTTCGTCCGCGAGCCCCAGCAGGTCGTCGGCGCACGCCGCAAGATACGTCGACGACAAAGCGACGAGGAACACGGTACGCGGTTGGCTGCGTGCCAGGTCGCGCAGGGTCCGCGGTGCGCTGGGCACGGGTCCTTTCCAGTCAGCCAGCGAAGCCCACCAGCGTGGCCGGTTGCGCGGGTCCGCACTGACGCTGTCGGCGTGGCCGGTGGCGAACGTCGCGGCGTAGGGACGCAGTGGGGCGTCTGCGCTGACGAGGCCGTAGCCGGCCGAGCAGACCCACAGGCTCGCGTCCAAGCCCGCTGCCGCAGCGGTCGGTTCGAGCCCGCGGACCACTTGCCAATGCTCGCCGGCGTACAACTGTCGTGCCGGCAGCGTGGGCTCGGTGGACCGTTCCAGCTGATCGATCCACTGTGCAGCTCGTCCCGCTGAGCTAGCGTCCACGACGTGACGAAGCCGCAGCGAACCCGGGACAGGCTGGGTCTTGCGGTTGGCGCACGCGACGACCAGTTGCACACGCCCGGGTGCACCCGATGGTGGAGTCACTGTGGCGCTCCTTCACGCAGGGCGCGGATACAGGATTCCTCGACCCGGGCGAACGCGGCGTGGTTGTGGATGCTCTCTTCATTGGTTGCTTCGACCGCGAACCAGGTCACGCGGTGGTCAGCGCGTAGGCCATGGGCCACGCTGCGGACCATGTCTTCGACGAAGACCGGGTTGTCGTAGGCGAGCATGGTCACGTGCCGCTCGTCGGGCCGCTTGAGCAGCGGGAATACCGGCGCGGACGCCGACCGCTCGGCGAGTTCCACGAGTTCCTCGATCCAGATGACCTGCGGCTCGCCGTCAAGATCCCGGCCGGTCTGCACGCTGATGGCGATGTGGCCGCGCTGGTTGTGTGCCCCGTAGTCGCTGATCGCCTTGCTGCACGGGCATACGCTGGTCACCGGCACCCGCACCGTGAGCGTGAACCGATCGCCGCGGTCGTCCACCTCGCCGGTGAACTGACATTGGTAGTCCAGCAGTGCCCGCGCGCCAGTGATGGGTGCGGCCCGTTCGATGAAGTAGGGGAAGCCAACCTCCATCCGCGCCCGCCCCGCGTGGAGTCGGTGGCGCAGGGCTGCCAGGATGGTGGGGATGGTCCGCATCGTGACCTCGCCGGCGTGCTCGCTGAGCACCTCGATGAAGCGGCTGAGGTGGGTGCCCTTGACGTGCGCGGGCAGGCTGACCGACATGGCAATCTCGGCGATGGTCTCCTGCTTGTCCCGTTCCCGGTCCCAGACGACGATCGGATGGCGCAGGCCCCGCACGCCGACCTCATCGAGGGCAACGCCGCGGGTGTCGGGTTGCGCTTGGACGTCCTCCAGCGTCATGACTGTTCGCCCTCGTAGGAGCAACCCGTGGTGCAGGTCTCCCGCACGACGACCTTGGCCAGTGGCAGGACCGGGCACAGGCGATCCCAGATCCAGCGGGCGACGTTCTCGCTGGTGGGGTTGTCCAAGCCCTCGACCTCGTTGAGGTAGCGATGGTCGAGTTGCTCGTGCAGGGGTGCGAACCGCTCCTTGAGGTCGGCGAAGTCCATCACCCAACCCTGGTCGGTCTGGACCGGTCCGCGCACGTGCACCTCGACGCGGTAAGAGTGCCCGTGCAGCCGTCCGCACTTGTGGCCGGCAGGCACGTGGGGTAGGCGATGGGCGGCCTCGAAGGTGAACTCCCGGAAGACGTCCATGTCAGGGGATCCCCAGGACCTTGTGGGTCTGCAGGCTCAACTGCCACTGCGGGTGCGCCAGGCAGTAGGCCACCGCCGCGCGGGTATTCTGCTCTCGGTCCGGGCCGTCCATGGGCTGCAGCCGGAACCGGTCGAAGCGAAGTTGCTCGTAGCGCTCCGGTTCGGCGCCGGACTGGGGGAAGACCAGCTTCAACTCGTCACCGTGGGTGAGGACCATCGGCGCGCCGGCTTTCGGGCTGACACAGACCCAGTCGATGCCAGGTGGGGCCGGGCGGGTCCCGTTGGTCTCGATGGCGACCTCGAACCCGGCCGCATGCAGCGCGTCGACCGCGGGTCGGTCCAGTTGCAGCAGTGGCTCCCCACCGGTGCAGACTACGAATGGGTGGCTGCGCGGATGCGATTCGCCCCGCCACGTTCCGGCAACCGCCTGCGCCAGGTCCTGGGCGGTGGCGAACTGGCCGCCGCCTGGCCCATCGGTGCCGACGAAGTCGGTGTCGCAGAACTGGCAGACCGCGCGGGCGCGCTGCTCCTCCCGGCCAGACCACAGGTTGCAGCCGGCGAACCGGCAAAACACCGCCGGCCGGCCGGTATAGGCGCCCTCGCCCTGCAGGGTGTAGAAGATCTCCTTGACCTGGTAGGTCATCCCCTCGTCTCCGCCGTGGTGGTCAATGCAGGGTCTGCCACACCTGCCTCGGCGAACCCCTTGGCGCGCAGCAGACACGAGTCACACGCCCCGCACGGCCGACCGCTCGGGGTGGGGTCGTAACAGGAGTGGGTCAAGCCGTAGTCGACACCCAACTCCAAGCCGCGTTGGATGATCTGCGCCTTGGTCAGACGGATCAAGGGGGTGTGGATAACTAGATGCTGGCGGCCTTCCACCCCGGCCTTGGTCGCAAGGTTGGCCATCTGTTCGAAGGCACGGATGTACTCCGGGCGGCAGTCAGGGTAGCCGCTGTAGTCAAGCGCGTTGACCCCGACAAATATGTCGCTGGCCTCGAGCGTCTCCGCCCAAGCCAGCGCGAACGCCAGAAAGATGGTGTTACGGGCGGGCACGTAGGTAATCGGGATCCCCTCGCCCATCTCGCCGGTACTGCGACCCTTCGGCACCGCCACGTCCGCGGTCAGCGCCGACCCGCCGAACACCCGCAGGTCGGTCTTGGCGATCTTGTACTCGGCGGCGCCGAGCGCCTTGGCCACCCGGCGAGCTGCTTTCAACTCGACCTTGTGTCGCTGCCCGTATCGGAAGCTCAGGGCGTAGGGTCGGAATCCCTCGGCTCGGGCGATCGCCAGTGCTGTTGCGGAGTCAAGGCCGCCGCTGAGCAGCACTACCGCCCTCGGTTCCTCTGTCACCAGGCCACCTCCAAGTCGTCCACCACGGGGCCTGCCAGACCTACCGGAACTACCTACAGCACTTCAAGCGCGCCACCGCAGTTTTCGCCGAGTCTGTCGATCACACGAATCACAATAATGTAACTACAAGCGTGTGAACGAAGTCACGCCCGCGACAAGAAAGGCACTGATGAGGGATCCTCAGACGCACGTCGGAGCGGAGTCCGGCGCTTCGGCCCCTCGCCGCCGGTCGAGTCGATCCCGCCCCCGTGGCCCACCCGCGCGCGTCGTCGCCGTTACCGACTGCGGTGCCAGTCGGCGCCTTCCGAGCGAGGCCGACGGGCACGACGGTGGGAGTGGAGGCGACGAACGACGCGCATTCGCAAACGGGGAGTCGGATCGGGCGCAGGCGCGAACCACGCCTTGCGGACGTCGGCCGGAGGGCCTCGGCCGACCAAGTGGCAGGAGCCCTGGGGGGAGTTCTTCGCCCTTTCGAACATCATGCCCTTCTCGCCGTTTCGGCTCGTGTTCGAATTGTGAGACAAGTACCATGGCGGGGGCACGAGGTGAATCAAGCAGGATGAGCGGCGCGACGCCATTGCGCAACTGGCGGCAAAGACGACGACCGATGGCCCCGAGGACCAGGGAAGAAGATCAAGGTCGACTTCATGAGCCACAAGAATCCGGTCGGGAGGGCAGGAACCTCGTGAGGAAGCTCGACAGCAACGGGAAGTTCACCAACTGGTCGCTGTCCAGCGTCAAGCAGGCGCGGGTGTCGCTGCCGGTGCGGCCGGGCACCAAGGGTCGGCGGGCGTGACGACCCGCACTCCGACCGTGACCCTGGACGCGGTCGCCCCGGGCACACTGCTCCCGGAGGACGTGTTCTTCGAGTTGGTCGACGAGGTCCTTGTGCTGGTCGGTCGTGAACCGCTCGACCGGCGTGGGCCGCAGCGCAGCATCATCACCGTCCGGCCGACTGACCGTGTGCTGCAGATCCTCGCCGGCGCCGGCTCGGGAAAGACCGAGATGCTGGTGTGGCGGGTGCTGTTCGAGTTGCTCGTGGTCGGGACGCCGAGCCGGCGGGTCGTCGTCACTACGTTCACGCGCAAGGCGGCGACCGAGTTGGCCGTCCGTATGGTCGAGCGGAGCGACGCGCTGCTCGAACAGGCACGCAAGCGAGGGCTCAACCCCGCCGACCCGCACGTGCACGATCTCCGCATCGGGACGTTGCACAGCCTCTGCGACGCCCTGCTTGCCGAGTTCGACGCGGCGTACATGGCGGCGGGGACGCAGGTCGTCGACGAGACCGAGACCCGCGTGCGTCTCACCCGGGTCCACCGGCCAGTTCTCGGGTTTCGTCCCGGCGGGCAGCCGCGCGTGATCGACCGACTGCTCGCTACTGACGAGTTGGTGGCGCTGTTCCGTGCGCCGTGGGACGACGGCCGGTGGCCGGCGAACACCTTCGACCGGGTGGCGTTCCTCCAAGCGGTCCTCGGGCAGCACACCGAGACGTGGCTTCCCCGGTGCGGCCCTGCGGGAACACCCAACGGCGTGGAGGCGGCGTCGCGGCCCGGCGTCACCGCCGACCTTGTCACCCTGCAACAGCGCTGGGAGACCTACCTCGACGAGCAGAACATTCTCGACTTCGCGACGATCCAGCGGCGCTTCCACGACCGGCAGAACGCCGTCCTGTCGCACGTGGACCACGTGTTCGTCGACGAGTTCCAGGACACCAACCCCGTGCAGTTCGCCATCCACCTGCACTGGCTGACTCGATCCGAGACCCGGCTGACGGTGGTGGGCGACGACGACCAGGCCCTGTACCGGTTCCGCGGGTCGGACATCGCCTGCTTCATCGGGTTGGAGGACCGCTGCCGCCGCGATGGCATCGGCTACCGGCAGGAGAAACTCGAGGAGAACTGGCGCAGCACGAGGCGGATCGTGCAACTCGCCGGCGCCTTCCGCGACACGACGGTCTTGTCGACGGTCTCGATGGCCAAGACGATCCGCTCACCGCAGCGTGTGCCCACTGGTGAGCCGCCGCGCCTGCTGCAGGGATCGTGGGCATCGGTGTGCGCTCAAGTCGCGGCGGAGATCGACGCGCTCGGCGCCGGCCGGCCACCAGACCAGCCGATCGTCGCCCCATCGGTTGCCGTGCTGCTGTTCTCGACCTCGGAGAAGGAGGGCCGCCGCGGCGGGACGCCAGCTCTGGACCTGCGTCGCGCCCTGGAAGCGCAGGGCCTGCGGGTCTACAACCCGAGGAACAAGACCGCGGCGCGCCGAGGAAGCCCGGTGTACACCCTGGCCGCGCTGCTGTCGTACCTGATCGACCCGGTCATCATCGCTCCCGCGGGTTCCGGTGGTCGGCCGGTGATGGTGTGGGCCTCCTGTAACGACCCGCACAAGGCGCGCTACGCGCCCGTGGCGCCGCCGCCGTTTGGCGTCGGGCTCGCCCACGCGAACATCCAGAAGGGCTTCCGGGCCGGCAAAACGGGCGTCAGGATGCCCTCCCCGCAACACGCCGGGCTGCTCGCGTATCTCGACCAACTCCGCGGCGACCTTGTCGCCGCCACCGAGGCGCACGAGCGTGGCCGCGGGCCGGCGCCGCGGCTCACCTTGAGCGGCGTGGTTGCGCGGCTGTTGGCGTTCCCGGAGTTCCGCGCTGTCGGCTTCACGCCAGCGTTGTTCCGCGAGGCGCTGTTCACCCAACTGCTGGAGGCGAACGTCGCCCCCACCCGCCGCACCCGCGCCTCGCTGGATCGGCCGCTGGCGCCGACCCGCGACAGGGCCGGCAAGATCGTCTGGCCCGACGAGATGTGGACCTTCCTCACCGTGTTCGGCACCATCGTCCAGGAGAGCGATCTGGACGACATCGAGGACGACGCCTTCGCCGAGCACGCTATCGCCCTGCTCACCTTCCACCAGGCGAAGGGTCTGGAGTTCGATCACGTCTACGTCGGGGTGACCGGACGGGACCCGGTCCCGCACGCCGTCTTGCAGACCATGCTGTTCAGCGGCCAACGGATGCCGTACCGGCTCGATTCGGACGGACAGCCGCAGTGCGCCGACCCGACCGTCGCGCAACTGGCCCTGGCCGACCGCGAGCGTGAACTCTACGTGGCGATGACCCGCGCCAAGCAGCGGCTGACCATCTTGCATGACCCCGCCGATACGCGTCCCATGACGGCTCTCAACCCCGCGCTCGCGACCCTATTCGCGGCCGCACCGACGCGAACCCTCGCTGGTGGCGTCAGCGAACGAAGGTGGAGGCCATGAGCGACGTCATCGAGGTCTCCTACACCGGCGACCTTCTGGCGCACCGTCGGTGCCGGCGGGCCTGGGCGTACGAGAAGCGGGCGGGGTTCCACCCCTACGAGGTCGTACAGGCGATGGAAGGCCGGCTCGTCCACCACGCGATGGAGTGGCTCACGCGCCAGCATCAAGAAGCACTCGGCCGGCGTCGTCACGCCACCGAGGCGGAGTTGCGGTCACAGATGGAGCACTACTTCCGCGTGCTGTGGGCGCGCGGCATCCGCACCACGTTCGCCTCCAAGCAGGAGACGATCGACCGCGTCGTCGGCAACCTGTACCCCGGCGGCCGCATCGACCCGGTCGTCAAGGCGGTCATCGAAGGTGCGCAGCACACCGAGTATGAGCTCCGCGCCGTGAAGAAGGTGCTGCCCGCGGACGCCGCCTCGTTCGCGGGGAAGTCCCGCATCCTGCTCACCGGAATCCTGGACCTCGTTATCCAGCAGCAGAGTCCCCTCACCTACCAGCGCTCGTGGGTGTGGGACTCCGTCGCCGACCTCCGCGGCCACGTCGAGCAGACCATGACCACGGCTGCGGTCGGCGACGTGGAGATCTGGGACTACAAGGGCACACGGGCAACCAGCCCGTTCGTGGACGACTACGTCCGCCAACTCCTCACCTACGCTGCCCTGTACCGCGACCGCACCGGAGCCCTGCCCGTGCGTTGCGTGCTCTTCTTCATCAACGAGCCGCCTCGTCGGGACCGTCGACTCCTCGCCATCGAGGTCAACGGGCCGATCGTAGATGCCGCGCTCGCGTGGACCTACGAGCAGGTCCGCCTGCTGCGCGCGACGGCCGACACCTTCGAGCGCGATCCCGTCGCCGTAGTGGCGGGGGAGTTGGCTCGCTTCACCGAGCCGCTCGGGCAGCGCTTGAGCCAGGAGACGACGGCGCAGTGCACGGCGTGCACCTTCCGATTCGATTGCCCCGAGTACACCACTCACCTCGCCGGCGGGCGGCGGCACCCAGACGTCGACCTCACCAACGTCTTCAAGAACTGACGCCGCTGCGGCTCGCCCCGTGCACGCGGTCCCGGCCTGGATTGACGCCCTTGTGCGACGCGTGGGCACGGCGCAATAACCGCCAAGACCGGACGGCATCGGAAGGGTTAGGCGCTCATAGCGTCGTCCGCAGGAACGGCGGCGGTTGTCTATCGCCCGCACCGATGCGACTTCGGCAGCGGCAGGAGGTGAGCGGTTCAGGGGGCCCCAGTTCGCCACTGTCGCCCATGAGGCCGTCGATCCAATATCCGGATGGGCAGACCTCGCCCTCATTGGAGAGGAGCGCGAGCAGTGCACAGGTGGCCAGGCCGCCTCCCAGCGCGGTGAGGGCCATCACGCTGGGTGCTGGCTCTCCAACCCCGCCGATGAGGTAGCCCTCCCGTACCAGGCGCTCGCGCTGATCGGACGGGAGGTTCTCGGCACGGATGACTTCGGCGGAGATACGTCCCCGGCACCACAGGCACGGGGTTACCGGTGTCAGCACGGAGATCTCGGCGACGAGCGCCGCCAGATCAACATTCTTCTTCGCACCGGCCTGCACGCCCACGTCGATCACCGGCAGGAGGTAGCCGGAGGCCAAGTCGTTCAGGACGGCACGGCTTCCATGGGTGTCGGTGCAGCACAGGACCACGTCGGCGTCGAGCACCTCGCGGAAGATGTGCTCGTGGCGCACATCACCGAATACCCGCCGCACGGGCACCCCGAGGCCGAGTTGGTTGAGATGGCGGCCGACGACGTCCACCTTGGCGAAAGCTGTGGTGGCGTGGAGGTCGCTGGGGGCTGAGCCCACGACCCGCCGGACGTTGGAGGGGGTGTCGAGAAGGTCGCCATCGACCAGCGTTACCGATCCGGTCCCCATGCGGACGAGTTGCTCGGCGACGGGAGAGCCGGTCCCACCGACACCGACGACCGCCACGTCCAACTGCTGCAGGATGTCGTGGACGGTGCCGAGCGCGTCGCGCTGCCGGTCGTCGAGTCCGGCCAGGTCCGTTGCGCGACGCCGGCGTACTTGTTCGGGTGGGGTGAGCAGGCGAAGAGCACGGCCCACGGACACGATCCGCTCGATCGGGGCGAGCATCCCCTCGTCCACGACCGTCCCCGCCCATCCCTCGGGGTGGACCACGGCGGCCGCGAACGGCCCTTCGAGGATCGGCCCGATCGTCTCCGCAAGCGAAAGGATGGCGATCCGATCGATAGGGCTGAATCCAACCGGATGACCTGGGTCCGGATGAGCATGGACGAATAGCAGCCCGGCGTGCTCCGCAACTGCTTTGCTGATCGCCGCCGAAATCCAGCGAGCGCTCGGACGGAGTTGGTCCTCGTGCTGCGCCTCCCACGCGTCGCCAGCGGGGAAGATCGGATCGACCGCGAGCAGGCGGCGACCATGCACGCCGCGTCCCTCGCGTAGCAGGAAGAAGGCTCCGCTCTCCTGCGGCTCGGCGTCGTGCAGGACATCGAGTAGCTCATCGACGTCCACCTGGATGAGGGCGAGCCGGTTCATGCCGCCACGTCCTGGGCGAAGCGGGCCTGCATGAACTCGAAGTGATCGAGCAGGCAGTTGCCCGAGGGGTTCCAGATCCCGTTGCGATGCCAGGAGAACCGCCGCCACTGGCGCCCGAGGTACGTCTCGATGCTGTCGCCGCCGATGGGGATGGAGCCGTCTGGTCGCAGCACGGTGGGGTCGGTCCAGAACATGTCCATCGCCGACAGCGGATATTGGGAGTCGGCGATGAATAGCACGTCGGTGCTCGCCACCTGGTAGGCCCCGGCGGGCAGGGCGAGGCCGCGCAGGATGACGTACACCTGGGCTCCCTGCTGCTCGATGTCCACCTGCACGCCGGCCTGCTCGCCCAACTGGTCGGCATGGCGGCGGAGTTCTTCCAGCGCCACCGCGTTCACGCTCCGAAAGTGCGGTTTCCTGGGATCACCCGGAACCGCTCGCCGTTCTTGAGAGGGATGACGTCGGTGGCCTGGATCAGTTCGCCGCCACTCGGATCGCCCTCGCCCTGCAGCTTGAACAGATCCCACGCCTGACCCTGGAAGCCGGCGGCCTCCAAGAGCCCAGCTCCCGTGATCTCCATCTGGTGCAGTTCCAGCTTGCGCCGATTGACGAAGACCTCCACCTGGATGACCTTCTCCGTCTGCGCCATGTCCTTCCTCCTCGCGGCCTGCCGCCGGTCGTGGTTTCACCCCGAGCCGCACCCTGGTAGGGTTGTGATTGGGAAGCCTAGTTCAACCTTGATGTTGGGAACCCTACTGCAACATCGTCCTGGTTGGCAAATCGGCGTCCGGGAGGCAGCGATGGCGACGGAGAGTCGATCGGTCGAAGAGACCTTCGGTCAGCGGATCAAGAAGAGACGACGGGTACTCGGCCTCACGCAGCGGCAGGTGGCCGACAAGCTGGAAATCGACTTCACCTACCTCTCGAAGCTCGAGAACGACCACGGCGAGCCAGCCGGGGAAAAGACGGTGCGCAAGCTGGCCGAGGCCTTGGAGGACGACGAGGAGGAGTTGCTGGCCCTAGCCGGCAAGGTGCCGGAGCAACTCCGCGACCGCGCCCAGCAGGATGTCGCCTTCGCCCGGTTCCTGCGCCGACTCCCCGATGTTCCGGACAACGAACTGCAGGACATCTACCGGCAGTTGCGGATCGGCCCGCCGAAGCCATGACCTTCATTCCTCGGGCTCGTATCGAGGCGTGCGCGTCAGAGCTGTGGCAACGCCACGGTTTGGTCCCAGGCTTCGACGTCGAGCGCCTCCTCGACGATCTCGGCTTGGACCTGCTGTGGGATGAGGTCGAGGACGACGACGGTCGCGTTCTCGGCCAGCTCGTACCCGAGAAACACCTCGTGATCCTCAACGAGCGCCACCAGCGCCTGCTAGAGGAGAAGGAGGGACGGCTGCGGCGCTACACCGTAGGCCACGAGGTCGGGCACTGGACCCTCCACGCTGATGGGGTGCGCTCCGGCACGCTCAGCCCTCTTCGACGGCGAGCGGATCTGGTGCCGCGACGGATCGCGACATCCTGCTGAGCGCCAAGCGGAGATGTTCTCCGCAGCACTCCTGATGCCAAGGGATCAACTGCTGGCCGCGCTGCCAAAGCCACCGTGGCGTGGATGGGCCCCGGTGTACCGACTCGCCGACCGTTTCATCGTCAACGTGACGCCCATGGCGATCAGGCTGGAGGAGCTCGGCTGGATGCATCGCGACCAGAACGACACCCCAGAATCCGGTCCCAGGCAGACTGCCGGGCAGGACTCCCTCTTCGCCTGATGGACCTTATCCTCGGCGCCGAGCACCTGAATCGCATCTTGGAGGACGTCGAGGATCTGCTCGTCTCATACCGCACCGATGACGGACTCCGGTACCTCGACTATAAGCCCAGCACCGACCCGAACCGGCTCATGCCCGAGGACTTGGCGGTCACCATCCTCATCAATTCGCGCGCCAGGGCTTCTGCATTCAAGAGCGCACAGGACAAGGGCGCCGATCTCCTGCTGGAGACGCTGCCAACGGTGGTGCTGGAGCGGACGACTCCTGCCGAACGGGATCAGGTGGCGGACCTCATCGCGGAGATGGCGTGCTGGGACGGCCTGGCCGCATCGATCGCCACCAAGATCCTGCACAAGAAGCGGCCGAAGCTCATTCCCATCCTGGACAACGAGGCCATCTTTGGCGCATACATGAACCCACGGTGGCCGGCGCGGCGCGCGTCGCAGGAGAGCGTCTACGCGCGGAGCCGCATCCGCGAGGCTCTGGAGTGGATTGCGACCGATCTCACCCGACCCGAGAACACCACTTCCTGGGAACGCCTCGCCGAGTTGGAACCCAAGCGGTCGCGGATCGAACTCTTCGACATGGTCTGGTGGGTGCACTTTCGGCGGGTGCAATCTGTGTCGACGCGGGCCCAGGTGTGGCCAGGCGCGGCAGTGGCGACGGTAAGCACGAGCGCGAAGGAAACACCGGCAGCCGGTCGCTGAGACTGGCCTGCGGCGACGGGCCAGCCGCCAAGTGGTCGCCGAGCGGTTGGGAGTGTCGCGGCAGATCATGACCAAGTGCCGGTCGCAGTTTGTGACCGCCGGCCGGAGGGCCTGGCCGATGATGTCGGATCTCAGCGAATGTCGGATCTCAGCGAAGGTGATGAGCTTGCCCTATTGTGACCATGTCGGATCTCAGCGAAGGTGATGAGCTTGCCCTATTGTGACCAGGGAGGGATCAGATTCGTTGAGACGGAGGACGCCAGGCAGTCTCAAGGAATCTGACTCATTTCTGACGAGACGGGGCTTATTCATCCCTCGGTTGCCTGATCGGGCTACCCCTTTTACGACATTCGCGCCTGTTTAGCTTGTCCTGCTGACCGCATTCGTTGAGACACAAGCAGGTCGTAGGTCAGGTTCCCTGAGAATCCTCGCCTGCGATGAGATCCGACAGATGAGTGGTCGGCTTGCTCGAGGAGAGGCGCCGGTCCGAGGAGGGCCGGATTGACCGGCAACGGCTGGCCTCAGACCGTGCCACTCAATCAGGCCCACGCAGGTCACGACGTCGGAACCGGGCCGTCTTCCGTGTCAAAGGACAGCACGATCACCGATAGCAGATCGAGCGGGAATTGGTCACCACGCTTGAGACCACCCGGCTACTGTGACACGACGCACTGGTCGACCCGAGGGCTGACCAACCAGATCGACATCTCGCAGCTGGCGTTGAGCATCCGTCTGGTCCTGCGGCGTGACTGTCGGGTGGTTTGTGAGAAACTACAGGTATGACCTTTGTTGTCGATGCGCTTGGGGGATGGCTGGTCGGGGAGGTCGCGTCAGCGCTGACTCGACGGGTAGGCGAGCACCTCCTCGGCAGCGAGCAGGAGCGCGCGCTGCACGTGGTTGGCCACACCGCGATCCGCAACACCGCCGCGCAGCTCGCCCCCACCAACCCGGACCATTTCATCATGGTGGTGAGCGAGGTCTTCGTCGTCGAAGTCCCCGCCGACCAAGCCAGCCCCGGCGGTACAGAACGGTATGCGACCGTGCTGGAGGCATTGTGCGCGGGGATGGCTGCGCGGTTGGCGGTACTGGGTGACGCCGCGCTGACAGGGACATCCTCGGTGGACGCGCTCGGTGTCTCGTTGGACCTGCTCACCGAGACACTTATCGGGCAGGTGTTGCAGCAGATCCGCCTGCAGGCAGTGCGTGGCGGGCCACTGGAACCGGTGAACCGCCAGCTCAACGATGATGTCACGCACCTGCAGTTGCTTGACCACCGGCGCCTTGGACTTCGCTCCCAGGCAGTCCTGGAACAGCTGGTGGAGCAGGTTCGCGGGCTGTCCGAGCGGATGGTTCCCGCCGGCTCGAGGCCGGCGCTGGCCGCACCGGTGGGCCAACCGATCGACGAGGTTCATGACCCGATTGTCTTGGAGGTCCATCCGCCCATCGACGCGGGCGCGCAAACCGCCAAGCTGCCAGTGCTACCCGACTACATCGAGCGTGAACACGATATGGGTGCAGCGCTTCTGAGGGTGTCTCATCGAGCGGCGGGGATGACCCCGTCGGCGTAGCGCGCCTCGTGCACGCGCCGCCGCTCTTGGGCGAGGTGGTGGGCCCAGTAGTCGTCGAAGTCGCCGTTGCTGCGCAGGG
>WNGB01001258.1_pt1 | contig 41639 bp, 39 predicted proteins | sample 5400681 | NCBI WGS metagenome assembly WNGB01 (sample SAMN13153367, study PRJNA577476) | soil metagenome | isolation source: 115 cm soil or saprolite under grassland replicate 2 | place: USA:California | collected 2016-06-15 | reverse complement strand
GTTCCGTTCTGCGCGCATCGCTGCGGCTACTGCGACTTCGTGACCGTCGTGGGGCGACACGGCCTGCACGAGCGCTACGTCGATGCGCTCCTGGCTGAGCTCGAGCTCGAACGGGGGCTGCTCGCCCCGCGGCTCGAGACGGTCTTCCTCGGCGGAGGAACGCCGACCTTCACCGATGCGGACGCCCTACGCCGGCTGCTCGAAGCGCTGCCGCCGGCCGCGGAGCTGACGGTCGAGGCGAACCCCGAGACGTTGACGCCGGAGCTGGGGCAGCTCCTGCGCGCGAGTGGCGTGACGCGGGTCTCGCTCGGAGCACAGAGCTTCCAGCGGCGCCTCTTGCAGGTACTCGAGCGCCAGGCGGGGCCGGACGACGTCCGGCGCGCCTTCTACCATCTGCGTGATGCCAATTTTGACAACATATCGCTCGACCTTCTGCACGGCATCCTCGGCCAGAGCGCCTCCGACCTGGAGCGCGACATCGACGAAGCGCTCGCGCTCGCGCCCGCGCCCGAGCACCTGTCGTACTACGAGCTGGAAGCGAAGCCGGGGACGCGATTCACCCATGCCCACGGCGCCGAGCTTGCACGCCAGGCGGAGGCGATGGAGGGCTACTTCGAGCTCGTCATCGAGCGGCTCGCGGCTGCCGGCTACCGCTGGTACGAGACCGCGAACTTCTGCCTCGCCCCTGCGCATGCGGGAGGACGCGACCTGCGGGCCTGGCACAACCTCGCCTACTGGCTCGGACGGGACTACCTCGGGCTCGGCATCGGCGCGGTCTCGACGCTCGGCGATCGGCGCCGCCGGAACACGCCGCGGCTGAGCCGGTACCTTGCCGCCCTCGGCACGGGAGAGTTGCCCGAGCGGGAGATCGAGGCGCTCGGGGCGGACGTGCGCGCGCAGGAGCGGCTGATGCTCGGCCTGCGTCTCGACGAGGGCCTTCCGTTCGCGGACGCCGAGGCCGCGCTCGACCGTGCTGCGCTCCGCCGCCTCGAGCGGCTCGGCCTCGCGACCCGCCGTGCGGGCCCGGACGGTCCCGAGACCCTGGTCCTGACCGCCCGCGGTCGCCGGCTCGGCGGGGCGGTCACGGCCGAGCTGCTGGCCTGAGCGGCCGAGCCCGTCGCCTACCATTTGCTGCAGAGAGATGACTGAGGACGCCCGCATCGAGCTGACCGAGCGACAGGCCGAGATCCTGCGCCGCGTCGTCGAGGAGCATGTCGAGAGCGGCCGACCGGTCGGCTCGAAGCTGCTTGTCGCGCGAAGCGGGATGCCCGTCTCGCCCTCAACCGTCCGCAGCGAGCTTGCCGAGCTCGAGCGGCTCGGCCTGCTCACCCATCCGCACACCTCTGCCGGCCGCATCCCGACCGAGGCGGGCTATCGCTTCTACGCGTCCGCCGTGCTCGACCGGCTCGAGCCGAAGCCGAGCCCATTCCCACTCGATCTGGTCGCGGCGCGCAGCGAGCTCGAGTCGGCACTTCAGGAGACGACCGAGGCGCTGTCGCAGGCGACGCGGCTCCTCGCGCTCGTCTCGGGACCCCCTTTCCAGACGGCGACCGTGCGTCACGTCGAGGTGCTCGTCCTGCAGCCGCGGGTGCTGATGGTTGTCGTGATCACGTCGGCCGGCGGGGTCTCGAAACGCGTCTTAGCCCTCTCCGATCCGATGGACGCCGGTCTTGCGCTCTGGGCGGGCGAGTACCTGAACGAGCGGTTGACGGGGCTCGAGCTCGGGAGCTCGCTGCTTCGGCGGCGATTCGAGGACGCCGGGCTCTCGCGCCGAGAGCTCGAGATGCTCGAGCTGCTGCGGCCGGCGTTCACCGATCTCGCCGGCGACTCGGAGCAGCAGTTCTTCGTCGGGGGGGCGGCAAGCTTGCTCGGCGACGTTCGCGCCGATGAGCTCGAGGCGTGCCAGCGGCTGCTCGAGACGCTCGAGAAGCGGGCCGCGGTCCTCGAGCTACTTGGCGAGATGCTCGGCTCGGGGCGGCCCTACGTGCGCGTTGGGGGCGAGCTCGAGAACCCTGCGCTGCGAGAGGTCTCTGTCGTCGGCGCTTCCTACGGCCTCGGCCATCGCAGGCTCGGTGCCGTCAGCCTGCTCGGCCCCCTGCGCATGGACTACGAGAAGGCGATCCGGTCGGTGCGGGCGGCGGCGCACGAGCTCTCGCACCTCGTCGAGTCCGTCTACGAGGACAACTAGCGTCCGACGATGGCGACGACGGAGCGCGACTACTACGAGGTCCTCGGCGTCGAGCGTTCGGCGAGCGAGGCGGAGCTCAAGCGTGCCTTTCGGCGGCTCGCACGGGACTTCCACCCCGACGTCTCGGAGGCCCCGGATGCCGAGGAGCGGTTCAAGGAGGTCGTCGAGGCCTACGAGGTGCTCTCGAAGTCGGAGACCCGCGCCCTCTACGACCGCTTCGGGCACGCGGGCCTGCGGAGCGGCGGCTTCCAGCCGACCCCGTTCGACTTCGGCAGCCTCGCCGACATCTTCTCGGCCTTCTTCGGTGACGATTTCTTCGGGGTCGCGACGCGGGAGCGCCGTGGCCGGGGCGGCGACGTCGCCGCGCAGGTGGAGATCGATCTCGAGGAGGCGGCGAGCGGGGTCACTCGCAGCGTCCCCTTTCGCGTCGCTCGCGTCTGCGACGAATGCGGCGGGGACGGAGTCGAGCCGGGCACGAGCGTGGTCACGTGCTCCGATTGCGGCGGCTCCGGCCTGCTCCAGCACGTGTCGCGGACGGCGTTCGGCGAGTTCATCCGCAGCCAGCCCTGCCCACGCTGCGGCGGCGAAGGGCGAATCGTCGAGCACCCCTGCCGAGGCTGCTCCGGAAGCGGTCGGATCGTCGACGAGCGCACACTCGAGGTCGAGATCCCGGCGGGGATCCACGACGGGCAGCGAATCCGCCTCTCCGGCGAGGGGCACGCGGGACTGTCGGGCGGCCGCGCCGGGGATGTCTACGTGCTCGTGCGAATCCGCGCGCACCAGAAGCTCGTGCGCGAGGGCGACGACGTCTACTCGACGGTCGACCTGACGATGACGCAGGCTTCGCTGGGCGCTCGCGTTGCCGTTCCGACCCTGGACGGCGAGGTGGAGCTCGAGTTCGAGCCGGGGACTCAGCCCGGTGAGATCCGGACCCTCCAGGGGCGTGGGATGCCCGTTCTGCAGGGCTTCGGTCGTGGCGACCAGCGTGTGCTCGTCAACGTGGCCATTCCGCGGCACCTGGACGATGAGCAGCGGCGCCTGCTCGCCGACTTCGAGCAGACGGCCGGCGAAGCGACCTATCGTCCGGACGAAGGCTTCTTCGAGAAGCTGAAGAGCGCCTTCCGCTGAGCCTCCTTCGGGTCTCGATTCCCGTGACGCCGGAGGCGGCCGAGGAGGCGATCGCCGCGCTCCTGGAGCTCGCGCCCGAGGGCTTCGTCGAGGCGGCCGACACGCTCGTCGTCTATGCCGACGAGCAGCGTCTCCACGCCTTGCGAGATCGGTTTCCGCTCCTCCAGGCCGAGGCGGTGCGGCCCGGCTGGGAGGAGGAGTGGAAGCGCTTCCACGTGCCGGTTGTCGTCGGCTCGCTGTGGGTCGGCCCTCCGTGGGAGGATCCACCTCGCGGTCTGGCGCCGGTCGTCATCGACCCGGGTCGCGCGTTCGGGACGGGCAGCCATCCGACGACCCGGCTCTGTCTCGAATTTCTCGACGAGCTCGAGCGGGGAAGCGTGCTGGACGCCGGCAGCGGCTCCGGCGTGCTCGCCATCGCCGCCGGCACGCTCGGCCACGGACCGGTGGTCGCCCTCGACCGTGACGAGGCGGCCGTGCAGGCGACCCGGGAAAACGCGCGGCGGAACGGAATCGAGGTGGACGTCCGCCGGGCCGACGTCCTCGCCGATGCGCTGCCCGCCGCCGAGCTCGTGCTCGCGAACATCGATCTCGCGGCGGTGAACGCGCTCGCGTCCAGGCTCGTCTGTCGCTTCGTTGTCACGTCCGGTTACTACGCGAGTGAGGCTCCGAGCCTCGCAGGCTTTCGGCACACGGAGCGGAGGACGATGGAGGAATGGGCGGCCGACCTCTTCGCGCGCGAGTAGCATCCGGCTCCCGTGGCGACGTTCTCCGTCCGCTTCCTCGGCTGCAAGGTCTCGCACGCCGATGCGCACGCGATCCGCGAGGCTCTGCTCAGAGACGGCCATGACGAGCGCAGCGGCGCGGAGATCGCCGTCGTCAACACGTGCTGCGTCACCCAGGAAGCGGTCCGAAAATCCCGGCAGGCGGCGGCCCGCGCCGCGCGGACGCATCGGCGCGTCTACGTCACCGGCTGCGCCGCGAACCTCGGCGAGTCGTTCGCGGGACTGCCCGGCAACGTCACGGTCGTCTCCCGGCAGAGCGAGGAGACGCCTGCCTTCGTCGCCGGCGACGTCGGCGCGATCGGCTGCGTCCGGGCCGATGCCCGCCTCGACCGCGTGCGCGCCTTCGTCCGCGTGCAGGACGGCTGCAGCTTTTCGTGCAACTTCTGCGTGATCCCGCTCGTCCGCGGGCGATCACGGAGCCGGAGTGCCGACGCCGTGCTGCGGGAGGTCCACAAGCGCGTCGAGCAGGGCCATCGCGAGGTCGTGCTGACCGGCATCAACCTCGGATGCTTCCGCGACCGCGCGGGCGGCTACACGCTTGCGCGCCTGGTCCGGGAGGTCGGCGCCACGCCGGGGCTTCGTCGGCTGCGCCTCTCCTCGATCGAGGTCAACCACGTCGGCGAAGAGCTGATCCGCGCGCTGCGCGAGACGCCGACGGTCTCCCGCCACCTGCACGTTCCATTGCAGTCCGGCGATGATCGCGTCCTCGCGGCGATGGGCCGGCGCTACACGGCGGTGACCTATCTGCGCCGTCTGGCGCCGCTCGAGGACTTCAATCTGACGACGGACGTCATCGTCGGGTTCCCGGCCGAGGACGAGCGCGCGTTCGAGGGCACGCGCCGCGTGCTCGCCGAGGCGGGGATCACGAGGGTGCACGTCTTCCCTTACTCGCCGCGCCCGGGCACGGTCACGGAGGCCGCCGATCCGGTCCCGGCCGGGGTGAAGAAGCGCCGCAGCGCACGCCTGCGCGCCGACTCGCACGAAGCCTGCCTGCGCCGGTGGCGCGCCAAGCTCGGGTCCGTGGACGAGGTGCTGATCGACCGGCCCGGCCGCGGGTACGGGGACGACTACTCGCCGTGGCTCCTCGACGAGGCGGCTCCCGTGGGCGCGCTCGTCCGGGCCCGGGCAGCGGCGGTCAGCGAGGAGGGACTCGTCGGTGTCGTCTGAGGATTGCCTCTTTTGCCGGCTCTACCGCGAGGGCGACCACGTACGCAGCGTCGAGGGCTTCGTCGCGGTCAGGGACATCAACCCGAAGGCCGAGACGCACCTGCTCGTCATCCCGGAGCGGCACGTGCCAGGCTTCCGCGAGATCGGGGAGTTCCCCGCGGAGGAGGCGAAGAGGATGCTGGACTTTGTGGCCGACACGGCGCGGGAAGCCGGTCTCGAGGACTACCGGGTCGTCGTCAACGTCGGGAAGGGGGCAGGGCAGACGATCTTCCACCTGCACTGGCACATCCTCGGCGGGTCGGTCAACTGGGAGTCGATCCGCACGGAATGAGCTTGATCGCGCGGATCGAAGGCGAGCTCGCGGACGCGATGCGCGAGCGGGACGCGGAGCGCCGCGATGCGCTGCGCCTCGTGCTATCGAATCTCCGTTCGGCTGAGAAGGAGCTGCAGCGGCCGCTCCACGACGAGGAGGAGCTCCAGGTGCTCCAGCGGGAGCGCAAGAAACGGCTCGAGGCGGCCGAGGCCTTTCGCTCGGGCGGCAAGGAGGAGCGCGCGGAGGCGGAGGAGCGTGAGCTGGCGGTGCTCGAGGAGTTCATGCCCGAGCCGCTGTCCGAGGAGGAGCTGGAGACGATCGTCGACGACGTGATCGCCGAGGTCGGTGCGACGAGCATGCGCCACCTCGGCCGAGTGATGGCCGACGTCATGCCCCAGGTCGCGGGGCGCGCGGACGGGGCGGCCGTGAGCCAGCTCGTCCGCGAGAAGCTCGCCTGAGCGGCCCCCGAGCCGTCTCTGAGCCGGGGCCTCTTGAAACCGGTACCGCCGACCTCCTCCCCGACGCGATCGTAACGAGAAAGAGCGCGCGCGTGGGTGCCGGCTCTGTGCCAAAAGCGTCACACCGTCCGGGCTGCCGGCGCACCTACACTTGAGGCCGTGCAACAAGTGCTCTCGGTCTCGAACGACGTTGCGGCCGAGCTCGCCGCGATCGGCGACGGCGTGCTCGACGCGCTCCGCGACCGCCTTCGCTGCACGATCCGCCTGCGCGGGAACCGCCTCACGATCGAGGGCGACGACGAACGCGTCACCGAGGCGCGCGCGGTCGTGGACGAGCTCGTCGAGATGGTCGAGGGCGGCCACGAGATCGGCCCTTCGACCGTCGATGCCGTCCTCGGCGCGCTCGACCAGGTCGAGGACGTCCGCGAGGTCTTCGAGGACGTCGTCTGGCGCCATCGCGGAAAGAAGATCGCGCCCAAGACGGTGACCCAGAAGCGCTACGTCGACGCGATCCGCTCCTGCACGGTCACGTTCGGCATCGGCCCGGCCGGAACCGGCAAGACCTACCTGGCGATGGCGCTCGCCGTCGGGGCTCTCGCGGACAGGGAGGTGGGCCGCATCATCCTCACGCGACCCGCGGTCGAGGCCGGCGAGCGGCTTGGCTACCTCCCGGGGACGATGCTCGAGAAGGTCGATCCTTACCTGCGCCCGCTGTTCGACGCGCTCTACGACATGCTCGACGCCGACCGCCTCACCTCGTACATGGAGAAGGGGATCGTGGAGGTCGCTCCGCTCGCGTTCATGCGCGGGCGGACGTTGAACGACTCGTTCATCATCCTCGACGAGGCGCAGAACACGAGCCCCGAGCAGATGCAGATGTTCCTGACCCGGCTCGGATTCGGCTCCAAGGTCGTCGTCACCGGCGACGTGACCCAGGTCGACCTGCCGCGGGAGCAAGCCTCCGGGCTCATCCAGGTGCAGGACATCCTCGGCTCGCTGGACGGCGTCGCGTTCGTCCGTTTCGGCCACGAGGACGTCGTCCGCCACAAGCTCGTCCAGCGGATCGTCGAGGCATACCGCAGGCACGCGGAGGAGACCGGCACGCAGCGTCGGAAGTAATGTGCCCCGTCCGGTAATGCCGCCGAGCTCCTGGGTCGCGAGCACCAAGCCAGAGGCCGCAATCGACCGCGGCCAAGGCTTGCAGCCTTGGCAAGGGCGAGGGTGGACTCTGGCGCCGCGTGATCGCGGGCCAGGGGCCGGCATGTATTGCTGGATGGGGCACCTGTGGTGACGGTCGAGATCGCCAATCGCAGCGGCGCCGAGGTCGACGAGGAGGCCGCCGCATCGCTCGCCCGCCTCGTGCTCGCGGCCGAGGGGGTCGACGAGGGCGACCTCGGGCTCCTGTTCGTCGCGCCGGCGGAGATGCGCGACCTCAAGCGCGAGCACCTCGGCCAGGACGAGGCGACGGACGTGCTCGCCTTCCCCATCGACGGCCGTGCCGAGCTTCCGCTCGGACTGCCGCGCCAGCTCGGGGATGCTGTTCTCTGCCCGCAGGTCGTGGGCGACGCGTGGCGGCAGCCGCTCGTGCACGCGCTGCTGCACCTGCTCGGATACGAGCACGGACCCGAGATGGAAGCCCGCGAGGCAGAGCTCGGCCGATGAGCACCTCGCGCCGGCGCGCGCCCTCGCTGCTCGAGAGCTTCAACTTCGCCTTCGAGGGCGTGATCCACGTGCTGCGCACGCAGCGCAACATGCGGATTCACTTCGCGATCGCGGCCGCAGTCCTGATCGCCGCGGTGGCGGTGGGAGTGGGGCGCGTCCAGCTGATGGTGCTCTTGATCGCGATCTCCTTCGTGCTCATCTCCGAGATGATCAATTCCGCCCTCGAGGCGGGGATCGACGTCGCGACTACGTCGTTCGACCCGCTGGCGAAGCTTGCGAAGGACATCGCGGCGGGCGCCGTGCTGATCGCGACGGTGAACGCGGTCGCGGTCGGGTACCTCGTCTTCTCGGAGCGGTTCGTCAACCGCAGCTCGCGCCTGGTCGAGCGCCTGCGCGACGCCCCCGCCGAGCTGACGCTGATCGCACTCGTGCTGACGATCATCCTCGTCCTGGGCACAAAGGCCTACACGGGCCGCGGCACCCCGCTTCGCGGCGGACTGCCGTCCGGCCACGCCGCGATCGCGTTTGGGGGTTGGATGGCCGTGACGCAGGTCGTCGGCGACTCGCGTCACTGGTTTCTGATCATATCGCTGACGTTCCTGATGGCGGTGCTCGTCGCGCAGACGCGGATCGAGTCGGGCGTGCACTCATTCCTCGAGGTCACGTATGGCGGCCTGCTCGGCTCGCTCGCCGTCCTCGTCATGTTTCAGGTGTTCGGATGAGCGACGAGCTGTACGAGCGTGCCGCCGCAATCGCGGCGCGGGCGTACGCGCCCTATTCCGACTTCCACGTCGGCGCCGCGGTGCGCGCGCGGGACGGACGGATCTTCGAGGGCGTCAACGTCGAGAACGCCTCGTACCCGCTGGGCATCTGTGCCGAGCGGGCCGCGCTCGCGCGCGCGGTTGCCGAGGGCTACGGCCCGGGCGAGCTCGAGGAGCTCGCAGTGACCGCGTCGCCCTGCGGCGGCTGCCGCCAGTGGCTGCACGAGTTCCGGCTCGACCGGGTGACCTTCAAGAATGCGGACGGCGAGATGGTCTCGCGGACGCCGGCCGAGCTCCTGCCGGAGACCTTCGAGCTTTGAAGTCGGGCTTCGTCACCGTCGCCGGCCGTCCGAATGTCGGCAAGTCGACGCTTGTGAATGCGCTCTGCGGCGGCAAGGTTGCGATCGTCTCAGACAAGCCTCAGACGACGAGGCGGCGGATCGCCGGTGTCGCAAACGGGCCCGACCACCAGCTCGTGCTCGTCGACCTCCCGGGCTTCCAGCGTCCGCTCGACCCGCTGACCGAGCGCATGCAGCGCACGGTCGACCAGGCGTTCGAGGACGTCGACGCGGTCCTCTTCGTGCTCTCGGCCAGGGAGAGGATCGGTGCCGGCGACCGGTTCATCGCCGGACGGGTCTTCGGCCTCGGACTGCCGGTCCTGATCGCGCTGAACAAGGTCGACCGGCTGAAGCCGGGGCACATCGCGACACAGATGGACACGGCCTCCAAGCTCGGTGATTTCCACGCGCTCCATCCGGTGAGCGCGAAGACGGGCGACGGGATCGAGGCGCTGCGGGTCGAGCTCGTGGAGCTCTTGCCCGAGGGGCCGGCGTACTTCCCGCCGGAGCAGCGGAGCGATCTCCCGCTCGAGGCGCAGGTCGCGGAGCTCGTGCGTGAGAAGGCGCTCGCCCTCACCCGCGAGGAGGTGCCGCATGCGATCTCGGTCGAGGTCGAGGAGCTCGGAGAGAAGGTCGTGCGCGCGAACCTCTACGTCGAGACCGAGTCGCAGAAGCTGATCGTCGTCGGTCGCGGCGGCTCGGTCGTCAAGGAGATCGGAACGCGGGCGCGGCCCGAGATCGAGCAGCTACTCGGCCATCCCGTCTTCCTCGAGCTGCAGGTGAAGGTGCGGCCGAAGTGGCGGCGCGACGAGCGCTTGCTCGAGCAGCTCGGGATCTAGCGGTGATCGAGCTCGTCTACGAGACACATTCGAGAACGACGGACAACGAGGCCGGCTTCGCGACCGGCTGGCTCGAGGGCTCCCTGTCCGAGACGGGCCGGGGCTTCGCGCGTGCGCTCGGCAAGCGCAGGAGGGATGACGGGATCGGAGCGATCTTCACCTCCGATCTCGGCCGCGCGGTCGAAACCGTCGAGATCGCGTTCAGCGGCTCGGCGATCCCGGTTCTGAAGGACTGGCGCCTGCGCGAGTGCAACTACGGCGAGCTGAACGGCCGGCCGGTCGCGGAGATCGAGGCAGAGAAGCTGCGGCGCATCGAGGAGCCGTATCCCGGCGGCGAGAGCTACCGCGACGTGGTCGAGCGAGTCCGAAGCTTCCTGGACGATCTGTCTCCGAGGTACGACGGTGCGCGGATTCTCCTCGTCTCGCACGCCGCGCCGCGCTGGGCGCTCGAGCACCTCCTGCGGGGCCGGGACCTGAGAGACCTGACCTCCGAGCCGTTCGAGTGGCAGGAGGGCTGGACGTACCGCGTGGACTAGGTCCACGTGCCGAGTATTCCGCCCATCGCCACGAGGGAGACGAGCTGGTAGCCCGCGTTGATCAGCCAGAGCTTGGCCGGGCGTCCGCCGAAGTAGGTCGTGACTGCGAGCACGGTCGCGACGAAGCCGAGCCACACGAGCAGCCCGACGAGCGCTCCGTTCACGACATCGTCGACCTCGGCCCAGCGCTCGATGCGCGCGAGCGCGTACGACGTCAGCAGCGCGCCGAGCGCCGAGAGGACGTAACCCATCTCCGCGCCGCTCATCTCGTCGCGTGTCCTCCCAACGGCCTCCAGCCAGGAACGGGCGAACATCGCCGGCGAGTACCAGAGCGCGCCGAGGACCACCGGCACCGCCGCCGTCACGATCACGGCCCAGTAGTTGATGTCGACGTCCTGCATCGGGCACCTCCCGCGGTTGAGTCGGTGGGAAATTACGCCAGGGCTACACTCCTCGTATGGCCAAGGCGCCTGTGCTTCCGGCCGGCTTCGAGCTTCCGCTCGAGCCACGCCTGCCGCGGATCGGCTCCGTTGACGCCGTCGCCCTCGAGGAGCGGGCGGCGACGCTTGCGAGGCGGTCGATCAAGCGCGAGGCCAAGCTGTTTGCGCTCGACCTGGCCGTTCGCGTGATGGACCTGACGACGCTCGAGGGCGCCGACACTCCCGGGAAGGTGTCCGCGCTGGCCTCGAAGGGGATCCGTCCGGATCCGGCCGATCTCAGCGTGCCTTCGGTCGCGGCGATCTGCATCTATCCGAATCTCGTCCCGACCGCCGTCGAACGCACGCGCGGGACGAGCGTCAAGGTCGCCTCGGTGGCGACGGCGTTTCCCTCGGGCCAGGCGCCGACGCACGTCAAGGTCGCGGAGGTGCGAGACGTGGTCGAGATGGGCGCGGACGAGGTGGACATGGTCATCGACCGCGGGGCGTTTCTCTCCGGCCGGTACGCGAAGGTCTACGACGAGATCGTCCAGGTCAAGGAGGCCTGCGGCGAGGCGCACCTGAAGGTGATCCTCGAGACCGGCGAGCTCGGCACGTACGACAACGTGCGCCGGGCGAGCCTGCTCGCGATGGCCGCAGGGGCCGATTTCGTCAAGACCTCGACCGGGAAGCTGCCCTCGTCGGCGACGTTGCCCGTCACGCTCGTGATGCTCGAGGCGATCCGCGACGTGTACGAGGAAACGGGCCGGCGCGTGGGGATGAAGGCGGCCGGTGGGATTCGCCAGGCCAAGCAGGCCGTGCAGTATCTCGTCCAGCTCCACGAGACGCTCGGCCCCGAGTGGCTGACGCCCGATCTCTATCGCCTGGGCGCCTCGACGCTGCTGAACGACGTCCTGATGCAGATTCGAAAGGAAAAGACGGGCCGCTACCAGAGCCCGGACTACTTCACCGTTGACTGATCTGGCACAGAATCGGCACGAACGCGCGACGCGCCGCCGGCTATTTTCTCCCCCTCCCCCGGGGCGGGGGGTGGGTGGTGGGGCGCGGCGGCTGGAGTCAGCCTCTGATGACTGAGCTCGAGCGGAAACAAGACCGCGCGCCGGTTCCGTCTTCCTGGGACTACGCGCCTGCGCCCGAGGCGCGCGACCTCGTGCAGGTGCGCGAGCGGTACGGGCATTTCGTCGGGGGTGGCTGGCTCGAGCCGAAGGAGACCTACGCGACGATCGACCCCTCGAGCGAGGAGTCGCTCGCGGAAGTCGGTCAGGCGACGAAGGAGGAGGTCGAGCTCGCCGTCGGCTCCGCGCGCGACGCCTTCGAGAACAGCTGGTCGGCGATTTCCCCCTCCGAGCGCGCGAAGTACCTCTTCCGGATCGCGCGCATCCTCCAGGAGCGCTCGCGTGAGTTCGCGGTCCTCGAGTCGCTCAACGGCGGGAAGCCGATCCGCGAATCCCGGGACGTCGACTTGCCTCTCTCCGCGGCGCACTTCTTCTACTACGCCGGCTGGGCAGACAAGCTCGAGTACGCGTTCCCGAACCGCAAGCCGCGACCGATCGGAGTCGCAGGGCAGATCGTGCCCTGGAACTTCCCTCTCCTGATGCTGGCGTGGAAGATCGCGCCGGCTCTCGCGACCGGCAACACGGTCGTGCTCAAACCGGCCGAGACGACCCCGCTCTCGGCGCTGCTGTTCGCCGACGTCCTCCGCCAGGCCGAGCTGCCGCCGGGCGTGGTCAACATCGTGACCGGCGACGGCCGCACCGGAGCTGCACTCGTGAAGAGCCCGGGCGTGGACAAGATCGCGTTCACCGGCTCGACCGAGGTCGGCAAGGCGATCCAGCGCGAGCTCGCCGGCACGGGCACGCACCTGACGCTCGAGCTCGGCGGGAAGGCGGCGAACATCATCTTCGACGATGCCGCCCTCGATCAGGCGGTGGAGGGCATCGTCAACGGGATCTACTTCAACCAGGGCCACGTCTGCTGCGCGGGCTCGCGCCTGCTCGTCCAGGAGTCGATCTACGAGCCGCTGATCGGGAAGCTGAAGCGCCGCCTCGCGACCCTGCGGGTCGGCGACCCGCTCGACAAGAACACCGACGTCGGAGCCATCAACTCGCGCCAGCAGCTCGACAAGATCAAGCAGCTCGTCGCCTCCGGCGAGGAGGAAGGCGCGGCGATCTACCAGCCGCCGTGCAAGCTCCCGGAGAAGGGCTACTGGTTCGCGCCGACGGTCTTCACGAACGTCGCACAGAGCTACCGGATCGCGCAGGAGGAGATCTTCGGGCCGGTGCTCTCGGTACTCACCTTCCGAACGCCCGACGAGGCGGTCGAGAAGGCGAACAACACCGCGTACGGGCTCTCGGCCGGAGTGTGGACGGAGAAGGGCTCGCGCATCCTGGCCATGGCGCAGCGCCTGCGGGCGGGCGTGATCTGGGCGAACACGTACAACCGCTTCGACCCCTCGTCCCCGTTCGGCGGCTACAAGGAGTCGGGCTTCGGTCGCGAGGGCGGCCGGCACGGGCTCGAGCCGTACCTGGAGTTCGAATGACTCGACTCCCTGTTCGGAAGACGTACAAGCTCTACGTCGGGGGCGAGTTCCCACGCTCGGAATCGGGCCGGACCTACGAGGCCCAGGGGGCGAACGTCGCCCGCGCTTCCCGCAAGGACGTGCGCGATGCGGTGCGCGCCGCGCGCAGCGCCTTCCCGAAGTGGGCTGCGCTGACTCCGTACAACCGCGGGCAAGTGGTCTACCGGATCGCCGAGATGCTCGAGGCGCGCCAGGGTGAGTTCGCCCAGCTCTGCTCGGGGCCGGCAGAGGTCGAAAGCTCGATCGACCGCCTCGTCTGGTACGCCGGCTGGGCCGACAAGCTCGCACAGGTGCTCGGCTCGTCGAACCCCGTCGCCGGGCCCTACTTCAACTTCACCGTGCCGGAGCCGACCGGCGTCGTCGGGATCATCGCTCCGGAAGAGCCGCCGCTCGCCGGCCTCGTAACTCGTCTTGCGCCGGCGCTGGTCGGCGGCAACGCACTGGTCGTCGTCGCGTCGGAGGGCTCGCCGCTCGCGGCGGTCGAGCTCGCGGAGGTGCTTGCGACATCCGACGTCCCGGGCGGGGCTGTCAACGTGCTCACCGGGCCGCGGGATGAGCTCGCTCCCGTCCTCGCCGCCCACATGGATGTCAACGCCCTCGACCTCGCAGGCGCGGACGGGCAGGTCGAGGAGCTCGAGCGTCTCGCCGCCGACAACGTGAAGCGCGTCGTGCGCGGCGAGCCGAACGGACAGAGCCCCTGGGAGATCGCCGCCTTCCTGGAGTTGAAGACGGTCTGGCACCCGATCGGTCTCTGAGCGCCGCTGTTTATGGCGCGCCCAGCCTCCTCCCCGAATTCATCGTACTGAGGAAACTCGCGCGCATGTGTGACGCAATCGTCGAGAATCCGTGCCAATGAACGTTCCCCGGCCGCTCAGCCAGGCGATCTCCGAGGGGGACGGCATCTCGCTGATCGCGGAGGTCGACGACAGCGCCGCAGCGCACCGGGCCGAGCAGGAGGGTGCCGAAGCGCTGCTCGTGTACAGCGGGAACGAGGGCGCGCTGCCCGGAATCCGAGCCGGGAGCTCGCTACCGATCCTCTTCCACTGGGACGGGGAGCAGACCGAGGCGCTGGCGGGAGCCGACGCCTGCATCATCGGCGTCGCAACCGTCGGGGTCGGCGACTTCCTCGAGGACGCGCATCGCAACCTCTCGGAGGCCTTCGAGCTCGTCTTCAGGATCGACGACGAAGAGCAGTTGGCGGAGACCCTCGAGCGCTACGATCCGGAGATCTTCCTGCTCGCCGCGCCGAAGGGGGACGAAGACGAGGAGCTCGAGCGGGTGCTGGAGCTTCTGCCCGACATCCCGGCCGGAAAGCTCGCGATCGCCGAGCTCGAGCTGACGAGCCGCGACGAGATCGCCGAGCTCGAGCGGGCCGGGGTCGACGCGGTGATCGTCGGCACGGACAACGTCGCGAGTCTCGTCGGTGCGGCGCCCCCCGAGGTCTGAGCATCCGGAACGCCGGTGGGGAGGCCCGCCGGTTGCCTTTGCCGCGGTGCTCGCCCTCGCCGGCGGGCTGAGGCTCGTCGGCGTCCGCTACGGGCTGCCCTTTCCGCTCCTGAACCCCGACGAGCGGAGCCTCGTCCCCCGGGCGTGGGCGATGGTGCACGGGGCGGGCCCGGATCCGCACTGGTTCGACTACCCGAGCCTCGTCATGTACCTGCTGGCTCCCTTCCAGGCCTGGCAGGACGATCCGTCGTACCTCGCCGCGCGCCTGGTCATCGTCGCGATCGCCGTCGGCACGGTCGCCGCGGCGTGGTGGCTGGGACAGCGAGCGTATGGGCCGCTTGCCGGTTTCGTCGCCGCCGCAGCCACGGCGGTCGAGACGACGCACGTCGCGTACTCGCGCATGGCCGTGACCGACGTGCCGCTCACGCTCGGAGTCACGGTCGCGCTCGCCCTCATGATCTCCGGCCGGATCGAGCTCGCCGGGCTCGCCGTCGGGCTGGCGGCGAGCGCCAAGTACCCGGGCGTGCTCCTGCTCGCGCCGCTCGTGGTCGCGGCCTGGGGGCGGTGGCGCCGCCTCGCGGTCGCCGCCGCGCTGGTCGTGGTCGGCTTCGCTGCGACGAGTCCATACGTCGTGCTCCATCTCGGCGAGGCGGCCGGTGACGCGTGGCGGGTGCAGCAGGCCGCTCGTGAGGGATGGCTCGGCTTCGAGCACGACCATGCGGCTCCGATCGCGTTCGTCGCACGCCTCTGGGACGGCTTCGGCCCGGCGCTCATCATCGCCGCGGCGGGGCTCGTGCTCGCGCTCGTCTACCGGCGGCGCGCGGATCTCGTGCTCGCGGTCTTCGTCCTCGTCTACTTCGCCGACCTGCTGACGCTCCACGCCCACTTCGATCGCTACGTGCTCCCGCTCGTGCCGGCCCTGGGTGCGCTCGCCGGGCGGCTGAAGGCGCTCGCGCCGGTGACGCTCCTGATGCTCGTCGTCCCTCTGACGTGGGCGATCCGAGATGCGCGCGATCTGACAAAGACGGACGCGCGCGTGGTCGCCCAGCACTGGATCGAGGGCAATCTCTCTCGCGGTGCGATGCTTGCCGTCGACCCTTCGCTGCCTGGCTTCGAGGGCTTTCATCTCGTCGCGCTCGAGCTGCCGCGACCGGGCGAGCCCCCGGATCCGAAGCGGGAGGTCGGCCGGCTGCGAGAGCTCGGCGTGCGCTATGTCGTCGTCACGGGCGCAATCGAAGACCGAGTCCTCGCCGCGCACGAGGAGTATCCGGAAGAGACGCGTTTCTACCGCACTCTCCAGCAGGGGCAGCGGGTCTACGCGCTGCACCCGAGCGAGAAGCTCGCCGGCCCCTGGGTCGAGGTGTACAGGCTCTGACGAGGGTCAGCCGAAGAACGCCTTCGCCAGCGCGTACCAGTCTTCCGGAACGGTCTTCAAGCTCCCTGTCACTTCGGCGAGCGGCACCTCGACGATGCTGTCTCCGCGGAGGGAGGCCATGACGCCGAAGCGTCCCTCGTGGACGAGGTCAGCGGCCTTGAGGCCGTAGCGGGTCGCGAGCACGCGGTCTCGCGGCGTCGGGCTGCCGCCGCGCTGGACGTGGCCGAGGACGGTCACCCGGGTCTCGAAGCCGGTCCGCTCCTCGATTTCACGCGCGAGCTCCTGGCCCACGCCGCCGAGCCGGATATGCCCGAACTGATCGACCGCCGCCTCCTGTGCCACCTGCCGGCTCTCGCCCGATTCATAGGTCAACTCGTATCCCTCGCTGACGACGACGATCGAGAAATCCTTCCCCCGCGCGTGACGGTTCTCGATCTCGCCACAGGCCTGCTCGACCGTGATCGGCTGCTCAGGGATGAGGATCACGTCCGCGCCGCCGGCGATCCCGCTCATGACCGCGATCCAGCCGGTGTGCCTTCCCATCACCTCGACGACCATTACTCGGTTGTGCGACTCCGCCGTCGTGTGCAGCCGGTCGATCGCCTCGGTGCAGATCGAGACCGCCGTGTCGAAGCCGAACGTGTAGTCGGTCCCGGGGAGATCGTTGTCGATCGTCTTCGGGACGCCGACGGTCGGCAGCCCGTGCTCCTCGTGGAGCCGAGCTGCGACGCCGAGGGTGTCCTCGCCGCCGATGGCAACGAGCGCGTCGAGCCGTTCCTGCTCGAAGTTGGCGAGCACTCGCTCGACGCCGCCGTCGAGCCCGAACGGGTTGGTCCGCGACGTGCCGAGGATGGTGCCTCCGCGCGGGAGGAGGCCCGAGATCTCGCGCGGCCCGAGCTGCTCGAAACGGCCCTCGACCAAGCCGCGCCAGCCCTCGCGAACGCCGACCACCTCGTGACCGCGAACCTGGGACCGCCTCGCCACAGCGCGAATCACGGCGTTGAGCCCGGGGCAATCCCCGCCTCCTGTGAGCACGCCGACCCTCACTCGATGCCGAAGGTGGGACTCGAACCCACACGGGTGTGACCCCACCGGATTTTGAGTCCGGCGCGTCTACCAGTTCCGCCACTTCGGCGCCGAGCCATGGTATCCCGCGCGTTCTGAGTTGCGATGGGGCGCGGATCCCTCGATACTTGCCGGCAGTGGAGGGCGGAAGCCGATCCTGGGCGGCTTCTCTCCACGGACCAAGCATCCCTGATGGAGGAGGAGCAGGTGAGGAGTAAAGGATTGATCGGCCTACTCGCTCTCGTCCTCGGCGCGCTCGCGCTCGCAGCTGCGGGTTGCGGCGGCGGAGGCGGCGGCGGGAACAAGGGCGGAGGCGAGGCGACGGCGTTGCCTGCCTCTTCCTGTGGTGCGCTCCAGTACAAGGGCGAAGGCAAGGCGGACTACCTGATCGCGTCGGACCTGCCGTTGCAGGGTGGATCGCGCGAGCAGACCACGCAGATGAACAAGGCCATCGCCTATGTGCTCGACCAGCAGGACTGGAAGGCCGGCGACAAGAAGATCGCCTTCCAGGCGTGCGACGACGCGTCGGCACAGCTCGCAAAATGGGATCCGAGCAAGTGCAACGCGAATGCACATGCCTACGCCGACAACACGAGCCTGATCGGCGTGATCGGCACGTTCAACTCGGGCTGCGCCGCGATCGAGATCCCGATCCTGAACCAGGCGCAGGGCGGCGGGCTGGCGATCCTCTCGCCGGCGAACACGTACGGCTGCCTGACCGAGCCATGCGCCGGTAACGAGCCCGAGAAGTACTACCCGAGCGGGAAGCGGAATTACGCCCGCGTCGCGCCCAGCGACCCGAACCAGGCCGCCGTGCTGGCGAAGTTCATGCAGTCGAAGGGCGTGAAGAGCGTCTACATCCTCAACGACAAGGAGGCGTACGGCCTCGGTGTCGCCAAGAACCTCAGGGGCGCGGCCGAGTCACTCGGGATGGAGGTGCTCGGCTTCTCGGCCTACGATCCCAAGGCCCCGAACTACCGGGCCACCTTCACGAGGATCAAAGCCACAGACCCGGACTCGATCTTCATCGGCGGGCTGATCGACGAGAACAGCGGCCAGCTGATCAACGACAAGGTCGCGATTCTCGGCGACAACACCCCGACCCCGGACGGCGTGATGCTCTTCCTGCCGGACGGCTTCACGACCGACTCGATCTTCAAGCGCTCCGAGGGTGGAACGCCGAACGCGGCCGGCGCGTACTTCAGCGTCGCCGGCGTCGGCATCGACCAGTACAAGGGCGCCGCGGAGCAGTTCATCAGCGGCTTCAAGACCCAACTCGGCGGCAAGGCGGTCGACCCGTACGCGATCCTCGGCGCGCAGGCGGCGCAAGTGATGGTCGATGCGATCGAGAAGTCGGACGGGAGCCGCTCGAGCGTGATCGACGAGATATACAAAACCGATGTCAAGGACGGTCTCATCGGAGACTTCACGTTCAACGAGAACGGCGACCTCAGCGGGGCAACCGGTGCTGCCGTTCAGTTCACGATCTACATCGGCACCGATCACCTGAAGACGCTTCAGACGACGAGTCCTGAGCCGTCGCTCGTGGACGCTGCCCGCGAGGCGGCATCCGGCTAGTAGCCAACACGTCTACCGAGCAACGCGGAGGAGGGCCACTGCGCCCTCCTCCGTCGCTCTAGAATCCCGAAGATCGCCGCTCCAGCACGCACCGGGGGAGATCTGTCGGCGTTCCTCAGGAATCGGAAGCCCCCTTCCCTAACCTCGGTTCTTGAAGCCGTGTTGCTCGTCCTGCTGGGGGCGTGGCTCGTCAAGAACTTCCTCGTCCTCGACGACAAGGCCGACTTCTTCAACATTTTTCTGATCGGCCTGACGACGGGCTCCCTCTACGCCCTGATCGCGCTCGGCTACACGCTCGTCTACGGCATCCTCCAGCTGATCAACTTCGCCCACGGCGACGTCTTCGCCCTGAGCGGCCTCTTCTCGAGCACCGTGATCGTCTCTTTGTTCAACCTCGACGAAGGCTCTGCGGCGCTCGCGATCCTCGGCGGCCTGTTCGCAACCTTTCTCATCGCGATGGTCTTCGGCGCGCTCGTGAACTCGAGCATCGAGTTCCTGGCCTATCGCCGTCTCCGGAGCGCGCCGAGGCTCGCCGTGCTGATCACCGCCGTCGGGATGTCCTTCATCGTCCAGAACATCTCGCTGGCGATCTACGACGTGAACGCTCGGAGTATCCCGCCCCTGATCTCCAAGGCGTCCGTGTTCGAGTTCAGAGGCGTCCACTACGGATGGGACGACTTCTTCGTTCTGCTCGTGACAGCCCCGGTACTGGTCCTCATGACCTGGCTGGTCAAGTCGACGCGTCAGGGAAAGGCGATGCGGGCCACGTCGCAGGACCCGGAGGCGGCAGCGATCATGGGCATCGATGTCAACCGCACGATCTCCTTCACCTTCGCGCTTGCCGGCGGTCTGGCCGGCATCGCGGCCGTTCTCTACCTCGTCGTAACCAACATGCGGTACGACGCTGGCTTCCAACTCGGGTTGATCGCCTTCACAGCCGCTGTCCTCGGTGGGATCGGAAACCTGACCGGGGCTGTGCTCGGTGCGCTCTTGATCGGGCTGATTCAGAATTTCAACGAAGGCCTCCCCTGGCTCACGCCTGGGTCTGACTGGACGAAGTCGATCGTATTCGCGATTCTGATCGCGATCCTTGTCTTCAGGCCCGAGGGACTTCTCGGCGAACGCACGCCCGAGGGCGCGTAGCGTGGCTTTCCTAGCCCGTTATCGCGAGGAGTTCCTGCGAGCGACGCAACTCGGCCGCCGCTGGCGGTGGCTGCCGGCCCCGGTGCGCCGAGCGATGCCGATCCTCGTACTTCTCGCGTTAGCCGTGCCCTATCCCTACTACGTCGGGGACCTCCCCACGAACGTGCCCGTGATCAACGCGTTCCCGAGCGTGCACTCGCTCGTCACGATTCTCGTCTTCGTGACGATGGCTGTCGGGCTGAACGTCGTCGTCGGGTACGCCGGCCTGCTCGACCTCGGGTACGTCGCGTTCTATGCCATCGGCGCGTATTCGGCCGGCTGGTTCGCGTCCGGGCAATTCGAGCAGGTCAACATCCACTTTGGCTCGATCGGCCCGACGGCCCAGCTCTCAGGCATTCACATCTCGGTCTGGCTCGTCTTTCTGATCGCGGGGGTGATCACCGCCATCGGCGGGATCCTCATTGGGCTGCCGACGTTGCGGTTACGCGGCGACTACCTCGCGATCGTCACGCTCGGCTTCGGCGAGATCATTCCCCAAGCCGTCCGCAATGCGGACAAGGAGGGGGTCGGCTTTGACCTGACGCACGGCACGTTCGGCATCAGCCCGATCGACTCCCCGGGCTTTGGCAAGCATCTCCACGATTCGTTGGGCCTACCAATTAGCTACCAGCAATCGCTGCACGCCGACCGGCTTTTCTTCTGGACCGTGCTCGTCGTCCTCCTGGTGACCGTCTTCTGCTCGCTGCGGCTTCGCGACTCGCGACTCGGCCGCGCCTGGATCGCGATTCGTGAAGACGAGACCGCGGCCGGCGCCATGGGCGTCCCGCTGATGCGGACGAAGACCTGGGCCTACGCGATCGGCGCCTTCTTCGGCGGAATCGCCGGCGCCTACATCGCGAGCTTCAATTCGGGCGCGTTCCCGAGCCAGTTCGACTTCAACATCTCGGTCTTCCTGCTCTGCATGGTCATCCTGGGCGGAATGGGCAGCCTCTGGGGCGTCGTCGTCGCAGGGATCATCCTCGCCTGGCTCAACGTCGAAGGCCTCGCCAACATCGGTGCCTGGCTCAACAGAGACATCTTCGATCCGCTGTTCGGGATCCAGATCGATGTTCCGAAGTACTCGTTCGGGATCTACGGCTTCATCATCGTGCTGATGATGCTCTTCCGGCCGATCGGTCTGATCCCCGAGCGCCGTCGCAAGCTCGAGATCGAAGAGGGCGCAGGCCGGGGCCCGATCGACGCCCCGCTCCGCGAGTCGCGGCGGGCCGACGAGCCGACCGGAGGAGCGAAGGGCTGAGATGGCGCCGAAACAGCCCGATCTGCTTGTCGCCGAGAACGCCCGCAAGGAGTTCGGCGGCCTCCTCGCGGTCAACGACCTCGACTTCACGATCCCGGAGCGCTCGATCGTCAGCCTGATCGGCCCGAACGGCGCCGGCAAGACGACGTTCTTCAACATGCTGACCGGCCTCTACAAGCCAACCTCGGGCCGCATCGTCTTCGACGGGCACGACGTGACCGACAAGCCGCCACACGCGATCACAAAGCTCGGTGTCGGCCGCACCTTCCAGAACATCAGGCTCTTTCCGCAGATGACGGCGCTCGAGAACGTCCTCGTCGGCATGCACTCGCGCCTGCGAGGCGGGATCCTCGGCTCGATCTTCGGTACGCCGCGTGTGCGCCGTGAGGAGCGACAGGCGCACGACAAGGCGCGCGAGCTCATCCGGTACACCGGTCTCGGCAAAGTGGACGACGAGCTGGCGGAGAACCTCGCCTACGGTGACCAGCGACGGCTGGAGGTTGCGCGCGCGCTCGCCACCGATCCGAAGCTCCTGCTTCTGGACGAGCCGACGGCCGGCATGAATCCGCAGGAGACGACGGCTTTCAACGATTTCGTCGCGAAGCTGCGCGCAGAGCGGCCGATCACGATCCTGCTCATCGAGCACGACATGAAGGTCGTGATGGGCATCTCGGAGCGCGTGACGGTGCTTGACTACGGCGAGAAGATCGCCGAGGGCACTCCGTCCGAGGTGCAGAAGGACCAGCGTGTGATCGAGGCCTACCTCGGAAGGGCGGCGACGGCGTGAACGCGGCGGCTGACGGCGGGAACGTCATCCTGCGCCTCGAGGACGTCCACACCTTCTACGGCTCGATCGAGGCGCTGAAGGGCATCTCGCTGGAGGTGCGGGAGGGTGAGATCGTGACCCTGATCGGCGCCAACGGCGCGGGAAAATCGACCACGCTCCGCTCGATCAACGGCCTCAACACACCGAAGCAGGGATCGATCGTGTTTCGGGGCAAGGAGATCACGCGCCGACCGGCGCACGACATCGTCGAGATGGGCATCTCGCAGTCGCCCGAGGGAAGGCGCCTCTTCCCTCACATGTCCGTGCTCGAGAACCTCGAGATGGGGGCCTTCCAGCGCCGCGATCGAGCCGGCATCCGCGAGGACCTCGAGCGCGTGTACTCGCTCTTCCCGCGGCTCGCCGAGCGGAAGCACCAGCGGGGCGGGACGCTCTCCGGCGGGGAGCAGCAGATGTGCGCGATCGGGCGAGCGCTCATGGCGCGGCCCAAGCTGCTCATGCTGGACGAGCCCTCGATGGGCCTGGCGCCGATCTTCGTGGAAAAGATCTTCGAGATCATTCGCGAGATCAACGAGCAGGGGACGACGATCCTGCTCGTCGAGCAGAACGCGCTGATGGCTCTCGACGCGGCCGAGCGAGGCTATGTCCTCGAGACCGGGACGGTCGCCCTCGCGGACGACGCGAAGGCTCTGCGCGAGAACGAGCAGGTTCAGAAGACCTACCTCGGCATCGAGTAGCGGCGGCCCCTGACGCCAGAAACGGCTCAGGAACCACCGATCTCCTCGGCGGTCCGAACGCGCAGCGGGACTGAGGCGCCGCTTGCGGTGCCGCCATCAGGCCGTACGGGCTGTGCCCGTGCGGCCGTCTGAACTGACCGGTCGACCCGTTACTGGGACACGCGCAACGGAAAATAGGGCGGGGAAAGCAGGAAGCCGATCCGCGCCGGGCGCTCGGTGCGCGCCTGCGCCATCGCCAGGGCCGCCGAGACGCCGTGCGTCGGCACGAATCCGAGCTGGCGGGCGGCATGGGCGTCGCGACAGCCGGCAACGAGCACGGCGCCGAGCCTCCCGATCGCGGGCTGGCACGCCGCCCATTCTGCGAAGGGCAGTAGCGGGTGGCAGGACCGGCCCGTACGGTAGGACTCCAGCGCCCGACTGTCGGCGGCCGCGGCGAGCTCGGCTCCGGCGAGGTCGAGCGGGTCACGCCGCCCAGCCCGGAGCGCCTGGAACAGCGCCCGGTACGGCTGCTGCGTGGGATGAGGAAACCGGCGACGGAAGCGGCTGAGGAGGATCGCCGTCCCACCCTCGACGACCGGGAACCCGTCCCGCCAGAGGCGAAGCGCGTGCCCGAGCCCGAGGTAGGCGGCCAGGGCGGGATTCGGCGCCTCTCGCGGCAAGTGCGGAGTCGCATGGGGCACGCCGATGCAGAGCGCGTCGAGTCGCCCCTCGAGCGTGGCCGCCCGGGCCTCGACTCCGCGGAGCAAGGCCTCCGCATGCGCGACCGAGGGAGGCCCCGCGAAGACGGCGAGCGCCGCCAGCTCGCTGGGCAGGTGGCGCAGGACGCGACGCCGGACGGTTCCGGGAAGGAGCCCGAAGAGACCGCGGAGCCGAGAGCTCGCAATCCGCTCGACCGCCGCCGGGTCGTGCGGGTAGCCGTGCAACATGCCTCCGAGCTGCGGGGTCCCGAGAGTGAGCGAGACCCCGACCAGGGGAACGCGACGGGCGAGCGCGGTCTCGAGCTGCACCCCGAGCCTCCAGCCCCCCGAGGCGGACGTCTCGAGCAGCGAGTCGGCATCGGCTGCGCGGAGCGACTCCGGCCCCGAGGCGGCGAGCAGAGCCGCGACTCCTCCATGGAGGACGGTCTCCGCGGCGGTGACCGTGACGACGAGGTCGGCCTGCGTGAGCAGCGGGTTGACTCGCAACGGACGCTCTCCGGAGACGAGCTCGACCAGCTCGGGGCTCTCGACGTCGTGGACCTCGACGCGGCCCCGAAAACGGCGGGCGAAGTCCGGCGGGACGAGCGTTTCGAGATCACGATGCCCGAGCCGTCGCGCGAGGCCTCCGGCCACGAGCAGCGTCTGCCGCTCGAAATCGGCGCCCGCCCGGTCGAGCTCGCTGAGCGTCGCGGCGATCGCGACGCGGCGCGGATCGCTCGGCGATCCTGGAACAGGCAGCGCCGGCGGCTCCACGACGACGGTTGCGCGCGCGCCGCGCGACACGAGGGCTTCGAGCGGCTCGCCCCCCAGCGGAAAGCGAAGCGCGTCGCGGACAGCCGCCGCCACGTCGGCGATCGGATCAGCGGGTGGGGGTGGGGCGAGCACGACGGCGTTCTCGTCCAGGTCGACGACGACGAGTCGCGCGCCGAGGAGCAGCGGAACCCGGGGCCGGTCCAGCTCCACTAGAGAATCGAACGATAGAGCCGAAGGAAGGTGCGGCGGAAGCCGCGCGCCGGCCAGAAGCGCGAGGCGAGCAGGTTCGTCTCGCGCCAGTCCGTGATCATCGCCGGGTATCCGTGCTCGGCCGCCCACGCGAAGCAGGCATCGGTGAGCGCAACGCCGATTCCCGAGCCCCGAGACTCCGGCAATGTGGCCGCGAAGCCGAGGAAGGCAGCGCGGCCGGGGCGAGCCAGGCCCGTGTGCATCCCCGAGCGCTCGACCGAGGTTACGGACCAGCAGGCCACGGGCCTGCCGCCGAGGTATCCGATCAGCACCTGTTCTTCCTCGTCGCCGGCAAGGATTGCAAGCCATTCCTGCCGCTCCTCCTCCTCGCTGGGAGGCGGCCTCTCGGAGAAGACCGGCGCCATTTGCTGGTGCCTGGGCAGGGCGAGGCCGACCTCGATGAGTGCGTCGATCTCGCTCTCTTGCGGCTGACGGATCTCAAATCGGTCGGGCACTGCAATCTTGGTGTGAGCAGGGACTTCCCGGATGCCGTGCGCGTGCTGGCCGCCGAAGCCGACTCGGAACCACGCGTCGACGAGCGCCTCGTCCGCCGGGACGAGGACGTAGTGCCGCGTTCGTTCTTGCTCGACCCAGTGTTCGGCTGCGGCTGCGTACAGGTCGCGCGCATCCTCGGTCTCTTCGACGGCGTGCCCCGCGACCTCGACCCAGATGTTCGGCCCCCAGGAGTCGTCGCGCGGCGCGCCCAACAGGTACCCGACGACAAGGCCGTCCCGGAGCGCGACAGCTCCGGAGGACCCATCGCGGGCCCACAGGGTCTCGATCTCGGCGCGAAAGTCGATCTCCTCGCGCAGCAGCGGCTCCACCGCGCGGTGCCGGACGTGGCGCTCCTCAAGGAGCTTCGCAGCGGCTTCGACATGCTCGTCGGAGAAGGGTTGAATGTCGAGTCCGCGCACCGCCGCCGGACGATACCGTTGACCCCGTAATGCCCAAGACCCTGACCGGCGCCGAGCTTCAGGTCGACGACGCTCCCGTCCGCGACTCCGAGCTCTTCCTCGTCGACGGCAACAACCTCGCCTACCGGGCGTTCTTCGCGCTCCCGGAGGAGCTGGCAACGAGCGAGGGCTTCTCGACGAACGCTCTCCTCGGTTTCACGAACATGCTCTTCAAGCTCCTCGCGGACTACAAGCCGAAAGGCGTCGCCGTCGCGTGGGACACACATGCCGTCCACCGCGCCGCGATCTCCGAGGAGTACAAGGCCGAGCGGCGGCCGATGCCGGATCTCCTACGTGAGCAGTTCCCATACTTCCGGCCGATCGTCGAGGCCTTCGGCTACCGGAACCTCGAGTTCGAGGGCTGGGAGGCCGACGACGTGATCGCCACGCTGGCGACGCGCGCCGACGAGGCGGGGATCAAGACGACCGTCGTCTCCACCGACCGCGACGCGTTCCAGCTCGTCTCCGAGAACGTGGCGCTGATGATGACGCCGCGCGGAGTGTCCGACGTGCACGTCTACACGCCAGACCGGGTCGAGGCCCGCTACGGGATCCAGCCCGAGCAGGTGCCCGACTTCATTGGGCTCAAGGGCGACACCTCGGACAACATCCCGGGCGTCCCGGGAATCGGCGACAAGACGGCCGGGCAGCTGATCGGGCAGTACGGCTCGCTGGAGGCGGTGATCGAGCACGCCGACGAGCTCTCGCCCGCGCGCCGCAAGAACATCACGGAGCACGCCGAGCAGGCGCGCCAGTCGAAGGAGCTGGCGACGATGCGGCGCGACCTCGATCTCGACTGCGATCCGGCGCAGCTCGTGCTCCAGCCGCCCGACCGCTCGCAGCTGAAGGAGATGTTCCGGCGCTTCGAGTTCCGGAACCTCCTGCACCGGGTCGACGAGCTCGACGTTGCGCTCCCGGCGGCGCCGATGGAGGTCGAGAAGACGGCAATTCCCTGGCGCGAGGAACTTAGCAACAGTCTGTTGCAAAGTCGGGGGACGCTGGCGTATTCGGGCGACGGGGAGCGGATGGCGCTTGCCGACGCGGACGAGGTCGTCGTGTCGCCGCGCCCCGAAAGGCTCGAGCGGGCCTTCGTTGTGCACGACGCCAAGGCGCAGCGGGTCGAGGCCGAGGACGACACGCTGCTCGCCGCCTATCTGATCGAGCCCTCGCGCCCGGAATATCCGCTGGACGAGCTGGCCGCGGAATACGGCCTCGAGCTCGAGCCCGAGCCGGCCGCCGAGGAGGAGACCGCCGCGCTTGTCCGCAACGCGGCCGCGACGTTCCGGCTCAGAGATCTCCTCCTGGCGCGCGTCCGCGAGCGCGCGATGGAGCCGCTCTACCGCGAGATCGAGCTCCCGCTCGCACCCGTCCTCGCCGCCATGGAGGAGGCCGGGGTCAAGATCGACGAGTACCGAATGGGCGAGATCACCGCGCGCCTGCGCGAGTGGGTCGAGGAGCTCGAGGCGCGCGCCCATGAGCTGGCGGGCGAGGAGTTCATGCTCGGCTCGACCCAGCAGGTGGGGCGGATCCTCTTCGAGAAGCTCGGGCTCACTCCCGGACGGAAGGGCAAGACCGGTTACTCGACGGACACGCGCGTCCTGCGCTCGATCCGGGCCGAGCACGAGATCATCGGCGTGATCGAGGAGTGGCGGGAGTACTCGAAGCTCCTCAACACCTATCTCGGCCCCTTGCCGGCGCTCATCTCCGATCGGGACAAGCGCCTGCACACGACCTTCAACCAGCACGTTGCCGCGACGGGCCGGCTCTCGACCTCGAACCCGAACCTGCAGGCGATTCCGATCCGCACCGAGCTCGGGCGCGAGATCCGCTCGGCGTTCGTCGCCGAGCCGGGGCACAAGCTGCTCTCGGCCGACTACTCCCAGATCGAGCTTCGGATCCTCGCGCACGTCTCCGGCGAGCCAAAGCTGCGGGAGGCGTTCGAGCGCGGCGAGGACATCCACACGGCGACCGCGGCCGAGGTGCTGGGCAAGGATCCGGCGACGCTGACGAGCGGCGAGCGCGCCGTCGCGAAGATGATCAACTTCGGGATTGTCTACGGAATCTCGGCCTTCGGGCTCTCCGAGAACCTCGAGATCCCGCGCGAGCAGGCGCAGGAGTACATCGACGCGTACCTCGCCCGCTTCCCGCACGTGCAGGACTTCATCGCTCGGACGATCGAGGAGTCAGCGCGGGACGGCTACGCGACGAGCCTGCTGGGGCGGCGTCGACCGGTGCCGGAGCTGAAGGCCTCGAACCGGCAGACCCGCTCCCTCGGCGAGCGGCTGGCCGTCAACTTCGTCATGCAGGGCTCGAACGCGGACATCATCAAGGTGGCGATGGTGCGGATCCACGACCGACTGCGCGACGAGGGGAGAGGCGCCCGCCTCGTGCTCCAGGTGCACGACGAGCTGCTGCTGGAGGTTCCGGACGCCGAGGTGAAAGCGGTGCGAGAGCTCGTCCGCGAGGAGATGTGTCGCGCCTACGAGCTCGACCCGCCGCTCGCAGTCGACATCGGCACCGGGGAGGACTGGAACGAGGCAAAGTCGTGAGCCTCGTCCGGCTCGCTGACGGCGTTTCGCTCTTCGTTGAAGAGCTTGGCGAGGGCTCCCCGGTGATCGTGCTCCACGGCGGCCCCGGGCTCGACCATTCGATGTTCCGGCCCTTCCTCGACCCGCTCGCGGACGAGTTCCGCGTCCTGTACGTGGACGAGCGCGGCCAGGGTCGGAGCGACCGCGTCGATCCGGTCACGCTCTCGCTGGACGTCTTCGCGCGCGACGTCGACTTGCTGGCGGAGGCGCTGAGCCTCGAGCGCTTCGCCTTGCTGGGCCACTCCTTTGGCGCGATCGTCGCGACGAGACACGCCGTCGAGCACGGAACGGCCGACGGGTATGTGCTCTCCGGGGGTTCGGACTCGAGCAAGAACCTGATGGCCGACGTCGAGGCCGGGTTCCCCGACCTCGGTGAGCAGGCCGAAGCGATCGCCGCCTCGTGGGAGCAGGAGAAGACCGTGGCGACCGAAGAAGAGGCCCGCGAGCTCCTGCGCGTGCAGCTGCCGTTCCATTTCGCCGGCGAGCCCCCGCCCGGCTACATGGAGGACACGATCTACACCCCCGGCGTGCTGCGCCACTTCGCAAACATCGGCTACGGCGACTACGACTACACGACCGAGCTCGGGCAGGTCGACAAGCCGACGCTCGTCATCGTCGGGGCCGAGGATCGCACGACGACTGTGCGCGCGGCCAGAGCGCTGCACGAGGGGATCGCCGGCAGCGAGCTCGTCGTCGTACCCGATGTCGGCCACCTGAGCTTCGTCGAGGCGCCTGAGACCTACCTCGAGACAGTTCGCGAGTTTCTGAGCAAGGTCGCAGCGTGATCCGCCTGCGGCTCTTCCTTGAGCGGTTGGGCTGGAAGCCGATCGTGGCAGGAGTGCTCGCGGTCGCTGTTCTGGCGGCCGCCGGCGTCGCCTTCGCGCTCGCACGCGGTGGTGGAGGCAAGAGCACGACCGAGAGCACAGAGTCGACCAACACCCAGGCCACGAACCTCTACTACCTGCGAGCGCTCGCCCCGAAGATCCGAGCCTCCGGGTGCACGATGCACGTCCGGTTCGTCTGGAAGCCGCACTACCACGCGGACCAGTACATCGGCGAGACAGCCGTGATCAGGGCGGTGGGCTCGGGGATCGACGGCACGTACCGCAAGCGGTTCACAGCCAAGGGCGTCAGCCTCGACGTGGGGCCGCTCTCGATCGCCGGCGGCTACCGGCTGTGGTCGGCGCAGGTCGAGTCGATCGACGGCGATCCACCGGGGAACGACACGACGATCCAGGCCGCGCCGCCACAAGCAACGAAGTGTGAATAGAGCCCTTGGCGCAGCAGGAATCTCGCTCGCCTAGGGCTATACTCCGCGCTCCGAATGACCAACGACACAGTTGAAACGAGCACGACGCCGGCTCTGAGCGAGGACGATGTCTGGACGACCGGGCCCGACGGGGAGCAGATCCCCAACTACGAGGCCACCTTCCCGACCATCAACGAAGGCGAAGTCGTCCACGGCAAGGTTGTCCGCGTCGACAAGGACGAGGTGCTCGTCGACATCGGCTACAAGTCGGAGGGCGTGATTCCGGTAGCCGAGCTCTCCATCCGGCGCTCGGTCAACCCCGAGGACGAGGTCAAGCTCGGCGACGAGATCGACGCGCTCGTGCTGACGAAGGAGGACGCCGACGGCCGCCTGATCCTCTCCAAGAAGCGTGCCCGTTTCGAGATCGCGTGGAAGGCGATCGAGAGCGCCGCCGAGAGCGGCGAGGCGGTGACGGGACGGGTGATCGAGGTCGTCAAGGGCGGTCTGATCCTCGACCTCGGCGTGCGCGGCTTCCTACCCGCCTCACTCGTGGACATCCGTCGCGTCCAGGACCTCGACGAGTTCATGGGCCAGGAGCTCCGCTGCAAGGTGATCGAGCTCAACCGCTCCCGCAACAACGTCGTCCTCTCGCGCCGCGCGGTGCTCGAGGACGAGCGGAAGGAGATGCGGCAGGCGATTCTCGACCGGCTCTCACCGGGCGATGTCGTCGAAGGCCAGATCTCGAACATCGTCGACTTCGGCGCCTTCGTCGATCTCGACGGGATGGACGGGCTCATCCACATCTCCGAGCTCTCCTGGAGCCACGTCAACCATCCGTCCGAGGTGCTCGAGATCGGACAGGACGTCAAGGTCAAGGTGCTCGACATCGACCGCGAGCGCCAGCGCATCTCGCTCGGCCTCAAGCAGACGCAGTCCGATCCGTGGCAGCAGGTGGTCGAGGCCTACAACGAAGGCGACGTCGTCGAGGGCAAGGTGACGAAGGTCGTCACGTTCGGCGCGTTCGTCGAGATCATGCCTGGGGTCGAAGGGCTCGTGCACATCTCCGAGCTCGCGCAGCATCACGTCGAGAACCCGCGCGAGGTCGTCGGCCAGAGCGACGTCGTCCATGTGAAGATCATCGAGGTCGATGCCGAGCGACGCCGGCTTTCGCTCTCGCTGAAGCGGATCGAGGACGGCGAGGAAGTGCAGCCACGCGCCGACGGTCAGCCCCTCACCACGCCCGAGCCGCCTCGAATCGACCTCTCGGAGGAGGTGTTCCCCGAGGGCGAGACGCAGCCTTCGGCAGAAGAGGCACCGCCGGAGCCGGTCGCAGAATCGACGCCCGACATGGCGCCCGCCGAGACCGAGACTGACGCGAGCATTGAGGCCGACGCAGTTGACCCGGCTCATCAAGGCCCCGGCGATTCCGAGGGCCATGCGCCCTACGCGCCGGACGAAGCGGAACCGAAATCTGAGTAGGCCGCTTGCGGTCGCCGTCACGGGCGGCATCGGGGCCGGAAAGAGCGAGGCGCTCGCGGCTTTCGCGCGGCACGGCGCAGCGACGATCTCGAGCGACGAAGTCGTGCACGAGCTCTATCGCGATCCAGAGATACAGGCCGCTCTGCGCGAGCGCTTCGGCGTGAGCGAGAGGGAGGCGGTGCGCGGTCTGGCCGTCGCCGATCGTGACGCGCTGCTCTGGCTCGAAGCTCTCCTGCATCCGCGCGTGATCGCACGGACCGAGGCGTGGCGCGACGAGCTCGCGCGCCTGCCAGAGCCGCCGGCGCTCGCGGTCAACGAGGTCCCCCTGCTCTACGAAGCCGGCGCCGAGGACCGTTTCGACGTGGTCGTCGCCGTCTCTGCCCCCCGCGAGGTGCGCGCGGCTCGCGCGGGCAAGCGGCTCGACGAGCGCGAGCAACGCCTGATCCCGGAGGAGGAGAAGCTGCGGCGCGCGGACTTCTCGTACGTGAACGACGGCTCGCTCGAGGAGCTCGACGCGTTCGTCGCCGACGTCGTCCGTAAGCTGACCGGCGCTTGAGACGGGCCGCGGCCATGACCGTCCTCGTCGTCGCGGTCGCGGCGAGCTTCGTCTACCTGCGTGCGGGCGAGCCCGCGTGGTTCCAGCGCCTGCGCTATCCGCTGCGCTACGAACAGATCGTCCGCGGCCATGCGCGGAACTACCGCCTTGATCCGGCTCTGCTCGCGGCCGTCATCTACCAGGAGAGCAAGTTCCGGGCCGACGCGAAGTCCGATTCCGGCGCCCTCGGGCTCATGCAGCTCCGGCCCGAGACCGCGAAGGGAATCGCACTCCGCACCGGCGGCAGCCGCTTCCAGACGTCGGACCTCTACGACCCGGAGATCAACATCCGCTACGGCTCCTGGTACCTGCGCCACCTCCTGGACAAGTACGACGACGAGAAGACGGCGCTCGCCGCATACAACGCGGGCCAGCGGAACGTCGACACGTGGCGGGCGCAGGGCAAGGGGATCCAGTTCTCGGAGACGCGGGCGTATGTCGATCGAGTCGAAGAGCTGAAAGGCATCTACCGACACGCCTACGGGGAGGAGCTCTCGGCCTCGAGCTCGGCAGCGCGCGCCTCGGCGGCGCGGACCCCCGCGTCGGCACCCTTCTCGGCATAGAGCGCGGCCGCTTCGCGCGCGGGGGTGGCGGCCTCGCTGGAGCGCCCGCTCAGCTGTAGGACCTCGGCCAGGTCGAGCAGTGCCTCGGCCTTGCCGGTGAGCGTGTCGGTCGGCTCGAGGAACTCGATCACCCGGCGGACGAGTCGCTCGGCCTCGGCCGCTTCGCCTTTCCTCGCGAGCACTTTCGCGCGCACACTGAGCGAGAGGCGCTGCGTCTCGACGTCTTCGGCCCCCCCGGCCTCGTCGGCCGCGAGGGCAAGCTGCTCGGCTTCGTCGTATCGGCCCTGGCCGTAAACGGCCTCGGCCAGGTAGCCGAGGCCCGTGGAGTAGTAGCCCTTCTCGCCCGCCTCGGCGAGCATCTCGAGCGAGGGGCGCATCACGCGTTCCGCAGCCTCGTAGTCGCCGGCCAGCAACTCGAGGCTCGCCCGCATCATCGAGGTCCCCGCCGCCCGGGCGATCAGCATCCCGAGGTCGATCTGCACGGCCAGACTTTGCTCGATGAGCGCTCGTCCCCGGTCGAACTCACCGCGGAAGCCGTGCAGGACGCCGAGGACCTGGGTGGCGACCGAGGCGAGCCCGGGCTCCGTCTCGGCTTCCGCTAGCGTCTGCTCGCAGAGGCGGATGCCCACATCGATCGGTTGTGGGCCGAACCACTGCAGGCGGATCAGCCAGAGCAGAGCCTCCACCTCCGCCCTACGGTCACCGGCGCGGCGTGCGTGCTCGATCGAGCGCTTCAACGGCCCCTCCATTTCGGCTCCGCGCAGGTCGAAAAGGTGATGGTAGGCGGCGATGCGCCAGGCAACCGCGAGGCCCTTCTCGTCGCCCAAGCGCTCGAGCTCGGGGATCGCCGAGTCCACGAGCTCACGGAAAGGAAGGGTGTCGCCCGGGTCGATGAGCGTGGCCAGGTACCCGCGCTCGAGCTCGGCCCGAAGCTCGAGCCCCCGATTTCCAAGCGCCCTGGCAGCCTCGGCGGCCTCTCTCAGGACTCTTTCGGCCTCGGCGAGCTCTCCTCTGTCCAGCAGCGCGGTGCCTAGATCCACCAGCAATGCGGGCAACCGGGGGTCGCTCGAGGGCAGCAGGGCCCAAGCCCGCCCGAGCAGGTTCGTCGCGGCCGGGCGGTCGCCGCGAACGTGCGCTCGCCGCCCAGCCGCCTCGAGCAGGCCCGCGGCTCGCTTCGCGAGGGCCTGCGCGGCCTCGTCGACCGGAGCGAGCTCTGCGCGGTAGCGGTAGGCCTGCTCGAGGTGGTAGCCGAGGATCTCCTCGAACTCAATCGTGCGCTCCGCGGCTGTTCGCTCGAGCCAGCCGGCGAAGCGCTCGTGGAGATCGGCCCTGAGCTCCTTCGGCATCGACTCGTATGCCGCATCGCGGATGAGGAGATGCCGGAACCTGAACGCGTCTTCGCCTGGAAAATCCGTCCGGTCGGGCCGGACGAGCTCCTTGCGCACGAGTGCCTGAAGGTGGCCGCCGACCTCCCCGCGCAGCTCGGCCGGCGACAGGGCCGTGACCGCTCCGAGGTGGAAGATCCTGCCCTCGACCGACGCGCGCTCGATGACGCCGCGCTCCTGATCGCCAAGCCGGTCGAGGCGGGCGGCGAGCAGAGCCTGGATCGTCGGCGGCACAGCGACTTGGGTCAGATCGCCTGCGGCGACCCAGCCTCCATTTCGGCGCTCGAGGAGGCCGTCGTCGATCAGCATCGCAAGCGTCTCCTCGACGAAGAGCGGATTGCCCTCGGCTGCCTCGGCCACGCGCTGGCGCACCTCCTCGGCAAGCTCGGCTTGCCCGAGCAGGTTTCCGATCAGCTGCTTCGACTCGTCCTTGCTCAGCGACTCCAGGAGAACCGAGGTCGCATTGAACTTCCCGCCGCCCCACACGGGACGGATGTCAAGGAGCTCCGGGCGAGCAAGGCAGACCAGCAGGATCGGCGCATCGCGGGTCCAGTCCGTGACGTGATCGATGAAATCCAGGAACGTCGGCTCGCCCCACTGAACGTCGTCGAAAACGACGACGAGCGGCCGCTTTCGCGCGTGTGCCTCGAAGAGCTTCCGTGCTGCCCAGAACGTCTCCTCACCCGTGCCCGAGCTGTCGGCGAGGCCAAGGGCCGCAGCGACGCGTGACGCGATCGCCTCGGCGTTCTCGTCGCCCGCCAGCGTCGCCGGAATGCTCGCGAGCGGGTCCTCACCGTGGAGCTCGCGCACGACGTCGGCAAGGGGCCAGAACGTGATGCCCTCGCCGTACGGCAGGCACCGGCCCCGCACGACGGTCGCCGTCGCATCGACCCCGGCGGCGAACTCCGCGACCAGGCGCGACTTGCCGACACCGGCCGAGCCAAGCACCGTGAAGAGGTGGCAGGCGCGTTCGCCCACCGCGCGCTCGTAAGCACCCTGGAGCAGGATCCGCTCGCGCTCGCGACCGACCATCGGCGAATCGAGGCGGCGCGCCCTGCCGGGGACAGCCGGCTCGATCGACAGCAGGCGGTAGGCGCCGAGGGGCGACTCCTTTCCCTTGAGCGAGAGCGGCTCCATAGGCTCGACCTCGACCGCATCTCGGACGAGGGCGTACGTCGGCTCTCCGAGGAGAATCTCGCCGGCGGGAGCTGCCTCTTCGAAGCGCTTTGCGACGTTCACCGCGTCGCCGGTCGCGAAGCGCTGGCCGCCGGCGGAGTCGCCGGCGACGACCTCGCCCGTATTGACGCCGGTCCGTACCTGGATGCGGACGCCCCAGTCGCGCTCGAAGCCTTCGTTCAGCGCGTCCAGCCGCTCCCGCATCTCGGCGGCCGCGCGGACCGCGCGCAGGGCGTCGTCCTCGTGCACGATCGGGATGCCGAAGACGGCCATCACCGCATCCCCGATGAACTTCTCGACCGTCCCCTCGTGGCGCTCGACGACCTTCTGCATCTCGTCGAAGTAGCGGCCCATGACCCTGCGCAGCGATTCGGGGTCGAGCCGCTCTCCCAGTGCCGTCGACCCGGTCACGTCACAGAAGACGACCGTCACCGTCTTGCGGACTTCCCGCTGCTCCCCGACTGAGAGCTGCGCCCCGCAGGCGCCGCAGAACCTGAAGCCATCCGGGTTCTCCTGGCCGCACTGCGGGCAGGTCGTCATGGCCGGGAGTCTAAGTTCGCACCGTTGCTGTCACAAAGACACTTGACAGACAGCGAAGTGATGTCATAATGACGCCATGGAGATGGCACGGTTCATCGAGGGACTCGAGTCCGACCTGGCCGCCGTGGCGGCCGTGGGCGACGAGCAGACCGCAGCGGCAGCCGAGCGGCTGCTGCACGCGATCCGGGGTTCGGCCGGGCTGCGCCTCCTCGACGCGCTCGGCGAGGCTGCGCTGGAGATCAGCGAGCAGCTTCCGTCCGGTCATGTCGAGGTGCGTCTGTCCGGCCAGGACCCCGCGTTTGTCTACGTCGGCGAGGAGGAAGCCCTTCCGGAGCCGGCGGCTGAAGACGGGCTCACGTCCCGCATCACGCTGCGTCTTCCCGAGGCGCTGAAAGCCTCGGTCGAAGCCGCCGCGGCGCGGGAGGGGGTCTCCGTCAACAGCTGGCTCGTGCGCGCGCTCTCGAAGAGCGTGGCCGGGCCCGTCCAGAAATCCGGCAAGAGGCTCCGGGGCTTCGCCCAGAGCTGAGAAGGAGGGAGAGTCAGATGACGAGGTTCTATCCACTGCCCTTCGGTCACGCCGAAGTTCGCATCGACGAGCGGCCGGCGAAGACGCCGAGGCCCGGGAGGAAGCGATGAGGCGCGAGCGCTTCGACACTTCGGGTCAGCTGCTCCTGACCGTACGGATCCCGTCGGGCCGCATCGAGCTGGAGACCGTCGAGGGAACGGAGACGGTGGTTGAGCTCGACGCGAGCCCGGAGATCGAGGAGCAGGCACGCATCGAGTTGCGCCCGAGGAACGACGGGCAGGAGGTGAGCGTCGTTCTCGACAAGCGCTTCGGCCTCTTCCGGGGGTTGCGCGGAGACATTCGTTTGCGCGTGAGTGCTCCGCCGGGCGCCGGCGTCGAGCTCTCGACGGCGTCGGCGGACGTCAGGGGGCGCGGATCGTTCGGCTCGCTCGACGTCAACACGGCCTCGGGCGACGTAACGTTCGAGAACGTCGGCGGCACCGCGGAAGTGAACTCTGCGAGCGGCGACATCGAGCTCTCGCGGGTCGAGGATGCATTGGCGGTCAATACGGCGTCCGGTGACGTCGAAGTCGAGTACCTCGGCGGCAACGGCAAGGTGCGGGCGGCTTCGGGCGACATCTCGATCGGCGAAGCGGGAGGCTCGCTCAAGGTCCAGACCGCCTCGGGCGACGTGGAGGTCGGCAGCATCAGCGAGGGCGAGGTCACGCTCCAGACCGCTTCCGGCGATGTCGAGGTCGGGGTCAAGAAGGGGTCGAAGCTCTGGGTCGACGCCCGGTCGATGAGCGGGGAGACGAGCTCCGAGCTCGAGGTCGGGGACGCACCGCCCGACGGCGAAGGCCCGACGGTCGAGCTGCGCGCGACGGCGATGAGCGGCGACATCAGGGTCAAGCGCGCCTGATGGAAGCTCCAAGCCTCCTCAGGAACGGCCCCCTTCGGGCCCTGCTGCTCGCGGAAGTGATCTCGACGACGGGCGCGCAGATGACCTGGCTCGCGCTGCCATGGTTCGTGCTCACGACCTCCGGGTCTGCGACCCGGATGAGCTTCGTCGTCGCGGCAGAGGTAATCGGGATGGGTCTGATGACGCTGCCGGGCTCGCGGCTGCTGTCGCGCCTCGGGGCGCGGCGGACGATGCTCGTCTGCGACGGCCTGCGGGCGCCCATGATCGCGCTGATACCTGCGCTGTACTGGGCAGACGGGCTGTCGTTCCCGCTCCTGCTCGCGATCTCGTTCGCTGTCGGAGCGATGACCGCGCCGTACTTCGCCTCGCAGAAAGTGATCCTGCCGGAGCTGCTCGGCGAGGACGAGCAGGTGGTGACACAGGCGAGCGCGCTCACTCAGGCCTCGACGCGCGTGACACTGCTGCTCGGCCCCGTGCTCGCCGGAATCCTGATCGGAGTGATCGGGGCGCCGAGCGTCCTGATCGTGGACGGTGCGACCTACCTGGTCTCCGTGCTCCTCGTCGGGATCTTCGTGCCCAAGAGGCGACCTATCGAGGCGCCGGAGGGAGGGCAAGCCATTCGCAAGGCAGTCCGCTTCATCCTGCGGGAGCCGCTGCTGCGGATCTGGAACCCCGCCTTCGCGATCGGGGATATGGCCTGGACGGCGTTCTTCATCACCGTCCCCGTGCTCGTCGTCGCCCGCTTCGGGGCCGACCCGCGAATCGCCGGCTGGCTGTTCGCCTCCTTCGGCGTCGGCGCGCTCCTCGGGAATGCGTTCTCGTATCGCGTGACCCGCCGAGTCGAGCCGCTCAACCTGATCGCAACCTTCGTCCTCGGCCAGGCGCTGCCGCTCTGGCTGCTCACGCTCTCGCTTCCTGCGGCGGGGCTCTCGGCCGTCCTCCTCGTCTCGGGCCTGGCGAACGGGATCGTCAACCCGCCCCTGCACGCGACCATGACTCTGCGAGTTCCGCCGGCGCTCAGGCCGAGCGTGATGCCGACGATGATGCTGACCTGGACGATCCTGCAGCCGATCGGTCTCTTCGCGGCCGGGCCGGTCCTCGATGCGTTCGGAGCAGAGCCCGTCCTGATCGCGTTTGCTGTGATTCAGACGCTGATGATGGGCGCGATCGCGCTCGCGTGCCTCCGGTTGCGCCCCCGGGCGGTCAGCGCTGCTCTTCCAGCCGGTTCGCCTTCGCAGTGAGAGAGGCGAAGCCCGCCTGCAGGAAGTCGTTGGCCGCTGCGGCGCCGAACGACCACGTGAGCAGGCGCCCGAATCGCGGCGCGATGATCTGCGTCGCAGCCAGGCCCGCCGCTGCCCACGTCCCGGCGCAGCGGCTACAGGTGACGAGCTCGCCGATCGCCTGCTCCATACCTCCTTCGACCGGCTCCTCGCCCTCACCCGAGTGTGCCTCTCCTCGCACGAAGGGCTGCCGGATGAAGCTCGTCACCTCGTCGTGTGAGAGCGTGTGGGCGACCTTGAAGGTCGCTGCTCCGAGCACGGCGAAGTCGAGGGCAGTGTGGCACTGCGGGTCGCGCCCGATCGCTCCGGCCGTCGCCAGCCCGCCGACGAAGGAGCCCATGATCCGCGCATACGCCTGGTAGGGAGAGTTCTGTGCCCGCGTCGCCATGCGTCAGGCATTTCTCCGCAGGCCCGTGTTCAAGCCAGAGACGCGGACGCGCGACTCGAAGCCGTGCGTCCGCCCATCTGAGTCGCTGCTATCGCCTGTGGTTTCCAACCGTGAACCGGCGCTTCAGCGAGCTGCTGTTGCCGCGGATGTCCGTTGCGGTTACGACCAGGTCATACGCGCCGTCCCGGAGCCTGCGCGTGTCGAACGGGGCCGGGGAGAGCTTGAACAGGTAGGAGCCGGGCTGGGCCCAGGAGTAATGGCGGCCTAGCACTGCCATGTTCTGGTACGTGCCTCGTGCATAGACCTGCCAGAAGCTCCGGCCAGGGAGATTTGCGCGGAAGTCGGCGGCGACTTGCCGTCCGAGCACCACGTTGCCGGTCCAGGACCGGATCTCCCAGGTGAGCAGCGCCGGGGTTACCGGCAGTCCGCGCCACTCGTTGGGCGCGGCCATCGTCGGCTGGTCTTCTGCCCCGGCGACGAGCAGGACGCGGCCACGGATCAAGTTCGGCAGACGGTCCCGGCCGGTCTCGCTACCGCGGAACCCGATGGACGTCACCTGCGGAGTGGTGCGATCCGCATAGGGGCCGAGGTGGCCGGGCGCCAGTGGATTCACTGCCCCGCCGTTCACCAACTCCGTCAGGTGGACGTGACCGGATCCGCGGAGGATGTGGCCGACGACGGTCTGAGAAGCCTCGACGCGCGCTCCGACTCGCACCGTTGCCCGGATGTGCCAGTACTCGAACGCGTGCCCGTCGCCGGAATCGACCTTCAGCCACTCGTGGTTCACATACGTGACGGTGCCCGAGGCGACGGGGTACACGGAGCTGCCATCGGGCGCCACGATGTCGACGCCGCGGTGCAGCGAGCACGAGCAGCCGCCGGAGAGCACGCCGAGGAGCGTCGGAGACGTCTGGAAGACGGTCCGGGGATCGGCGAAGTTTCCGCGGACGGGGTGCTGCCGGTCGAACGGCTTCACCGGCCAGCTGTACGAGCCGGCGTTAGCCGTCTGGTCGGTCGTCCCGAGAGCTCGAGCCGCCCCCAAGGTCACCGCGAACAGGATGACGGAGACACCAACTGCTGCCCACAAGATGCTGCGTGGGGTGCTGCCTGAGATGTGCTTGTAAGTGGTCATGAGCCGAGGCTCGGGCGAGGTCCAAATCGCTCTCTCACCGCCTACAAATGGCCCGCTAATCGCCGGCCGCCAGAGCTAAGTCGCCGGTCCAGCGCGCCGGCGGCCGTAGGGCCGCCGGCAAGGTGCTCGCTATCGGAGGCTCGCGTTTAGCTCGGCGTGCCGGCCTTGGCGATCTCGACCGACGCGAGGACGCGGTTCCCGCGCGTGTCGATTGCCTCGATCCGCAGGTGACTGCGCCCGGCCGGTAGGCGCGAGGCGTTGAAGCTGCGCGCGAGATAGAAGCGGTAATGGCCCGGCGTGCTGGCGAAGTTCTGCACGGTGCCCGGCGCATAGATCGAGTCGTAGAGCCTCGCCGGAAGCATCACGTGGCGGAAATCCGCCGCCGTGCGTGGGGCGACGATGCGGCGTGAGCCGTTGGAAACGCTCCAGCGAACCCGCGCGGGCGTCACGGGCAGGTTCGACCAGGGCTTCGGTACGAGCAGCGGAGTGGTGTCGAACGCCTCGACGACGATTGCCACCCGGCCCGTGAGGGCGTCAGCGGGTACTTCGCGCCCGCCGCGGAGAAACTGAACCGACGCGACGGTCGGCGGCGTCCGGTCGACGTAGGGGCCGAGGCCGCCGGGGCGAAGCGGATTCACGTACTCGTTGCCGCGGCGCTCTGCGAAATGAACATGCCCGCCGCCGCCCTCGTCGACGATGTGGCCGAGAAGCTGGTGAACGCGAACGTTCTGGTGGTTTCGGACCGCCGGCTTGACGTGCCAGTAGCCGAACGTCCGCGTCGCTCCCTTGACCGCGACGGCCATGCGGCCGCGGGTGACGAAGACCTCTCCGGCCTCGACCGCGTAGACCGCGGTCCCGTTGGGAGCCGAGACATCGACGCCGAAGTGGAAGCTCTTGGCATCGCCGTGTCCGTTGCGGGGGTCGTTGAGGTTCGCCCGGATCGGGTGCTGGCGATTGAACGGCCTGACCGGCCATTCGTACGAGGGGCGAACCCCCGCGCGGTGGGCGACGCTGCGGGTCTGGGTGAACTCGGCGCCTGCGGCCTCACTGCCGGAGGCGGTCGGAATGTGGGTCGTGATGGCGAGGAGTAGGGCGGGGACGAGGACGGCGGAGGCGACGATCGGCCTGCAACGCCTGCTGAGGTGTGGGGTGACGGTGTGCATGCCGCCACCGTCGAGCGGGCCTCAAACCGGGCAGTCACCGCCCCCTAACGGCCCGCTAATAGCCGCCATCGCACTCACACCGGGGCGCGTCGGGGCTTCCACTCGGGCTCGTTCGGTGTCACGCTGTTGGCCCATGACCAGAGCGGAAAGGGCAGTCCTCTGACTCCGAATGGAGGGCTGAGCTTTGGCCTCCTCGGGACCCTCGAGGTCGAGCGCGACAGCCGTACCGTCGAGATCAGCGGCCAGAAGCTGCGGGCGGTTCTCGCGATCCTCGCTTTGAACGCGGGACGGGTCGTCTCGACCGACCGGCTGGTAGACCTGCTCTGGGGAGAAGAACCGCCGAGGACGGCGGTCACCTCGCTCCAGAACTTCATCTCGCAGTTGCGGAAGGCGCTCGGCGCAGAAGTCGTCGTCACGAAGGCGCCCGGCTATCTCTTGGACGTCACTCCGGAACAGGTCGACCTCACCCGCTTCGAGCGGCTCGTGGCCGAGGCTCGCCCGCTAGAGCCGGAGGCACGGAGCGCGAAGCTTCGTCAAGCGCTCGAGCTCTGGCGCGGTCCGCCACTGGCCGAGTTCACCTTCGAGCCCTTCGCCGAAACTGAGAGTGCCCGCCTCGAGGAGCTGCGGTCGGCGGCCGTAGAGGATCGAATCGAGGCCGATCTAGATAGTGGCCGAGCGAAGGAGCTCATCGGCGAGCTTGAAGGGCTCGTAAAGCAGAACCCGCTCCGCGAACGGCTCCGAGGCCAGTTGATGCTCGCCCTCTACAGGTCGGGCCGCCAGGCCGAGGCCCTACAGGTCTACCAGGATGCGCGGCGCACTCTCGTCGATGAGCTCGGCATCGAGCCGACCCCGGCGCTCCAGCAGCTCCACGCCTCGATTCTGCGCCAGGAGTCCGCTCTCCAGCCGGAGGCGGTCGCCGAGGCGGGCGAGGATCGGCTCGGGGAGATCGTTCGCGCGCTCGTTTCGGGACGGCTCGTACCCGTCCTGGGGCCGGGCCCGTCCGAGAACGGGGGGACTCTCGCCGGCCGGCTGGCCGATGCGTTCGAGTGCCCGGAGGAATACCGCGGCGACCTCACTCGAGTCTCGCAGTACGTGGCGGTCACCCAGGGCGTCGGCCCGCTCTACGACCAGCTGCACGAGCTCTTCGCCGACGATGTCGAGCCCGGCCCCGTCGAGCGCTTCCTCGCCGGACTGCCCGCGCTCGCCCGCGCTCTCGGAGCCGATCACCAGCTCGTGGTCACGACCGGCTACGGGCGCGCGCTCGAGCGTGCGTTCGAGGAGGCTGATGAGGCTGTCGACATCGTCTCGTACGTCGCGATCGGCCGAGACCGCGGCAAGTTCGTGCACCGCGGGCCGGATGGGACGGAGACCGTGGTTTCGATCCCGAACACCTACGCGGAGCTCTCGCTGGC